>OCKZ01000207.1_pt1 | contig 9202 bp, 9 predicted proteins | sample 1495951 | NCBI WGS metagenome assembly OCKZ01 (sample SAMN03418277, study PRJEB22391) | human gut metagenome | biome: human-gut; feature: organic feature; material: feces | host: Homo sapiens | place: Tanzania | collected 2013-01 | reverse complement strand
GTGGTAGGTTACTCTATCAACGATAAGGTGGTAGTATTCGACCGTATCCGTGAGAACTTGAAGTTGCATCCTAAGGGAGATCGTCAGCAGATCTTCAATGCATCTATCAATGAGACATTGGCTCGTACCATCAATACCTCAACCTCTACATTGCTCGTGTTGCTCTGTATCTTCATCCTTGGTGGTGACAGCATCCGTAGCTTCTCATTCGCAATGATTCTCGGTGTCGTATTCGGTACATTGTCTTCTATCTTCATTGCTTCTCCTATGGCTTACATCGTTCTTGGTCGCAAGATTAAGGAGGAGCCTGCTGAGGAGGTTGCTGTTGCAGAAGTTAAGTAAAAAGTTGTTTTATCTTATTTCCATCTGGTGAAAACTGGATGGAAATGGATAACGACAAAGACTATAAATAACAAAAGGTCGCTTCCTAGTTGATAGGAGCGACCTTTTTGTTTTTTACCAGATGATTCCGGTAAATAGGGTTTGTAGTAGAAGAAGTGGTCCCACCGAGAATCGAACTCGGATCAAAGGTTTAGGAAACCTCCGTTCTATCCATTAAACTATGGGACCTTCCCTTGTCAAAACAGACAGATATTTCTGCGTTTTGCAATTTGACTGCAAAGATACATCAAATCATTGACACGACAAAATAATTGGCTATGTTTTTAACGCTTATCCTATCAAGTTTGCTCACTTTTATGGAGCTGAACTGCGAGAATCTCTTCGATACGAGGCATGATTCGCTCAAAAACGACCTGGAGTTCCTGCCTGATGGCAGCTATAAGTGGACGCCTTACCGCGGGCAAAGTTGAATCATCTGGGGCAGGAGATAGTAGCGCAGTCTGACCCAGTGCCTGATTTTGTGGCGATGTGCGAGGTGGAGAACGATAGTGTGATGTTTGACCTCACCAAGCGTTCCTTGCTCAGAAATGCAGGCTATGAGTATGTGATGACTTCTTCGCCCGATGAGCGTGGCATTGATGTAGCCTTGCTGTATCAGCCCGCTTCCTTTGCCTTGCTCCATTCCCATTCCATCCGCATCAAGCCTTTGCCTGATACTCGTCCTACGCGAGATATACTCTATGCTTCGGGATTGTTAATCACGGGCGATACTCTGCATGTCTTTGTGGTTCACGGAACGCTTGGTGAGGTCAACCCTCACACTATCGTTCTCCATATCGCTTGCTGGTGGCTAGCCAATTGGCAGAGGCAGTGGATTCTGTCTATGCCATTTCTAGGGATGCAAAGATTATCATCGCCGGCGATTTCAATGATTATGCCGACTCGCCAGCCTTGCAGTATCTCTACGAGCACCACCTTATTAATATGTCAGCAGATGCACAGGGCAGCCATGGAGCCAAGGCTACGTATCGCTGGCATGGAGAATGGCGCAGTTTGGATCAGATATTATGCAGTCCATCCTTGGCAGCGAGAAAGCAGAGCAGTGTGATAGGCGACCTGCCATTCCTCCTGGAGGATGACGAGAAGTATGGTGGCAAGAAGCCTTATCGCACCTATCTTGGCCCTAGATACCTTGGTGGTTATAGCGACCATCTGCCGCTGGTCGTGCAATTGAAGAATGAGGCGCATGTAAAGTTTCCCCATGTCGAGTGGGGAAGAAGATAATAATTATAATCGTAATAAATGAAATAAAAGCCTAAAATATTTGCTTATATCCAAGTAAAATTGTATCTTTGCCGTGGAGAAAGTTATGTTCATAAGCTTTGAACTTAAGTTCAGAGCCTTTGAACCTATATTCAAAGCCTTTGAACATAGGTTCAAGGCTTATGAACGAAGTTTTCTTCTAGGATTAGAAACAATTATCAATCGTAATAACATCAATTACTATTAGGAGAGGAAACAATATGGCAAAGTACAAGTTGCAGGAATTGCCTGATTTCAATAATGATGGCAAGCGCAAGGTTTATCCCAAGATGGTAGTCAACCGCACTCTATCTCGCAAGGAGTTTATCGAGAAGATGCAAGGTTATCATCGTGGCATTTCGGCAAGTACCACGGAAGCCGTTCTGACGGATGTGGAAGATATGCTGGTTGAGATGCTCTCCATGGGCTATAATGTGAATCTGGAGGGTTTCGGTACCTTCTCTCTGTCCTTGGGTTTCGAGGATGACAAGCCTACGGAGATGCAGGGCGATGACGACAAGATGACCTATCGCAAGGTAGGCGTAAGAGACGTCAACTTCAAGGCTTCTCCCGATTTCATCAAGGCTGTGAAGCAGGAAACCGACCGTGATCTGGAGCGGGATATGGGTGGTGTGAAGCTGATATTGAAAAAGAAATATACCCGGGAGGAGCGCATCGCCCGAGCCCTGGATGTCATCGATGAGAATGGCTTCATCGGTCTTACCGACTATGCCTACATCAACAACCTGAGCCGCACCGCCGCCTCTTTGGAGTTGAAGGAGATAGATAGCGACCAGGAAGCCCCCATCCGCTCTGTGGGTCAGCACTGTCACAAGGTTTGGGTGAGGAGAAAAAAAGATAAAGCGTGATTTCTCATCTTTTTCTTTGGTAGTTAGGAAATTATAAGCATCGCCAAAGACAGCCTTGGTGCCTTTGCATACATTGTCACAGAGGATCATCACTATGATGTAATAAAATGGAAAGACTTTCCGGGAATAGACGTGATAGGCTTAGATGATTTTCTATTACGCCTAAATGCAATAAGTCCTAACAGTATTGGCTAATAATTCTATATAGAAAGGCAGCAATCAACATCACGTCGTTGATTGCTGCCTTTTATCATTTCCCCGATTCAGATTTCGGGGAATCTGGAGAGTTGATTACTCTGGTTTTTTACAATAACCACCTTCATGAAATGGAATCTGGTCGTACAATTCTCCAGGATCATCTTTCGAATTTGCATAATCATAAGAACCAGCCAAGATGTTGGCAGATTCAATCTGATACATGCGAATCTCTGGTCTCACATACTGTTTCTTTGCCATATTTACTATTATATTTATGGGTTTATATTACTTTACATACTTCTTACCATCCTTGATGTAGATACCACTCGTAGGCTCTACGCTAAGCTTGCGTCCCTGCAAGTCATAGATACCTTGGCATGAAGATGATGCGTCCTCGGTGTCTGTCTTGACATAGATGCCTTCAATGCCTGTAGTATCATCACCACCAATCACGTGGATGGCGATACGGCTCAACTGGACAGATGGATTCAGCTCGCTACCTGTTCTGTCACTGGCGCTGAGATACCATCTCTGTGGATTAAGTTCCGTATCACTTACAGCCTTCCACAGTTCACCTTTATCAATTACGAAGTCACTTGTTGTGTCAAAGCCAGTCTTTGCATTGAGAGTACCCAAGAACTGATAGTAGCGTGTAACGCTGGCGCAGTCTATTTTCTTGTCAGCAGCAGCGGCAAACGATACATTTGTAAATTGCAAAGTCTTAGCCTCAGCTGTTTCTGGTGCTTGTTTCATGCGAATGAGACAAGGAGTGAGGGCTGGTATGGTGGTTCCATTTGTCACAGGTTTTACCTCCAACACGATGTTATACTTACCATCTTTCTGCTCAAACTCATGGAAGTTGTTGATGGTTGCCATTTCATATTCTTCAGTCAACTGACCGCAGTCAATAGAGAAAGGTACATATACCGCAAGCCACTTGTTGTGACTGAAGCTGCGGTTATATTCCAAATCCGTTACAGTAAACTTAGCCTTACTGTCGTATGCCGTAGCATCATTCAATTTGAATTTATCAACTGTGAATGCACTTGCGTCAACATTAGGCTGAGCCGCTACGCTGGCATCGCTTGTAGCAAAATATTCGTTATGCCCACAGTTTCTTGTACATCCCTTTTGATAGATGCTCTTACTATCATTGAAGGTTACTTCATCTGACATATTATGTCCAAGGGCTGGAAATGTCTGTGTATAGGCATTGCTAAAGATAGCCTTGGCATTGAAGGCATAAGACGTCTTATAGTACTTATGACCATCTTCTGTACAAGTAGCCTCAACATTGACATGCTCAGCATCATGCTCCACAGTCATTTGCGGTGTCTCTTTCTTTCCACATACCTTGCAAGTATAAGTTACAGCCACCGAAGGTACTTGTGTCTTATCCTCAGCTTCCGTCCAAGTATATTCACCAGCCTCATAGCTCAAGTCATGGTTACCATTCGCCTCGTCTTCAGCCTCAGCGTTGTAAGCTACAGAATGCTGATTGGCTATAACCGTATTACTAAAGAAACGATCTTTTTCACCATGATGATAAGCTCCATAGACTGTATTCTCCCCAGTTGAAGTCAAGACAGGATATGCCTCGCCATTCTCACCCAACTTCTGATACCAAGCCCAACTACCACTAGGTTTGAAACTGTTTAGGGAAAATGCTACCTCACCACTCTTAAGCTGTTCTTGGGTGAAACTTTTTATAATTTCCTCTAAGGTGCTTCCTTCGTCTATTGTCAAATTTCCTTCTCCAACAGTTTTAATGTTATCTCCTTCTTGTATAGTACCCTTGATGGTAAGTTTGGCATTGTTGCTGTAAGCTAGCATATTGCTGGCTTTTATTGAACTAGCAAACCCTACGATAATTCCAGCTCTAGATTCTTGGGATGTAATATTGCCACAGCTAAGAGTACTCTTTATTGTAGAATTATCTTGCGCATATCCAACAATACCTCCTATTTCATTAGTACCTGTAACATTACCATAGTTGGCACAATCTTCAATGTTACCAAAAGTAAGGACAGCAACAATACCTCCACATCTTCCGGAACCATTTGCTGCAACCATTCCGTTATTAACGCAAGACGACATCGTATAGACCGAAGAAAATCTCCCTGCTATACCACCTACCTCATATTTTCCGCTAACAGTTGCGTTGTTCTCTAAATTACTGCAGCTTCTAGTTATTGATCCAGCAATACCGCCAAGAACCTTTGTTCCAGATTTGACAGAACAATTTTTTAGGGTTTTGAGGTTTTGTAAAGTTGCAAAGGCTGCACCAACTACTATCCCTGTCATTGTATACTTATCATCATTTCCAGTATTTTCTACCTGTGCATTATCAAAGGTGATGTTTTTAATAGAACCACCTTCTGCACAACCAAAGAAGCCAACACCTTGTCGTTGGACTTTAATATATAGGTTACTGATAGTATGACCATTGCCATCAAAAGTACCAGTATACCTCTTAGAGTAATTGCCTATTGGTTCCCAACTTAGTTCCTTTGCATTGTTAGCTGCTGCATAACAGAAGTCTTTTAGGTCGATGTCGGCTGTCAACTTGGCGCTTACGGGAAGTTTTCCTCCGTTTACATAATCACGAAACCATGCCAGTTCCGCAGCCGTTGATATTTCGTAAGGATTGCCTGTACTACCGTCACCCACTGACGGTTTACGAATCTCCTGTGCCCATCCCCATTGCGGAATGAGCAATGCCATCACGAGCATCAGCATCGTGAATAGCATGTTTCTTTGTCTTTTGTTATTCATATCTGTATATTATTTTTATTATTCAATTCTCACTCATTGCCATCAGATATACAGTGATTCCCAGGATGATGACGAAAGTCAATCCGAGAAACAGATAGACATAGTATCTTCCTCTCTTGATGAAATCACAGAAGCTGTAGCGAGCCTTGTAGTTTTCATCAAGATATATCCTGTAGTCTTGAACCATGGCATAGCTTGTAGTTCTCATCAAGATAAATCCTGTAGTCTTGAACCATGGCATAGCTCATGACTAGGGCGAACAACAGAAGACACAATGCCACAATGAATATAGCCAGTTCCTCTTTCGTGAAAGTCTGAATTATATTTTCCATGGCGCAAAGATAGTGTTTTTCTTCGGAAAAAGGTGTCCACTTCCCCCACTTAGGTGTCTACTTCCTACAAAATAGGTGTCTACTTGGTGGGGGAAGTAGACACCTAAGGCATGATTTTATTGTATTTTTGCTCTCCAGACTGTTGGGGAGCAACCTTCTTTCTCTTTGAATATGCGGTAGAGATAGGAGCGTGAAGAGAAGCCACATTCGGCTGAAATGATGTCGTTGTTGTAGTCGGGATAGTCGAGCATCATCTTCTTTGCTGCCTCGAAACGTACCTCGGCAAGCCAGATGCGGAAGGTGGAGTTAAGGCACGATACTATATAGATGCGGAAGCTGGAGTTCAGGCAGGAAGTGAAGTAGCGTGACAGCTCGTTCTTGGAAATGTTCAGCGAGCGTGACAGGGTGAACATGTTTACAGTGGTGTCTTTGTAGCCCAAATCAGCACACCACTTGTCGAGCTTCTCCTTGATGAAGGTCTGACGTTCCTGAGAAAACGGCTGTAATGTTTCTTTACCATCAGCAGACTCTGCATCCTGCCCATTGGAGCTTTCCAAATATGCCCCCCCATATTCTGTTTCTTCATCTGCTATGGCTGCGCTTTCTTCTTCCTCCTTATCCAAGAGTTCCTCGGTAGGAACGTAATTGTAGCCCAATGCCACGAAACTCAGGTTGAAGAAAAGAATTGAGAGCAAAGCCAACGGTCCTATTATATATAATAAGGTGGTGGAGAGGATGGCGAAAGGCATGGCAAGGGTAGAGAGGAATAGGGTGAAGACACTGGCTCGGGCATATCGCACGTAGGGCAGCATGTCGCCACCTGTCATCAGCTCTAACATTTTCTTGCGTTTCCGCATCTCAATCATAATCATATAGATGCAATACGCTACGTTTGCGCCGAACAATACGAGCATCGCATAGAGCCAGTTGCCAATGTTAAGACTTCCGCAGTTGCTGTAGCCTATGCAGAAAGTTGCGATGATGGCGGCATAAATGCAAGTGCAGACGATGTTCATCTTTCGGCGGTTGGCATGGGTCGCCTCAATGTTGTATATGCCCATGGCGATAGTGGTGATGCATGGGGTATAGACAAGAATGTTGAAAATAGCTCCCAAGTCATCGCTTTTCGCACGAAAACCCAAGAGCATCTGCAAGAGATATTGTATGGCAAGTCCCGTCATACCTGCAAGTATCAGCCAGCGTGACCACTCATAGCGTCGGTTGGTCCACTTCATGTACAGGTGGGTGATGCCGAGGATAAGGGCATTGATGAGCATGAATATGAAACATGCAAACTGGAGGAAATATAAAGAGTCCATATTATTATCTATTTTGTTGTTGCTTTCTTTTATGTTTCGTTTTTGGTCAGAATCATTACCAACATTGTGATTGCAAAGGTAAGTTTTTTATCTCGTTAAATTATATTTTGCTTTTATATTTTATAGAATATTATACATATTTAGAAGGCAGGGAGCCGTATTCTTCTTTGAAGAACTTGGCGAATTGCTTGGGCGACATGCCTACCTTGTAGGCTACTTCGCTCACCGTGAGTCCTCCTTGGCGAACCAAAGTGAGACCATGACGCAACCTGATGTTGCTTTTCAGAATGTCTCTTCCTTCCATGCCTGGTGTTCGGCAGGGGTGATGCGCACATACATTGACCAGTGTTGATATTATCGACCCTGCCAAGGAATATACCATCATCTCACAGTATGATGAGGCTGACATCAAGGCATGGGAGCCTGGCGAGACTCCAAAGCTTGGCATGACCATCACCAATGCTACCCAAGCAGATAACTCCATCTACTTTAGTATTTCTGGTATGAAGACAACAAAGCCTCAGAAAGGTATTTACATTCATAACGGAAAGAAGGTGGTGCTGAAATAAATAGTTTACTTTAGTTAGTATAAAAGGTTGAGGGTGTGTCACGTGATGCGACACACCCTCTTATTGCTTTTTATAGCTTATGAGTTCTAGGGAAAATATTATCCATAGATAACCTTACCGTTCTCATCCTCGTAAGGAGCCAAGTCCTTGGCATACTGGTTCATGGCACGGAGGCTCATACCCATAGATGAGAAACCACCATCGTGGAAGAGGTTCTGCATGGTCACCTTGCGGGTGAAGTCAGAGAACATCATCACGCAGTAGTTAGCGCAATCCTCAGCTACGGCGTTTCCGAGTGGAGACATCTTGTCAGCGAAGTCCATCATGTTCTCGATATCCTTGATACCCTTACCTGCTGTTGTAGCTGTAGGGCTCTGAGAGATGGTGTTGATACGTACGTGCTTCTCACGGCCGTAGATGTAACCAAAGCTGCGGGCGATGCTCTCGAGCATGCTCTTGGCATCAGCCATAGATACCCTTACCTGCTGTTGTAGCTGTAGGGCTCTGAGAGATGGTGTTGATGCGGACGTGCTTCTCGCGGCCATAGATGTAACCGAAGCTGCGGGCGATGCTCTCGAGCATGCTCTTGGCATCAGCCATATCGTTGTAACCGAAGAATGTACGCTGAGAAGCTACGTATGTGAGGGCTACTACAGAACCCCACTCATTGATGGCATCCAACTTCTTGGCTACCTGCAACATCTTGTGGAAAGAGATGGCAGAGATGTCCAATGTCTTGTTCAGGAAGTTGTAGTCGAGGTCATCGTATGTACGATGCTTGCGAACGTTAGGGCTCATAGCTACAGAGTGGAGCACGAAGTCGATTTTGCCACCGAGTTTCTCCTGAGCCTCTGTGAATACCTTTTCCAAGTCTTCTACGCTAGTCGCATCAGCTGCGATGATAGGAGCGTTGATCTGTTCAGCGAGCTTATCCAGCGTACCCATACGCAAAGCCATAGCTGTATTACTAAGTGCGATAGTAGCACCCTCTTCAGCAGCCTTTACAGCTACTTTCCAAGCGATTGATTCCTCATTGAGTGCACCGAAGATGATGCCACGCTTGCCTTTTAACAAATTGTGAGTCATTGTTATCTTAATACTTTTGTTTATACTAACGACAATCCCCTATATATATCATTCTCTATATATATAATAAGGTGTAAAACCACTTTGTTTTGTTCTAGTCGTTGAAATCGTGCGCAAAATTACGAAAAATGTGCAATATACCCAAATTTTTTAACTAAAAAGTGCCGTAAACGTTTTCTTTTTTGTGGTATGTCAAGTAATCTGGTCCCTGCTGCATAGTAAGATGTTCTATTTATTCTTTGCAGATAATAAGCCTGAAACAGATATATCTTATGCTTATAGATAACGTATCTGTTGGTCTGAGGAATTAGATCTGTAGGGTTGCTGCCATATGCCAGCAGGGTTGTCGGCATATGCCAGCAACGTTGCTGGCATATGGAAGCAAGCGATTCTTTTAAACATAATCTCTC
>OCKZ01000205.1_pt1 | contig 9204 bp, 4 predicted proteins | sample 1495951 | NCBI WGS metagenome assembly OCKZ01 (sample SAMN03418277, study PRJEB22391) | human gut metagenome | biome: human-gut; feature: organic feature; material: feces | host: Homo sapiens | place: Tanzania | collected 2013-01 | reverse complement strand
CTTACGCGAGTAAACTAGCATTAGGTGGTTTCCAATGTTCCGGACTATCGGTTCCCGATTTTCCGGAACTGCGGTTTTACCGCACAAGAATATTCAGCCATAAAAATGAATTTAACCAACATCTTGTGACACAGTGCAAAAATTTCTTTAAATTAGGATATAATGTAACGGTCCTCTTGGCTTTGGAATTATTTGAGGCCAACAGACCTTGAGTACCTTAAAAATATAAGAAGAATTTGGAGCACGAACTTTCAATGGTTGAGCAAATATTAAACTGGGTAATTGAAAATCTAACCTCTTTTGGGATGTACAATTACTTCTTTGCCTTTGGCATGCTTATTTTATGTGGTTTTGGGTTACCAATACCTGAAGACATTACCTTAGTAGCTGCCGGGGTAGTATCTGGCTTTCATGCCACCAACCCACATGTAATGCTAGTTATTTGTTTTATCGGCGTTCTTTTAGGCGATGGTATCGTTTATATGCTTGGTAAAACCATGGGTTACCGCATCCAAAAGTTTAAACCATTCCGCAAAATTTTACCTCCACATCGCTTCGCTCAAGTCCAGCAAAAGTTTGCCAAATACGGGATTTGGGTTTTATTTTTTGCCCGCTTCATGCCAGGATTGCGCTCCCCTATTTATTTAACTGCCGGAATGAGCCATCGTATTCCATTTAGACACTTCTTACTAATGGATGGTTTCGCAGCTCTTATCTCCGTACCTATTTGGATTTATTTAGGTTACTACTTTGCCGACCAAATGCCTGCTCTCGTTAAACACGTGCAACAAGGCCAACACGGCGTTAAAATCCTTGTGCTTATTGTGATTGGGGTTGTTTTACTCTTATGGCTCAAATCCTATATCCATAAGCGCATTGCAGCTAAAGCTCAAGCAATGGAAGATGCTTCTTTAAATGCCCAAACTCAGGCTTCAACTAAAGCTCAATCTTACGAGGAAGAAGCTAGCGCAACTGCAACTCAAACTCTAAACAAAGCCGATCACACCCAAGCGCCTTTAAATAATGAGCCAAGTTCTAAGGAGCAAGCTTTAACTACTAAAAGCTCAAGCGCCAAAACACAAGGGTAAGTGCAACGCAAAAATTCTCTTGGAGCTTGCGTATAGGCCTTAAGGTCTACCCCTCCCCCAAAGTATAGAACCGCTTCTAAAATTTTAGAGGCGTTTTTTTATTACATATAAAGACCATTTGGCCTCTAGGCTTTTAGGCTTTTGTTTTTTCTTTCTGCTTGTTGTTTTTTGTTTTTTTGGTTTTCTACTCTTGGCTTTTTATTTTTTTGGAGAGTTGTTTTTTGAATAAACAACATCAGGATATTGCAAATCCCAAACTCTAAATGACAATCTTTATTACTTAAACAAATCTCCTAAATACTGCTTAAAATATCCATTGCAAACAACCTCAACGCGAGTATAATATAATTCATACAAATTTAGTAGGATATAAAACACCACTCAGAATATCATTAAGTTAGCAGATAATTAAATCTGCTTTTAGCCCCCTGTTATAAGTGGACGCTACGCTATTTTGATTTTTAAGATTAAGGAGATCACATGACCGTCTATAATTCCGTCATCGAGCTCATTGGTAACACCCCATTAGTTCGCCTCAACCGTCTAAAAGCCCATTTAAACCTTAACGCCGACATTCTTCTCAAGTTAGAAATGTTTAATCCAGCGGGATCAGTTAAAGATCGTGCCGCTTTATACATGGTTAATGATTTTTTAAAGCGCGGTATCATTAAGCCAGGTTCTACTTTAATTGAACCTACTTCTGGTAACACTGGCATTGGTTTGGCTTTAGTCGCACGTGCATATGGTCTTAAGCTTATTCTCACCATGCCAGATAGCATGAGTATTGAAAGACGCCAACTTCTTAAAGCCCGTGGCGCTGAACTCATTCTCACCCCTGGTAAATTAGGCATGAAGGGGGCAGTTGATGAAGCAATCCGCCTTCAAGCTAGCACCCCAGGTAGTGTAATTCCTAGTCAGTTTAGCAACCCTGCTAATCCAAAATCTCACGAAGAAACTACCGCAGAAGAAATTTGGCGCGATACCGAAGGTCAAATCGATATCATCACCGCCGGGGTTGGTACCGGGGGCACAATTACCGGTTTAGCTCGCGGCCTTAAAAAGCATAACAAAAAATTGCTCGCAGTAGCTGTTGAACCTGCTGAATCTCCTCTTATCACCAAGGGAGTATCAGGGCCACACAAGATTCAAGGGATCGGGGCTAACTTTATTCCAGATAACTACAACAAAACAGTTATTGATGAAGTGCTCGATATTCCAAGTGATAGCGCTTATGAAAATGCCATTCTCTTAAATCGTATTGAAGGCATCTTAGCTGGTATTTCTGCAGGTGGTAACTTGGCAGCTGCCATTGAACTCGCTCGTCGCCCTGAAAATGCTGGTAAGACTATTGTTGCTATTGCACCTGATACCGGGGAACATTATTTGTCTCTTAACCTCTTTGACTAAAAAAGAGCACCAATACTAATTTAAAGCTCGCTCGGCCTTTATTGGCATAAAACCTGGTATCAATTGCCATTAAAAAGTGCGATCAAACACAGCCCCTAGGAGCTTTAAATTTGTAGTTTTGATTTTAGATTTTAAGTATTTCAAAATACACGGTTGTAAACCAAGTCTTTGGCCATACCTAAAATCTAATCAGTACTTAAGCTTGGTTTATTTACGCTACTGTAGTTTCATGCCACTAAGTATTTAGGAATTTTATCTTTAAGAACTCCAAAAATCCGCAGTAAACTTAACTAAGAAGCATATAATACCAAGCGTGACTACCCATAACTAAATTATCACATAGACAAGAGGCGTAATCTTAAGCAATTCTCTTAAGATTACTCAATTCTTTGACAGTTTGGTTTTAGGGCTTTTGGGATTGGTAGGACTCGTCCTCACCATTGTTTTACAGGATTATTTATCTTATGCTGTCCAATGATATTAAAAAAAGTATTTTAGGATCTTCATCCTGGAAATACGCTGGCGCTTTTACCCTCGCCATTATCCTTGGGGTCTTAAATGGCCTCTACCCAACAGAAATTGGGCGTGAAGCCGCCACTTTCTTCTCTGATGTTTTTATCCGGTTACTTAAATTCATCAGTGTCCCAATTATTGGAGTTACCATCTGCTTAACTATTGCTAAACTTGGCAGTGGGACTTCGCAAAAACGTTTGTGGCAAAAAACCTTCCTTTACACCATTTCCACCACCGTTTTAGCTGCTTTAACAGCAGCTGGTTTATATTTAATCTTAAAACCAGAAAACGTTTCTCAAGTAGCAGAAGGCACTGATCCTGGGTTATCAGACTTTGGGGGATATCTCGATTACTTTGTGTCTATCATTCCTGATAATCCGCTCGCTCCGCTAGTACAAGGTAAGGTTTTAAGTGTACTCCTTATTGCAATTGTAGTTGGGGTGGCAATTAGACATATTGCGGACAAATTACAACGCGAGACCGTTATTAACTTCTTAGGTGGCTTACAGTCTATTATCTTCTTTATCATTAAGTGGGTAATCTTCTTCCTCCCATTGGGGATTTTTGGTTTTACCACCAATTGCATCCTCGATTTTGCTAATGGTGTGGCTTTAGGCGGACTTGGTACATACTTCACTATCGTTGTTGTAGCTAACGCAATTCAAGGTTTGATTGTGTTACCACTCTTCTTGATGGCTAAAGGCCTTAACCCTCTTAAGGCAGCTAAGGCTATGTTTAAAGCCCTGGCCGTGGCGTTCTTCTCTAAGTCTTCAGCAGGCACTTTACCTGTAACTATGAGTTGTGCTGAAAACAACTTAAAACTTAGTCCAAAAGTTTCAAGATTTGTGCTCCCAATCTGCACCACTATTAACATGAATGGTTGCGCCGCATTCATTCTCACCACCGTGGTCTTCTTAATGCAAAACAATGGCGTCGAAGTAACTCCATTCCTACTCTTAACTTGGGTTGGTATTGCCACTATCGCTGCTATTGGTAATGCCGGGGTCCCAATGGGATGCTACTTCATGTCAGCAAGCTTGCTTTCATCTATGAATGTACCAATTCAATTGCTTGGGATTATCCTTCCGTTCTATGCGGTACTCGACATGATTGAAACAGGGCTTAATGTATGGTCTGACTCTTGTGTTGCTAACATGGTAAATAAAGATTTAGCTAAAGAATTAGAAGCCGATGATAACAATGGCGAAGCTAATAAAGAAATAGCTTAACTCTTAGACTTAGACCTAAATTTAGACACCTCCAACATTTGTTGGAGGTGTCTTTTTTGTTGAAATTACAACGAATAAAGACAAGTAAATCAAATCCTAATTCATGTTGGCATTTTGTTTTTTATTTTAAGTTAAGCCTTAGTCTTTAACAGTAAATTTCACTCAGAAGAAGAGAAAACACAACTTCCTTCTAAACAAAATTTCCCCTAATTTACGAACAAAACCAGGTGCTTAGTAAAATCTTTTAATAAAATTTTCAGAAATGCAATCAAAGGCGAATTCTAATATTCTATCCTATACGCAAATAAGCCCAAGACCTCATTTCATGACTAGGCGGTGTGTTATAATCAAACCATAATTGTGTGTGGTTTAAGTTGGGGATTTGTCTATGAAAACTTCGAAAATAATTAAACTGTATACTATTACAATCCTTGAAATAGCACTATTTCAACCAGCAGTAGCAAATTCTCCCATTCCAAATTATGCCGACGATAACGAAGACTGCATTAGAGCTCTGTACCAAATTACCACACAAGCGGAAAAAAGCTGTGGCGACATCAGTGATAACGATATCAAAGTTTTACGATATGCTTGCTTTTGCGCCCCAATTCAAGGGAACGCACCTAGCGGACAATGCACTAATAGTGAGAATGATGCTGAGCTAAATATTAACACCCAAGGCCATAAAGGTTTTTTTGAACTCAGTGCAAATGGGTGTTTTTCTGATCGATATATAGACAATGCTCCCCATTTCAATATCACTCCTAATTTCTGTACTAACAAAATACACAATAATGATATTACCAAGCCTCTTGAAAATATAACGAATAATGCTTGGTTACATAAATCATCGTTTAAAGTTGTAGGTAGCGACGGAAAAACAGAAACTATCACCATGGATAGCTTGCGTGAACGCCTAATTAACATTATTAAAACAGACACTTCATGCAACAGAATTATTGCTATAGACGACCAAACGTCTCTTAACGATCCTTCCCCATACAAGCTTTACGTTGCATTGAATGATGATTTAATTTTAAGTAAGGAAATTAAACTAAGTAACTCTAATGAACCAGCAATTATTTTTGGAAAAAATATAACAATAAAGGGCAATGAAAGCCAAAAAAAATTAGCCCACATTCTCGCTTATGGCACACTTAATATTAATAATGGGGTGGAATTTTTCGGTGGGCTAAATGCCAATAAATTAAACTACACATTCACTAGCAATGACACAAGGCAAATAATTTTCACATCTAAAGACCTGACTGGAGGGGAATGCCTTCACTGTTCAATGATTCAAAAGGCAGAAGCTAACGCTTTTCGCCTATCTCAAATAAGCGGACAAAACTCTTGTGAACAAATAATTCTGCAACTTGAAAAATGTACCTCTGGAAATTCTGAATGCACGCCTTACAAAGAAAAAGGAGTCGTTGTAACCATCACCAAAGATGGAACAAGCACTACTAATACCACTGATGAAAACGGGCGTATTAACTTAAGTAATAGCACTTACTCAAGCAATTTTTCCGCAAGTCTTGGAATAAATGGCCAAGCTACCAAAGTGTACTGTGGCGCTACTACTAATACTTTAAGTGATAGCTGTACTTTTTCTGGAAATATTTGTACGGCCTCAATCAACGACGTTGGTGGGTATGTCGGTGAAACTTTACCTGTAGAAATTAAAATTCCAGGCGATGTTAGAGATTCATTCAAGGCTTCTAACGACAATACTGCAGATAGTACCGATACTGTTATAAAGGTTTACGCTAATGTAGCCACCACCCAAAATGTTTCTATAACTAATATTGATGGCACCAAGGTTTCAATCAACCTCCCTCCTAATGCGGGGACTACTACACCTATAAACGGTGACATTGTTTTACCAAATGCAACTATCTCCTATGACGAACACTCAAACCAAACTATCATTAAGAGTACCTTAGTAGTAAATACTCTAGCGTTAGACCGCGAACCAAAAACCACTTATTTTAACTTCATCAAGCTTGAAGTCCAAAACAAAAATCCAGTCACCGGCGAAACGCCAGAAGAATTTATCTTCGATTTTAGGCAAGAAACAACCAAACCTAAAATTAGAACTGCCCCCGTAGCCGTTTGTTTAAATGTCGACAACAAGACCCCTAGTAACTTATATCTTCTTGAAAGCGCCCGCGCCTATGATTGGACTCAAAAAGCAGTTGGCTGCACCAATGAATTGTGTAAAGCTAACACTACCCCGGTTGACCAAAACATAATTGCAGATCAAAAGACCCTTAGTGAACTTTGTGCTAAGACCACAGATTCATTACCTCTTGACGCTTACGACAGCTGGCAACGTGAAGGCGCCTTGACCCCGTTATACAAAACTACCTTTGATGCGTGGTATCAAACTCCATATAATGCCAATGTAATAACTCCTAGTGACCTAGCAAATGAAGATTCAACTCTTAAAAGCCCCTATGAAGCACTCAATATGTATATTGGCACCACAACCGAACGCATAAAGCTTGGCTTTACTGGCATCTACGGCTCGAGCGCCACCACCCCTAAAATAAGATTTACTAACAATGGTTGGATTAGCGCTAGTACTTATAACCCCATTAACACCATTCAGGAACGAAAAACGTATTTTTATAGTCCAGTCTACACAGTGGTTCCGGTTTATTTAACCCCAGGAAATGCTGACATCTTTAGTTATTACTCTTTAACGACAAGTGAAGATCTAACTAAGGTACCTGATGATTTGACCACCGTTGAAAACATAAATAAAAACAACTGCCCGCAGTACTATAATGAAAAACTTCTCTTACGCTTGAAGTTAAATGGCCGCAGTGCAACAGATAAAATCCTCACCAACATCCGAGGCTCTCTCGTTGACAACACCAAAAATGAAGTAGATTTTGTGGGCTTTAGTGTTCTACTTAAAGACGAACCAACCTCCCCTACTTCAAGCCCCATTCCAATGGCTCAAGAAAATGAGGCCAACTTTAGTAAGTTAAAGTCCCTAAAAAATTGGGACACCACAAAGGACGCTGATGGTTTTGTTTCTACCGCTTTTATGACTGCAGACAATAAATTCTCCTTATTAGGCACGCAAGAAACAGATCCTAAGACCGTCTTTCTCGGGGTTTTAGGGCGCACCAAGATGTGTCTGGCGCCACAAGAAAAAGATGGTGCTTTCACCTGTAATTACGATGTATTTACCCGTAATGAAGTCGCAATCCCTGAAGAAGATACATTACAAAAAGGGTTCCTCGCCTCTGCGGTAAAAAACTACTATGGTTTGAGCGTAGTCCCTACAATTAGCAAGCTTGGAGACACGATAAACGGTCTTTCGACCCCGTGGAAAAACTACCACGTAACATTTTTGCCTGTTAGCAAAGGCTCTGGCCCACTCCTTAAAAGTGTCGCCTTTGGGCGTTTAGTTTCTCTACCTGTAACAGGTAAGCAAGACACCTTATACCTACCGTTCACCATTCAATACTTGGACCAAAATGGTAATTGGAAGGTCCGTAAAGACCAGTGCACAACTTTAAATCTAGTCGATTACACTACACCAAATTTACCACCAAACATGTTTTTCAAGACGGCAAAGAAAGATGGCGTACAAACTGATAAAAACGGGGTTATTAACCTAAAAGACGGAGAAGAGGTGCAATTAGGCTTTTGTACTAGCCATGACAAGAACTCTTGTAACGCAACTGCATTAGATGGGAACTTTGGGGCAGGTATACTTTGGCTTAAGGCCGAACACCAAAAAGGCACCATTGATAAAGACTCCTACGGCCTTTTAGATCTCAAGTTTAATCCAGGAAGCAATGATAATAAGAACATTGATCATTTATTGGATAAAACAACCTCTCAAGGTGGGTTCTTGTTTAAGCAAGTTAAAAACAATCTTCGCATCATCAACGAAACAAGAGAGTAAATTTTTAAAGTTTAGTTCTCATTTCAATTTTAAATGAAGCTTTAGGCCCCTATTTTGGTCATATATAGGGGCCTAAATTTTTTCCTCACTCGCCATCCCGTTACCCAAATATAAATCATCATATAAACCATCAAATTAATTTTGGTCCTCAAGTAGGCAAATTAAAAAATTGAGACAAAGTTAAGTTTATTTCTGGATATTTACGAGGGATAAGCTAGCCTAACTTAATGCGTAGCTCTTATAGATTCCGCCCCCAAATTAATACCCCTTCTACTCTTACTAGAAATTTTAATTGCGAATTAATGCGTCTAGAGATAAGCGCCAAACGAACCAGCCCTTATTAAGAACATAAAGCATCCCTTAGTGCAGAGTGTAAAAGTCAACTTCATAATGTAGATTTTCGCCAATCTCAAAATGCTGTTTAACTTTAAAGAAGATAACTTTACCATCGATTACTAGCTTTAAATACTAGTAGCAATTTAGAGCCTTTATAAGTAAATCAGGAAGCAAGGACGGGAATAAACCCCAAAAGAAAAGGGTACGTACCTACGTATGTATCGATGAATGAAAATTAAAGAGCAAAAAAGGACCGCCAAATTACAAGAACATGGTTTTAGGCATTTAATTAGTAATACTTAAGCTGAGCTTGAAAAAAGCCACGAAAGAAGAAAGTGCACCCCCGCCACCACGTCAAACAATTCATACACGAAAAAACCCTGCCGAGGCAGGGTTTTAAAATTAAAGCTTACTAAAAGCCGGAGTTTCTTCCAGGCTTTTTACAGTAATATTACTTAACGTCGCAAGCGTCGAGGTACCAAACGTCCTTCACGTAATCCATGATTGAGCGGTCAGAGTTGAACTTGCCCATAGTGCATGAATTGATGATAACAGCCTTAGCCCACTGCTTCTTGTTCTTGTACATAGCGTCGATCTTAGCCTGAGCATCAGAGTAAGAAGCGAAGTCAGCAAGAGCGAGGTAAGTGTCACCACCATCGAGGAGCGCGCGCTTAAAAGAAAACAACGCTATCTTCGGTCTCAA
>OCKZ01000203.1_pt1 | contig 9249 bp, 9 predicted proteins | sample 1495951 | NCBI WGS metagenome assembly OCKZ01 (sample SAMN03418277, study PRJEB22391) | human gut metagenome | biome: human-gut; feature: organic feature; material: feces | host: Homo sapiens | place: Tanzania | collected 2013-01 | reverse complement strand
CAATACCGAAAGACAAATCGAACTCTGCCTTTTGCTCGGTTGGTATCGCGCGAGGCAATCACGGAATAATTTGTTCTGTATCATGACGCTTAAATATAAAATGCGTTTATAGTTCGTTGTCTAAGATATCCATCATTTCTGCAGCTGTAATTACCTGCGGTTCTTTTGGAAAATGCTTGAGGTTACCGGTTACCAAGAAGGAATCTTCCTTGCTAAGGCATACTTCATAGAAGACTCGGTCGTCCTCATCTGGCATTTCTCCATCATAAGGAAAACGAGAAGAATCAATTCCGTTTTCCTTGATATGTTCTATAACAGTGCAGATTTCTTCCTCAGATAACTTGAATTTTGCACGATGAAGCACTTCATCGTATTCTTTTATAATGTCATCATTATATAAAGGTATAATACGATGAAGGAGCAAATTTTCTAGAACTCTTGCTGTTGAAGCATTTGAGTTGTGAGTGATAAGGGCTGATACAAATATGTTCGTATCAATGACTGCATATACCATTGCGTTCTTTTCTTAATCGTCTGACTTCTCTGATTTCTTCATTGATTTCATCAAGTGTGAGCTCTGGGGTTTCACCTCTTTCTGCTTTAGCTCTAAGTTGCTTGAACGCAGCCTTTGCTTTTGCTGTCACTTCATCTTCTTCATTCTTTGCTTGAATGGAGAATGGGATGCTCTTACTGCGAATTACTGCTTTTACAAAGATGTTGATGGCGGTATTCGCACTCATACCGAATTGTTCGCAGAGTTTATCAAACTGTGCTTTCTGTTGATTGTCCATACGGACTGTCATTGCTGTCTGTGCCATAAGCCGATAATTATAAAGTTATACATTCTGATTGCAAATATACATCATAATGGCGTAAAATGGTGCAAGATGGCTCATAATTTAATAAAGATTAAACTTTAAATACAATATACAAATGGAAGAAAGAAAGACTATTTATCTTTGTCTGGCTCACATGAGCGAGACTGGTGAGGAACAGAAATACGTGAAGGAGGCATTTGATACCAACTGGGTGGTGCCTCTGGGTCCTAACGTGAATGGTTTTGAGGATGACCTCAAGGCTTTCGTTTCTAAGAATAGCGATGGCTCTGAGTTGTCTCGTGAGGTGGTGGCGCTGAGCGCTGGTACTGCTGCCGTTCACTTGGGCTTGCTGGCTAGTGGCGTAGGCCCTGGTGATGAGGTGTGCGTGCAGAGCTTTACTTTCTGTGCTTCTTCTCATCCTATTACTTATCTTGGTGCTACTCCTGTATTCATCGATTCTGAGCCTGATTCATGGAATATGGATCCGGAATTGTTGGAGAAGGCGATTATCGACCGCAAGGAGAAGACGGGCAAGTATCCTAAGGCGATTGTTCCTGTTGCTCTCTATGGTATGCCTTATGATTGCGACAAGATCATGGCGATTGCTGATAAGTATGGTATCCCAGTTGTGGAGGATGCTGCTGAGGGTTGCGGTTCCAGATGGAAAGGTCAGGTACTGGGTACATTCGGTAAGTTTGGCGTGTTGTCATTCAATGGTAACAAGATGATTACTACCTCTGGTGGTGGTGCCTTGATTTGCCAGGATGCCGAGAGCAAGAACAACGTGATGTGGTATGCTACTCAGGCTCGTGATGCTTATCCTTACTATCAGCATACTGCCATCGGCTACAACTACCGTATGAGTAATGTGTGTGCTGGTATCGGTCGTGGTCAGATGACTGTGTTGGAGGATCATATCGCTCATCATAAGCATGTGCAGGAGTTGTACAAGGAGCTCTTGAAGGATGTTGAAGGTGTTACCTTGCATGAGGCACCTAATGCTGACTATGATTCCAACTACTGGCTCTGTACTGTGACTCTTGATCCGAAGTTGAAGATTCAAGGTCAGGAGAATGCGTATAAAGAGGTAGTGAAGACAGCCGTTGGTGGTGCTGCTGGTGTGATTCACATGGTGGATTCTCCTACTACTGATTGCCAGCCTAATGAGAATGTTGAGGCATTGCGTGTCTTCATGTTGAGCAAGAAGATTGAGGCAAGACCAGTTTGGAAGCCTATGCATAAGCAGCCAGTATATCAGAATGCTCCTGCATACGTGAATGGTGTTAGTGAGTCCATCTTCAAGGTGGGTGTCTGCTTGCCAGCGGGTCCGATGGTAACGGATGATGATGTTCGTTATATCGTAGAAAGTATTAAAGAGGCGATAATTTAATCGCCTCATTTATTACATCCTGTTTTGGGGGAGGATGGTTTGGTTTTGCTGCATCTTCATCTGTTCTGGAAGGTATTTTTTCGAAAACCTACCCGTCCTTCCTTACCCTTAAGGAAGGCTCCACCTTTCCCCCCAGCCCTCTCTCCTCAGGAGCGAGGGAGTAACCGCCCTCCGGTGCTCGGAACCGCTTTGCTATAAGGTTGGCGGGGCATCAAAACCCTCGCCATATTGTGCGGGATGGGACCGCCTTGCTATAAGTGGGGATTATCTGGGGAACAGCTTTACTAAAGATGGATATCTTCACCTTAAAAACATACAAAAATAACTTTTAATTTTCTTTTGTTATGATAGAAAATATAAGAATTCGAAATTTACGAAGTATTCATGATTCTGGGATAATAGAATTGAAGCCTATCATGATTTTACTTGGAGCTAATAGTTCTGGTAAAAGTACATTTTTGAGAAGCTTTCCTCTTTTTACACAGTCTGTAGATAAAAAATTGAGAGGGCCAATATCTTGGTTTGATTCTGCCTATGTAGATTATGGTGATTATAAAACAGCTAAAAATAGATTCGCAGACGAAAATGAAGGAATTGGTTTTGAATATACTTATAGAGATCTTGTATCTATAGATGCAAGACGCTTTTATGTTAGGCAAGGAAACTATGTTTATAGGACTGAATTGAAAGAGGGCTCATTTTCTTTTGAACTAAAAGGGGATAGCAAAGGTACGTTCATATCTAAAATTTCTATTCAAACTGTTAATGTTTCTTTTGTTCTTTCTGTAGATGACAGAAATGACAATATAAACTTTGTTATAAATGGAAAGGCTTTCAAGTCACCAGAAAAATTATTCTTTAATTTTAATACTGCTTTCGGAATATTACCATCTATTGCATCTAATAAATCCTCTAACAGCGATAATGATGTTAGTGGCTATAGCCTAATATATAATAGACTAATAAGTATTCTTAAAGAGCAATGTGATAAACGACTTCGCAATACACAACGTTTGGCAGTCGTACTTTCAACAGGAAATCTTGAAAAATCTCATTTCCTCCATATTTTAAAATGCGGTAATGGAATTACATCCCTGCAAAAAAAAGTAAAAGATTGGACTATTAAAACTCCGTTATTCAATGAAATCTATAATTATTTTTTATTGTTAAAAATAAACCCAATTATTGCTGCTTTAAATAATGAAATAGCAACATTTTATCATCGGTGTGATTATATTGCACCAATGCGTGCAGAAGCAGGTAGATTCTATAGAATACAAGGCTTACAGGTTGATACGGTGGATCCTAGCGGTCATAACCTTTTGGAGTTTATTGCTTCATTGACCGAAAAAGAAAAGAAAAGCTTTGATGATTTTGTTTCTGGTATATTGAAGGTAACCGTCGATGTTCCCTCGGAATCCGGAATGAAAAGTCTAAGGATAAAAACCATAAATGGAGATTTTAGTTTGGCTGACGTTGGATATGGGTATTCGCAAGTGTTACCTGTTATTTCTAAATTATGGCATACAATTTTTGTGATGGAAAATAATTCTTCATTGATTGGTCGCTTGAGATTTAGAGAATTTGATAAAAATATATTGTTGATGGAACAACCTGAGCTTCACTTACATCCAGCCATGCAAGCAAAGGTTGCGGATACGTTAATTGCAACTGTAGATAGAACTCGAGAAGCTGATGAATGTGTTACCCTAATTGTGGAAACTCATAGCCAAGCAATTATCAATCGTATCGGTCGAAGAATAAGAGAAGGGGTAATCCAACCAGCTGATGTCAATGTCATTCTATTTTCTAAAGATAGTAATCTGCAAAATACTATCATTAAGCAAATTTCTTATACAGAACAAGGGCAATTGAAAGATTGGCCTTATGGATTTTTCGATCCACAAGATTAAAACTATTATAATATGTTGTTTTATCTTACAGATTCTTTGATTGTTGAAGAAAATAATCCTTTATACAAAGGAATATATAAGGCTGTGCATAACTTGGCTACGCAAGTAGTTGATGGTAATCATTTATTAACAGCCTCTTATGCAGCTATTAAGCATTTCAGAAACATTTTTCGGACAGATCCTATTATCGGGTTATTTTTTAATGATTTATTTCAAAATTTTGCTACTGTAGGAATTCCTGCTGACTTAAAATTTTACATAGAGATTGTTAAGGAGCAACCAACTTGCCGTAATGAGGATGGTCGGGAAATTTGTCAGAAACTGTATTCTTATTACTTGCGTATCGATGTGAGTAATAAAACGTATCTTATAGGAGAAGACTTGAATGATACATTGTTCTACAAGCATGTTTTGAATTGGTTTATTAGTCAACTACATGCTAATTATTCATATGCCTTTCATGAACTTGGTGGGGGCGGAAAAAATACGTTTAGGGCTATTAATAATGAACTGGAGTCTAACCATATTGTAATCAGTATAATAGATACAGACCAAAAATATGTTGGCTGTCCGCCAGAGAAAGATGGAACTTATGATAAATGTATTCATTCTGTTCACTCCACAGCATATGAATATAAATTGTTGCCATTGGAGGTCCATGAAATTGAAAATTTAGTGCCTTTAAACTATATTGATTCATTTGATATTTGGACACATGGTAAGCCAAATGATACCCGTAAAAAACGTGCATTTGATTTTTTAAGAAATAATGCAGAAGAAATACTTCCTTACTTTGACTATAAGAAGGGAATTAAATATGATGATATGTTTCGTCAAACCTCTGATTATCGAGATTTAGCAAAGAAATGCTATATAGTTAATGAGGATATGGTAAAGAAAGAACCAACTTTTGAGGGCTTTATAGCAGGTTTGAAAGATAAGGGTGAGATTTATCCAAATTTGATAGGTGGTTCAGGAACGCTTATGCATACTATTGAACTAATTAAAAGTGAGTCTTGTCCACAACCAATTTTATTGGAATACCAAAAACATAATTGGACTCTGATAGGACAAAATTTGTTGGATTGGGGAATAGCGAGAAAAGCAGAAGCGATTAGTTAATTCTGGTAAATCTTGTCATTTAATGATGAATCAACAGTTTAAGGTGGTTGATATTTTTCTGTATAGCAAGCTATGATAATCTTTAAAGATATAATGAACATGAATTCATCTGTTATCTTATTGAACTTATTGTGAATTGCTCTTGGAAATTCTGCGGAATGGAAGGGGGAAGGAAACGTGGACTGGAAGGAGGTGATTGGGCTGGCACGGAAGCAAGGGGTGCTGGCTATTGCCTTTGATGCCTTGGAAAAGGTGCCGGCGGAGCTTCGTCCTTCTAAGAATATTCTGCTGGAGTGGTTTGGCAGGGTGAACACCATGGAAATGAACTCTATGTCAATACAATTAAGGATTTAGGGCGACTTATCGGCAGTAATGGGCTTTATATGATGGTGATGAAGGGATATGGTTGCTCTCTTCATTATCCTAAACCGAATCACCGGCCTTGTGGGGATATTGATATCTTCCTGATGGATAAGGAGGGTAGGCATGACGAGGAGATGGTGAAGTCTATCGATGACGTCGTTGCCAAAGATACGGGTGCTCAGATTTCGTACGATGATGAGCATCATTCTATCTTCGCTTTCGGGAAGTGTACCGTGGAGAATCATGCTACGGTTCTTAATATATCGCCATATAAGGTGAATATCTGGATTAATGATTTGTTGGAGGAACTCGCAAAGGATTCTACTGATAAGGCTGCTTTGGGATTGGTTTTGCCTTCTGCCAGATTTTATTCTATCCATCTGCTCCGACACATGGCTACTGATTTCGCTACGGTAAAGACGACGTTGAGGCATGTGCTGGATTGGGCTACGTTTGTGAAGTGCCATTCTGATGAGATTGACTGGGGCTTCGTGAGGGATGTTGCCCATCGGGCTAAGATGCATCTGTTTCTTGATGCCTTGAATGGGATTTGTGTGGAGTATCTGGGGTATCCCAAGGAGATGTTTCCTGTGGAAAAGGAGAATGTCAGACTGAGAGATAGGGTGTTGGGAGATATCCTCCATCCTAAATTTCAGGATGAGGTGCCTCCTATGGAAAAGAGAATTGCGTATGGAATTGTCAAGTCGAAGAGATTGTGGGTGAATAGGTGGAAACACAGAATGGTGTTTGATGAGAGTATCCTTTCTACGTTCTGGCATTCTGCGATTTATCGGATGAGACACTAAATTTTTAAATAGCTGCTATCGTTTGATAGCTTTGAACTAACATCGCATACTAACAAAGAAAAGTATATCATATTTTAATATAAATTTATGAACAAAGAGAGTAAAAGTAAGTTCAACCGTTGGTTGTCTGAACGTCCGGAATCGTTTCTTCCCAGTGATGAGGCACAGATGTTTGACTTGGTCAATACTCTTTATGAAACGGAGGGAAGTGTTTGTATAGATGAAATATTCAGCGGATTTACCAAAAGCCATCCTGCTTATAGCAAGGAGGAGGCAATGAGATTGAGTGATAAGTGGGAGGACCAGATCTCGCTCATCCTGAGATTCCTGGATTGGAAGAAACAAATCAAAAAATAATTTAGTAAGAAAGTAAACTATGTGTGGAATAGTTGGATATATAGGACAGAATGATGCTTATCCTGTTCTTATTGAGGGGTTGAAGAAACTGGAGTATCGTGGATATGACAGCGCTGGTGTGGCCTTGATTAATAGTCAGAATCAACTGAATGTGTATAAGACAAAGGGTAAGGTGATTAACTTGGAGGCGATGGCTGCCGAGAAGGATTGCAGTGGTCATGTAGGCATCGCCCATACCCGCTGGGCTACCCATGGTGAGCCTTCTGCTACCAATGCGCATCCTCATGTGAGCATGAGTGGTGACTTGGCTTTGGTGCATAATGGCATCATCGAGAACTATCAGGTTTTGAAGGAACAGCTTATTGAGAAGGGCTATGAGTTTAAAAGTACTACTGATACTGAGGTGCTGGTGCAGCTGATTGATTTCTACTATCAGCAGAATGGCAAGGACTTGGTTTCTGCCGTTTGTCAGGCGCTGAACGATGCCATCGGTGCTTACGCCATTGCTGTTGTCGAGAAGAATAACCCTAGCCATCTGGTAGCAGCACGCCAGTCTAGTCCGCTGGTCGTTGGTGTGGGTAAGGATAATCTGAACTTCTATATCGCCAGTGATGCGACTCCTATCGTGGAGCATACGGATAAGGTGGTGTATCTGGAGGATGGTCAGATTGCTGACGTCAGAGGGGGCGAGGAACTGAACATCATCAACCTGGAGCATTCTGCCTGTCATTACGATATCAAGACCGTGGATCTGGATATCAGCAAACTGAGCAAGGGTGGTTTTGATCACTTTATGCTGAAGGAGATTTATGACCAGCCTAACTGTCTGAAGGATTGTATGAGTGGTCGCCTCTTTGCTGACAAGGAACATCCTGAGAACAACCGCATCGTTCTTTCTGCGCTTCGTGATTATCGTGACAGACTGGTTCAGGCGAAGCATATCATCATCGTGGCGTGTGGTACCAGTTGGCATGCCGGACTGATTGGTAAGCAGCTGATTGAGAAGATGTGCCGCAAGAGAGTGGAGGTGGCGTATGCCAGTGAGTTCAGATATGGCGACCCAGTGATTGAGCCTGAGGATGTGGTGATTGCAATCAGCCAGAGTGGTGAAACGGCGGATACCTTGGCCGCGATTAAGCTGGCAAAGGAGAAGGGTGCGCTGATTTTCGGTATCGTGAACGGCGTGGGGGCTTCCATCGCCCGTGAAACGGATACGGGTATCTATATCCATGTGGGTCCGGAGATTGGTGTGGCAAGTACGAAGGCATTCACCGGTCAGGTAACGGTTCTTATGCTTCTCGCTTTGGCTTTGGGGCATGAGTTGGGAACCCTAAACAATGCTGACTACTATCAGATGATAGAGGAACTTTCTGAGATTCCGCAGAAAATGGAGAAGGTATTGGAGCAGGCTCCGATAATCAAGGATATCTCCCGAATGTTTACCTATGCGCACAACTTCCTGTATCTGGGTCGTGGTGTGAACTATCCTGTGGCGATGGAGGGTGCCTTGAAGCTGAAGGAAATCAGTTATATCCATGCCGAGGGCTATCCTGCTGCCGAAATGAAGCATGGTCCTATCGCCCTGGTAGATCAGGATATGCCGATTGTTTTCCTTGCTACGCATCATCAGTTGTATGAAAAGATTATCTCGAACATGCAGGAGGTGAAGTCGAGAAACGGCCGTATCCTTGCCGTGGTAACCGAGGGTGACCAGCTGGTGAAGAAGATTGCAGATAATGTGCTGGAGATTCCTAGGACATTGAATGCGTTGGTTCCGCTGCTGAGCGTGGTTCCGCTGCAGCTGCTTGCTTACTATGTGGCTGTGGATAAGGGACTGGATGTAGATATGCCAAGAAATCTGGCAAAGAGTGTGACGGTGGAATAAGGGTAATTTGTTAATTATGCCCCTCCTGTCCCTCCCCTGCGGGAGGGTCCTTAACCGTAAGTATTCGGTGAATGCCGTATTGTGCGCCTAGATAAAGTTTTGTACCTTTGCACCGTTATTTTAAATTATTCAAATTATGGTACAAGGCAAGAAACAATTAAACGGTAAGCCAAAGTTCGCCGAGGTTGTAATCGGTGACAATGAGGCGAAGGAAATCATCGTCAACTTTCCATCGTTCGCCCTGGTGTGGTATTCGGAAAGGGTGAGAATGGTAATTTCACCAGATTGTATTGGGCTATCCGGGGTCATAAGTTTGCTTATCCTGGCAGAAAGGATACCATCAAGGCCTGTATCTATGTGAAGGAGCTTGTGCGCTTCATGCTTTATCGCTTGGAGCATCATGAGCATGGTGTAGAATTGTACAACTGTTGCTTCGAGCCTGCTTATACTATCCAGCATATCGTTGAGGCAATGAAGAAGGTAACAGGATTGACTCAGTTTGTGCCTGGTATTCCTAACTGGGTAATCATGCCTATGGCAAGAGCTGCCATGCTTCTTGGCTCACCAATGGGTATCTGTCCTGCGAGAGTGAAGA
>OCKZ01000202.1_pt1 | contig 9257 bp, 6 predicted proteins | sample 1495951 | NCBI WGS metagenome assembly OCKZ01 (sample SAMN03418277, study PRJEB22391) | human gut metagenome | biome: human-gut; feature: organic feature; material: feces | host: Homo sapiens | place: Tanzania | collected 2013-01 | reverse complement strand
AGCCTTATTGGTCAGAGTATCACCGATGCTTGTATCGGTTGGGAAGACACTGAAAAGTTACTCGGTCAGCTTTCTGATGCGGTAATCGCTCGTCGTAACAAGTAATTCATGCTGTCATAGCTTGTAAATGGCCGGGCCTTGTTTTTAGGTCCGGCTACTAATAGGGGAAAGAAATGACTCATTATTCTCTCGACAAGGATAAAATTAAGATTTTACTTCTTGAAGGTGTTGATCCTAGCGCGGTAGAGACCCTTAAAAAGGCCGGCTACACCAATGTAGAATATCAGAAGAAGGCTCTTGATCATGACGAATTAATTGAAAAGATCAAAGATGTTCACTTCCTTGGGATTCGTTCTAGAACTTACCTTACTGAAGATGTATTTGAAGCGGCCCACAAGCTTTGTGCTGTAGGCTGCTTTTGTATTGGGACTAACCAGGTAGATCTCGACGCTGCTCGTGCTCGTGGTATTCCTGTATTCAACGCTCCATATTCAAATACCCGTTCTGTAGCAGAACTCGTTACTGGTGAATACCTCCAGTTATTCCGTACCGTTCCAACTAAGAATGCTCTCTTACATAGAGGTGGTTGGGATAAGAATGCTAAGGGCTGTTACGAAGCTCGTGGTAAGACTATCGGGATCATTGGTTACGGTCACATCGGGACTCAGGTAGGTATTATTGCTGAAGCACTCGGTCTTAACGTAATTTTCTACGACGTAGAAAAGAAGTTAGTACTTGGTAACGCTAAGCAGGTTGACACTATCGATGAACTTTTTGCTCGTGCGGATGTTGTTACTATGCACGTACCTGAAAACGATAGTACTAAGCACATGATCAATGCTGATGCTTTCGCTAAGATGAAGGATGGCGTGATCTTCTTAAATGCTAGCCGTGGGACTGTAGTTGACGTTGATGCTTTAGCACAAGCACTTGAAAGTGGTAAGGTTGGTGGGGCTGCTACTGACGTTTATCCAACTGAACCTGCTAAAAATGGCGATCCATTCGTATCTCCATTACAGAAGTTCGACAATGTTATTTTGACTCCACACATCGGTGCCTCTACCGTTGAAGCACAGCGTAACATTGGGATTGAAGTTGCTGATAAGCTTGCTACATATTCTGACAACGGTTCTACTTTAACTGCTGTAAACTTTCCAGAAGTTTCACTTCCAGTTCAAGGCAACGTTAGTCGTTTGTTACACGTACACAAGAATGTTCCTGGCATCATCAACCAGATTAACAAGATTTTTGCGGATAAGAATGTAAACATTGCAGCGCAGTACTTACAGACTTCTCCAACTATCGGTTACGTGGTTATGGATGTTCATACTGATAATCCAGAAGAATTATTGCATGAACTTAAGGCCATTGACGGTACATTAAAGGCTAGAATTTTACTTTAAGCTTTTGGCTGGCTTGGGGCTGAACTTAGAAGTTGTTTGGCTGAGCTACGCTACGCTTAAATTTAAATTGCTACTAAAACTCCATTTATAGATTGCTATAAGTGGAGTTTTTTTTTGTTGGGGCTGAAGGGATTGAACTGAGGAGGTTGAATTTAAATGGGGGGATATTTGTGTTTACACGTATGCTTCTAAGGTTGATATTTGACCTCATATGGTGATATTCGGTTCTACGTTTTTGCATATATTTGGGGGATAAAAAGTTGGGTATGAAGCTTGATTATTATCACGTTTTGTGAATAGGTTAAAACTAATACAATTATTTTCCCTAGTTTTTTTGATAGCTATAGTTAATTCCTATATAAATGTAGAATGTAGGATTCTATAACTTTTTTAAAATTCAATATTTGGCAGAATATGCTTACGCGGGGAAAACATGTTAAGAATTAAAAAAATAGCATGGCATATATATTTAGCTATGGGAATTGTAGCAGGGATGGCAAGTTATGGCATAAGCCAGGCTGCAGAAGGTGATGGTGCTGCTGACGCGGAATCTAGTGCACAAAATCCGATTACTAAACCTCTAGGGGTGTCAAAAGATGACGTTCCGCCTAATGTTATGTTTGTTATGGGTCGTGACCATAATCTATTTACGGCTGCTTACTCGGATTATACGCCACTTACAGAAAATAACTCAGCCGATTATTTCTATACAATTTACCACCCTGAATTCATTTATGAAGGCATGTTCGCAAGTGATATGTGTTATGAATACAAGGATTTGTTAACTTCTGATTTGCCAAATCCTGTAGATGACTACAATAAAGCGTGGGTTCCGACCAGCATGGCTATGTCAAAGAAAGCTTCTTCAAAGGATGGAACAGTTTCGGCCGATGTTTACTATTGTGGTGATAAAAAATGGTTAGGTAACTTCATGAACTACGTTACCGCATCGCGCCTTGATGTCATCAAAACAGCACTTTATGGTGGCACTAGATTATTAAAATCAGATAATACACAGTATGACTATACATGGAAAGATAATAGCATTTCACCTGTTCTTACACATACAGATGTTTTGATTGATGCTCATGCTTGGGCCAAAGTGTTTTCACCAAAGATGTATGTAAACTACCATAAAGTCCCTAAAATTGATATTGAAGAAATTTCGGGATTACCAGCTTTGCCATCGTCTTCATCGTCTGATGGTACTAGCCCTGCTTATTTCTTAGGGGTATTCCCCAAAAAATATGAACCATCTGGTTCTCCTCGTTTTCGGGTGGTTAAAGTAGAAAAAGCTAATATCCCAGGGGATCAAGGTAAATACTCTGTGGCCCAAGAGTGCGATGCCGGAACTGGCAATTGTGCTGTTTGGACGTGGATAAGCCAAGAAAGTTCAAGCAATAAAAACTTTAGAGCAAATGAAAATGGTGTAAACACATGGGCAACAAAAGTAGGCGATGAAGATTATTTGTTAAATGTGGTGGCGTGTAATCCAGCTTTAACCTCAAAAATCAATAATAACTGTAAAGAGTATGTGTCTAAGGAAAACCAAACTTACCACCAACCAGAAGGTATTGTGCAGGTATACGGCGTGGGATCTCAAGCTCGCTTACATTTTGGTTTGTTAACCGGTGGTTGGGATTCAAATAGAACAGGGGCAATGTTACGAGACAACATTAGTAACAAAGACAATGAATACGATATAGATAAAAATACTGGTAAAATTATATACAAGCCTTGTGGTGACAAGCGTTGTGGTTTAGCAGGGGCTCTTGATCAATTCAAAATTCTTAAAAATAATAACTACTATCTAGAAGATTGTAACCGAGAAATTGGCGTTCTAAAAGCTATGAATGGCGCTGAAAAAAAGTGTGGTGATTGGGGAAACCCTATTGCCGAACTTTTGTATGAAAGCGTAAATTACTTTCAAGATAAAGATGTTAACCGAGATGGTAACACTTGGGATCGTAAACGTGAAAATGACATAAATCTTGGTTGTGTAGCTAATACAACAGACACTAAAAAACCTATTGATACGCGCCAAAATCCATATAACAAATCTAATTATTGCGCCAAGGCTGTTAGTTTCATAATTTCTGACGAAGCGCCTTCTTTTGATGCCTTTGGTCAAGGTCTCAAACGTTCCATTGGAACTGCCGACCAACAGAAGATCACAGCTGAGCTTAAAGAAAGATTTAAAGTTTCCGGTAAGTATCTAGTTGGTTTAAGCACGAGTACCACCTCTAATGAGGAGCAACATTATAAAGGTATGCCGACAATTAAAACTATTAATGATTTATCTGATGTAGTTGGGATTGCGCCTACCCAAGCTTTTAGTTACGGTAGCTACAATGTAGTAGGGGTGGCATCGCTTGCTTTAGGTAAAGATGCTGATCATCTCCCGTTATCAAATCTGGCGCGTGGAGTTCAAGAGAATTTTAATATGCAAACTTTTGTGCTGGCGATGAAGCCAAATATGCCAGAAGTTAAAATTCCCGTTAAAAATGGGGTTGTGCGTTTAATTCCATTAGCTAAGTCGCCAGCTGAAGCAGGTGCTATTGAAAATAAAGATCCGAGTAATGATGATGCCTCTAAAACTACAGCATATCAATTACAGTCTACTAACCAAGTTGCAGGTTTTTACATTCAATACTCAACTGACACAGAAGGTCTTTTTCATGTAAGTTTTGAAGATTTTCAGTATGGGTCTGACTTTGATATGGACTGGGTTGTTGGTTATAAATATAAGGTAATTAATGGAACAGACGGTAACCAATATGTTCAAATAACAATGCTCCATGAAGATGGGGATGTCTATACTCCTCAACACGGTGGTTACGTGATAAGCGGGGTTGATTATAGCGGGACTTATTTAGATTTAGCTAAATCATCATCTTATTACCTATTTGATGAACAGGGTAATTTCTATTCTCTTGATAACTATATAAGTGATGCTGGTTTTTATGTATGTAAGTCTGAATCTTCAGGAAAAAATTTCTTGGATTGTTTGGTTGATCCAAGCAAAGACTTACCTACAAGTATGGATTTTAATGGCGGAACCATTGTTTCACAGTATGAAGCTATCATGAACAAGAAAGCTGATGTAAATACAGGAGAAATTTGTTCCGACGCTTCCGATAATTGTCGCCCAATTTACTATATGCCGCGTTACATGTTTAGCCGATATGCTGATTATTACCTAAATAATGGCAAAGTTAATAATTTCTTTAAGTTTGATATTAACGATATTGACATGAGATTAGTGGGGGACCGCGCGCGCGTCTTAAAGGAAACATCTCAAGTAGACTGGAATGGTAAAGAGAACCACGCTGAATTTAAAAAAGCGTCAGACGGCAATGCTGTTGGTATAACATACTCAAGTCGTATTTTTAAAGTAAGTAAGAGTGATAGTGGTGACGTTTGGTTAAAGAGTCCTTTATGGTATGCCGCAAAAGCTGGCTATACCTTTGACCAACGTGATGGTAACGACAATGCTGACCCGGTTAACTTTTCATATGTAACTAACCCGGCAGAATTCCGTAAAAACATCAGAAAGCTCATCAATCTCTTGTTATCTAGTTATCATTCGGCTTCTTCGTTTGTAGTTCAAACTACAAACACCACTAATGGAACTGCAGTTTATGCTACATCTTATAACCCAATGAATTGGTTTGGTACGATTTATAAGTCACCAGTTGATGGGGCTACAGGAAGTTATAACTTTGCAATTTTAAACGATCTTAAAGGTTGTTGGGAAAGCGGGTGTGAAGCCTATGAACAGAATGGGTGGTGGAATGCAGCGTATGAATTTTCTAAGATGACGCCGGAAAATCGTTTAATTGTAACTTATGACAACAATGAACTTAAACGAGTTTATGTGAGTTCAAATGATGCTGACGATGAATCTACAACTTTGGCAGATTTGCGGCTTGATATATTTGGCACGGATGGAATTGAGCATCCAACAGGCACTCGTTTAAAATACATTATACGCTGGCTAGGAGGCGAAGCAAAACATGAAGGCTCAATTGAAGAATATGAACAAGCTGTAGCTACAGACGATTTTAACGTTTTACGTGAACGCAAAGAAGGCGAAAGACACTTTGTATTAGGTGATATCGTTAATTCTGACGTGGCGGTGGTTCAAGCTGGCAACCAATTCTTACTTGCAGTAGGAGCAAATGATGGGATGCTACATATCTTAGATGAAGCTACTGGTAAACCACTAGTATCATTCATTCCAACTGAAGTGCGAACTGAAATCTTGCGTACAGCTGAAGTTTTGTATGAAACTAACCATAAGTTCTTTGTTGATTCTACACCAAAAACCTTTAGTAAAACTATTGATGGTACAGTACACACTTATCTTTATGGCACTTTAGGCCTTAATTTTAAGGGTGGTTATTTACTTGATTTAACTAAAATTTTTGGTACTCAAAACTATAGTGTTGAAGGTAGATTTGAGGCTATCAAAGATGACCTTTATGGATGGGAATTAAAATCTTCGGATTCTAAGTTGGTAGGCCAATCTCGTGAAGCTCCAATTTATTATTCAGTTAATAATAAAGACTACTTCATTTACTCAAGTGGCTATAATGCTGTTACCCCAGGGGTGCTTGTAGTTCAAGGGTTTAGCGATGATGGCAAGAAGCCAGAACTTAATGTAAAAGCAAAAATTCTTTTAGGCAACGACGAGGCTAATCGTGCGATTTCACCGATTGAAATCTATGCTCGCCAATCCTCTAAGGGCTTGGAACCAATCTCTATGTTTGTGGGGGATACCTTAGGTAGACTCTATCAAATCAAGCTTAATGGTGCTGTTAGTGGTAGACCTGATTGTTGGGGTTTTACTAACGAATGTTCGGGAGTTACAATTTCCGGTGAACAGGCTACAGATTATCAACCTCAAAAAGCTTTTGAAGCCAAAGATAAAAATGGTAATCCACAAATGATCACTGCTCGTCCAGCTGTTGCTTCGTTAACATCAGGTGGTTATGCAGTACTCTTTGGGACTGGTTCTTATTGGACTCCGTTTGATGATACGCCAGATTCGCTTAAGCAAGTACAGACTATGTATTGTTTAAATCGCGACAATGGTTCTTCAACTGGAACTAATACCATGGATAGAAGCATGTTGATGCCAATTAAGCACGTGGGAGATAATACGTGCAAACGAAACGAGTTAAATGGCTATGCTGAGGGGGAATGTACAGGTAATTGGTTGGCATCAACCACTTCTGCTGATAAACCAAAGCTTAAAAATGGTTGGTACATGGACCTTAATGCGTTCTCTGGCGAGGAGGCTAAAGATTTGACTGGCGAACGTATCTACCGTAGTCCATTAGTTATCAATAAAACTGTCTATGTTGTCAGTGCTATACCAAATGTTTCTGATTCTTGTGAAACCGGGGGTAGATCTTACCTATATACCATGAATGTGGATAATGGTACTACCGTCCTACAACAAGAAATTAAGGGTTTGGCTAACGAAATGGTGGCTACTGTGCATGATGGACAGTTAATTGTACAAGTGCCTTACGATGGGAGTGGTGACAAAAACACTGAATCAGGGGTCGCTGCTATTGCAATTCCTGATATGAGAACTCCAAATATGCGTAGGTCAAGTTGGATTCGCTTGTACTAGGAAATTAAAAGTTAGATCGGGTTTATCCCCGTTGTATTTCTAACCACAAAACTAAAAATCAAAGCCTTAGGAAATAGATTTTTCTAAGGCTTTTTTTGATTATTTGGGGGAACATTGCTTAGTAGTTGCTGGAGTCGGCCTAAATGTTTTTCACATACGCTTTACTTTGAATTTTTTGTGTGGGGGTTTCCTAATTTTTTTCATTTTTACTTTTTTTTCCTATCTTTTTCCATTTCTATTTTTTTCCTATTTCCTTAAAATTGCTGATTATTACTATCACATTGTTTATGTGGTGTGGCTTTTGTATAATTAAAAATACGTTTCGTTTGAACATTTTTGCTTGAACATCAACTTTTGGCTTGGCCGTGGTGAAATCAATGGTAGAACGATTTTTAATCATGGTTAAGTTTAATCGTTTGCCAAGCTTGCCTGCTGTAAAATGGTTTATTTATGGTTCTAGTTCTAGTTCTTTTGGCTAGTGAGATTTAATTAGAGCTAACAAATTGAATTATTTAAACGTTGGATTTTAGTTCGTATTTTGGGGTTTATATTAGTTTTACGCGTTAGCGATGGAGTTTTACATGAAAAAATCTAGCCTATGCTGTGTTTTTGTTCGTCAAGCAGCCACCTTGGGGCTTGGGTTGGGATTACTTATGGGATGTGCTACTCACAGCGAGAAGCAACCTGAAAACTATGAAGCTGTAAACTATGATTCTATTGCTCCGGTAACTTGTAAAGATACAGCTTTAGATGATTGCGTGTGGGCAGAAGATTATGTAAACGCCTTAGGGGAAAAGTGTGCGGTAGTGTTAACGGCTGGCGAAAAAGAAACTTTTTGTCGTAGCCTAGATGGTAACGTTCGTAAACTTAAGCAAATTTCTAAGTAATTTGGGATTAAATTTTTAGGAAGATATTAGGATTTTAGGTAGTTCATAAGTTTATGTAAGTTTATGCGTAAACGAGATCTTATTAGGTCATTGACTGTTTTATATTTGCGCTAATTGGAGCCGGCTATTTCGATGCAAGGTTGTAAGCGATTAAAAACAATTCTCCAGAAGAATTTACAAGCTTTAAATTTGATAGCTTTGAAGAGGCTTTCTTATAGTGTTAGAGCTAAAGCCACTAAAACTACTAAAATTACCAAAGCCACAAAGGTAACAAAAGTAACTAAAGTAACCAACACTCCAAAGCTTAAAAGCTGTTTAGCTCATTTCAAACTAGTTCTTTGGGGGATGGTTTTAGTTGGAAGCTTTGGGGGCGGCATAGGAATTGCCCACTCTGAGGTTATTGAGGGCTGGACTTTAGAAGCAGCCTCGTCTCAAGTTAGCGAAAAAGGTATGCTAATCTCAGAACTTGTATGGCGTCAAAAAGGCTTAGTTAGATCCTTTGAAATGCGTATAGGTTGTCGTCATTCTGTTCCTGTGCCGGGGATAGTTCTAAGAATGCCTGCGTTATCTACTGATATTATGGAACCTGAAAACAAGGCTGTAGTCTTTTTTACGGATGAACCTGATGATCCCCATAAGTACGTGTCGGGGATTGTGTTGTCGGTTAGAGTTGAAACCGGAGATATCGTCATGGTTCCGACAGGTAATGCCGAACAAAGCGCCAAACTTGAAGAAGCTTACCGTTTAATGTTGAGTAGATCCAAAGCGGGAACGGACAATGTATCTTTGTTCTTTGTCCAAAACCGTCACCGGGAACGCATTGACCTAAGTTTAAAAAACTTTGCGCAAAATTACGAGGTTATGCGCTCAAGCTGCAATGAGCTAAAGTAAAGTTTTTGCTGATGGTGTGGCTTTGATTTGTTGATTGCGTAGCCTAGTTTTTGGTTATTGAAAGTTTTCGTGCTTTCTAGCGTTTGCTTTGGTCTTATCCTTTTCTTTTCTTTTCTTTTCTTTTCTTTGGACCTCGCTTTACCTTGTAGCTTATCTTTAGCGTAATATCCTGTAGCTTGGTCTTTAGCGTAATATCCTGTAGCTTGGTCTTTAGCGTAATACCTTGTAGGTTAACTTCTTTAGGATTTAATTGTTTAAGTATTAAAAAAGTAGCTTTAAAACAAGTGCCACTAAAACAATTACCATTTCCTAAAGGAATCCTTCCCATATACCAATATCGACCATTGGCCTCAACTCATCAGTAAACGTTACTAGTGAAACGCTTGGGCTTAATCGGCCCCAAAATTGACTAACAGCCTTTATGAAGTTAAT
>OCKZ01000199.1_pt1 | contig 9282 bp, 6 predicted proteins | sample 1495951 | NCBI WGS metagenome assembly OCKZ01 (sample SAMN03418277, study PRJEB22391) | human gut metagenome | biome: human-gut; feature: organic feature; material: feces | host: Homo sapiens | place: Tanzania | collected 2013-01 | reverse complement strand
CAAAGAGTGCCGGTCTGCTTCTGCATATCCCCGGTAGAGTAGGCTTCTAAAGCTTGCACATAAATGGCCCGTTCTTTAGCAAAACGTGCAAAGTCTGCTTGTTCATCCTTTTTAAACTTAGCCACAGCTTCTTCTGGCGTATATTGAACTTGAGTCGAATATACAGGTTCTTGTTCTGCACAACCAGGACATACCACCCCACTTAGAACAACCCCTACAAAGACTAGCATCATTGTGCGTATAGATCGCGCCACTTCTTTGCCCCCTAGCTTGTTTTTCACTGTTTGCCACAACATAAAATGTACCTATCCCGTTTTTTGTTTTTTTCTTTTTTTTAGGCAATTTTAGATGCGAGATCTAGATTTGTAAAGGCCCATTCACTCTGGCTTGGCCTCAAAAAAAAGCGCTAGCCTACATTTAAAGACCAACGCTTTTTTTGTTAGTTTACATACCTTTAATTTTAAATCTAAGTTCTTTAATTAACTTATCAACTTAAGGTTAAGGTTTTAACGCCCGAGGTTAAGCCTTAGAATTTGCGGATAAACCGTACTTTTTAATCTTTTCTACTAAAGTCGTACGTCGCATTTGCAAAATTTCAGCCGCCCGCGTCACCACGCCATCTGCAGCTTCGAGCGCCTGCCTAATCATATCAGTCTCAATTTGTGACACCATGTCACGTAAATTGACCCCTTCCTTTGGTAGCACGCCTGCAAATGGAGCCGCCAATTCAGCCTGCTCTTCCGTCATAACCTCATTGTTTTTTTCAGTTTCGTCATCATCAGGAACCGAGTCATTATCATTAAACATATCAAACAACGCATCTTGTTCTGATACTGGATCTGGGCGTCCTGCCTTAAGGTCTGAAACCCCATATTGGTATTTAGGTGGTAGATCACTTGCATCAACAATTTCGTTTGGATGAATAATGATCATGCGTTCCACTAAGTTACCAAGTTCACGTACATTCCCAGGCCAAGAGTGCTGCATTAAGGATTCAACCGCGCGATGCGTGAACCGCACCCCGGTCTTATGTTCTCTAATGTAACGGTTAGTTAATTCCTGGATTAACAACGGAATATCATCAGCACGTTCACGTAGAGCCGGAGTTAGGATTGGGAACACGTTTAAGCGATAGTACAAGTCTTCACGGAACTTGCCATCTCTTATCATATCTTCAAGGTTACGATGGGTCGCTGCTATAACGCGGACGTTAGTTTTAATCTGCTTGTTGCTCCCTACTCGTTCGTAAACTCTTTCTTGTAGCACCCGGAGCAGTTTTACCTGCATTTGTAACGGCATATCGCCGATTTCATCAAGAAAAATAGTCCCGCCTTCAGCTAATTCAAAGCGCCCCACACGCGCGGTAATAGCCCCAGTAAAAGCGCCTTTTTCATGCCCAAAAAGTTCACTCTCTAAAAGCTCACCCGGAATAGCCCCACAGTTAATCGGCACAAAAGGTTTATCTTTACGGTTACTAAGCTCGTGCACGGCCCGCGCCACAACCTCTTTACCGGTCCCAGATTCCCCTAAAATAAGCACATTAGCATCAGTTGGAGCCACCTGTTCAATTAAGTGTCTAACCTCTTGAATAGCGCCACCTTTACCCACTAATAATTTAAGCAAGGTTTGGACACTTGAACTACTCTTTACATTCTTGTGCATCGAATTAAATGATTGGCAATAGCGCAAAAGCTGCAAAAAGCCTTCGTAGGTAAAGCCTTGACCTAAGATGCCAATCATATTAGGTAGTTTAGGCAGATCTTCTTCTTTGTAAATACCGGTAAAAATAAACGGGATGTTAGAATTTTCTTTTAAAAGTTCTTCTGCCGTATGTGTGCCGGTATTTCCGGCAATCACTAAGGAAACTGCCGCCCCTTCAGAAGAAAGATAACTTAAACAAGCTTCTTCAGGTCCACTTTGCCATTCACAACCTAAAAAGCCCACTATCGTTTCTAACTGCTTTCGGCTAGCTTCATCATTTTCTAAAATTAGAATATTGCCACTAAAGTCCATCTTACATTCCGTCATAAATATCTGGCAAATAGCAGATACCAAAAATAATGTACTAAAAATAGTCTTTTATGAGGTGATATTTTAAATTCTCTGAAAAGGATTTCCACCACATAATGTCAAAAACATGACACTGCGTCAAAAAAACGCTATCGTGGCTAGCTACTTTCCTAAATTCCATGAAAACACTTGTAAAAACATAGGTTAGGTTCTGCCAAACACATTTTTATAAGGTCGATAAAAAAGAGCCTAAAACTTGGTTTTAGACTCTTAACAAATTTTTGAGTGCCAAAGCTAAACAACGTAAAGCTTAAAGCTCTGCTCTAGCTTCAGCCGGCGTTAGAGGTAAACGCCAATCAATCGGGGCCTTACCATGTTCTTCTAAATAGCGATTACATGCTAAAAAATGGCCACAACCTAAAAAGCCACGATAAGCGCTCAATGGACTTGGGTGCGTGGTTTTTAAAACCAAATGTCTATTGGTATCGACGCAGCGTCCTTTCCTTTGCGCCGGGCTTCCCCAAAGCATAAACACTGTGTTTTCAGTATAACGGTTAACCGCTTCAATAACGCGGTCCGTAAAAATATCCCACCCCAAGCCAGCATGACTTTGAGGCTCTCCCCGTCTAACGGTTAAAGTATTGTTTAAAAGCAGCACCCCTTGCTTAGCCCATGAAACTAAACACCCATGTGCCGGAATGATAAAATTACCCTGATATTCTTGTTCTAATTCTTTATAGATATTGCGTAAAGATGGCGGAACATCAACCCCAGGGAGTACTGAAAAACACAACCCATGAGCCTGGCCCGGACCATGATATGGATCTTGCCCGATAATAACGACTTTAACATTTTCAAGTGGAGTTAAAGCGAGTGCATTAAATACATCTTTTTCCGGAGGATAGATTTCAAGGCCTTGAGCCCTTTGGGCTTTAACTTCAGCTCGCGCCTTAATAAAATATTCTTTTTCTTTTTCAGCTCCGATTGCTTCATGCCATGTAATTACCGCCATCTCTCCTCCTTTCCTTTATATCCTTTATAGTAAGACTATTACCAAACTTAACGGCCGTCCCATGTTTTAAGTGCGATCCAAGCCTTGAGACTAACCTAAGCCTTGCCTACATTTATCATTGGACTTTATATTCTTAGCAAACTATTAGTGTTTTTTAGCATTTTTCACTTGGGGTCATTTTTCGTTTGGGGTTAGTTTGGGGCTTTTAGATTTAGCCACAATCAACCTAAATAAATTAAAAATCACGCCAAATCAAAGTTTACCAAAAACCCGGCTTCCTAAAAACCTAATCATTGACCATGCGTGGCCATAATTGACGCTAATTTATAAAATTTATATATCCGTTTTCTTCTCCATATAACAAAAGTTTTTATAGGAGTTTTTTAAACCACTTTGTCTATAAATGCACTGATTCCCCCCCCCCTAAAAACTTTTACTCAATCACGTTTTGCCCGTGGTACCCAGAAAAAATTTACATTTTGGTCACATTTGTATGTTTAGTTTTAGACAATATCAAAAAAAATATATATTATATAAACCAAGAATCAGTGATGAGCCTCAAAGATTCTTCTTCATAATAAGCAAATGGGCTGATTTGTAAATAAAATTGAGAGTTTATAAATACAATCCCAGACATAGCGGACATCTGACCACCACGTGTCCGCCTTTTGTCCTCTCCGTTCACGCGTTGCGGCCATGAGATTTTAAGCCGACTTAATTTAAGTCGCTTTTTTCTTCTATTCTTTGTTTTCTCTATTTTTCTTATTTATTTCTGATTTTTTCTGCTTTCTGCTATTTGCTCTGCTACTTTCTTTGACTGTTTTTGTTACCAACTTTCACGCTCGCTTTATATTTTTATATTTCATACTTAAAATTTGGCGTTTAGAATTGCCTTGTTCAGAGCTTTTTAACTTTTAAACTTCTAACTACATAAGCTACTACTTAACCAATCCCCATCATAACCCCCATAAAAAAAGCTTCCTTTAACTATTAGGTTAAAGGAAGCTTTTAGGAGCAAAAGTTTTACTACTTTGCTAAACGAAGCTTAAGGGTTAAAAATTAAGCCTTAAGCTTTGGCTAAATCATCACTTTTCTTACTAAGAACACGACCACGGAGCGCATTAAAGTAAAGCGCAGTTTCTTCGTAAATCGTCTTACGTAAGAAGAAGATGGCAATTAAGTTAGGGAAGGCCATTAAGCCATTCATGATATCGGCTAAGACCCACACAATATCAAGGGTCATAAATGAAGCTGTTGCTACAATGCCCACATAGATAATACGGTAAACGTAAATAACCTTAGTCCCAAATAGGTACACTACCCCGCTTTCCGCATAATAGTTCCAACCAATAATAGTGGTAAAAGCAAAAAGCAAGAGCCCAATATTAACGACGTAGATCCCCCAAGAGGCCCCTAAAGTATCACAAAAAGCTTTAGAGGTAATAGCTGCCCCATCAACCCCTTCGATATTCCATGAATCTGTTAAGACAATGGCTAAACCAGTCAACATACAAATAATTATGGTATCTAAGAAAGTCCCAGTCATATTGATGAGACCTTGTTCAGCCAAAGAGCGGCTGCAATTGGGGCAGAACCAAGACCGGCTTCGTTAGAGAAGATCCCACGCGCCACCCCGAAACGTAAAGCCATTAAGATACCAATCCCAGTAGCACCCCCACGGCAAGCTTCAAAACTAAATGCATCTTTTACAATAGTCACAACTGCTTGTGGTAAGAATTCAATCTTTAAGATGATGATAAAGAGGCAACCCACAATATAGAACACTGCCATAATTGGGATTATTTTCGTACTGCAAGCAGAAATACTCTTAAGGCCACCTAGGGTAACTAAGCCAACAAGCACAGTGATAATGGCACAAGATGCAACTGGACTCATGTTAAACATCAAGGTATTAGCTTGAACCATGGCGTTTATTTGGCAATAAGTACCGATCCCAAAACAGCCTGCCCCGATGGTAAAGATGGCAAACAAAGCCGCTAACGGACGAGCACAGGCTTTACCAAGTTTACCTTGGGCTCCAATCCCATTTTTAATGTAGTACATTGGGCCCCCGCAGTAACGGCCCTTAGCATCTACTTCACGGAATTTTACCGCGAGCAAACATTCGCCATATTTGGTCGCCATCCCAAAGAAAGCAGCAACAAACATCCAGAATAATGCCCCGGGGCCACCCATATGGACCGCAGTTGCCACCCCAACGATATTACCCGTACCGATGGTACTAGCAAGAGCGGTACAAAGAGCCGCAAAACTCGTAATTTCCCCGACTTTGCCATCTTCATCGCGATGCGGAGTAAAAACTAATTTAATAGCCCGCCCAAGATTGCTAAGCTGGATCCCACGAAGTCCAATAGTCAGCAACACCCCTACTGCAAGTAACATTACTAGTAGTGGCACCCCCCAAATAAAGCCATCGACTAAATCAAGATAACCACCGACTACCTTTAGAATTTCACTAAAGTCATTCATAACTTATTTTTCCATCTAAAAGCGCAGCTCACAGCCTCCTTTACAAGCGGGGCCGTGAATTGCACTTTCAACATAAACATATATTTTCATTGATATTTAAAATCATGTCCTCTAAAACATTGTCGCCCTTAAGGCTTATCAATAATTTTTGGGGCCCTGAAATTTCTGGTACATTTTACCTAATGAATGTCCATTCGTAAAACGTAAATGTAAAGATAAACAAAATCAGGCTTAAGCATATGTTTAATTTCAAATTACAAGTAACCTCCCCCAACACCTTGCTCTAAAGTGGCGACCATGAGCTTAAAATGGTAAAATATGAGGATATTTGTAGTCCCCAAACGTTATTAGCCCTGCGGGGAAAGAATCAACGCCTGATTAAAAACAGCCTTAAACTTATGTTCCATAATTCTAGGGCTAGAATTTTATGGCTTCACAATTCTAGCCCTTATTTAGAAGTTAGAAGTCGGCGGCTCTATTTTTTATTTTTTATTTTTTATTTAACTGATTATTCACTAGTTAACTGATTATTTATTAGTTAACTAAGCCCCACCAAGCCTCATGTTTGCATGGACTGACTATATAGGATCTTATATGCGTTCTTTGATTTCGCAAGTAATACGCCAAGCATCCACATACCTAAATATGGTCCTGTGGGGCTTTTTAAGTAGCACGTTTTTGAGCTTTGCCTATGCGGAGTCAACTAACGGTCTTATTTTTTGCTCCGAAGCGGGACTCACGAGCTTAAACCCACAACGCTCTCCCGTTTCAAATATGACCTCCACGTTGTCATATGCCGTTTATGATCGCTTACTCACCATGAACCCTGATACTAAAGCCATCATTCCGGCAGTCGGCGCTTTAGCTTATACGGAAAACAAAGGCTTAACTCGAGTTTATCGACTTAAACGTAATATTCACTTTCAAAGTAATAATATCTTTGTGCCAACAAGAACCATGAATGCTGAAGACGTGGCCTTTAGCTTCAATCGCATGATCGATCCAAACTCACCTTTCTACCGTCCTAAACAGTATTTTCCGTATTTATCGGCCCATGAAAGCGGTGATTTTATTGAAAAGGTAGAACCAAGAGGCACTTACTTAGTAGCCTTTAAACTACATAAACCCCAGCCAAATTTTGATAACTTTTTAGCGCACGACAACTCCGTTATTTTAAGTCGTGAATACGCAGATACCATCTTAAAGAAACAGTTACCCCCAGAAACCATCGACTATAAACCAATTGGCACTGGTCCCTTCCAAGCACAAAAGTTTGTCCGTGATAGCTTTGTCAGATTAACTTCTTTTAATGACTACCATCAGAAAAAACCACAGCTTGATATCTTAGTGTTACGTCACTCAACTCATATCAACAAGCGCTTTTCTCAGCTCTTTACAGGCGAGTGCCAAGTAATGAGTAACCCTAGCCCTAGCCAAATTTCTCTCATCCTTGAACATCACAAAGAAATCAGCCTCGAAAAACGAAGCTCACTCTTTGGGACCTTTTTGATCTTTAATACACGTCAAGACTACTTAAACTCCCCAGAAAAACGACGTGCTATCGCTTCCCTTATTAATTTAAGCGACCTTAATAAATCCGTTTACTTTGGTTATGGTGAATTTAGAGCTCCCATCGAACAGACCGCCCCTAAAACCAAAGACCAAAATAATGCGCGTCAGTTATCCACTACGAACTTCACCACCTCAGAAGTCGCTTCAGCTGAACTCTATTCACCTACGCAAAAATTCGAAGCCACAAATAACAAGGGTAGCAGCGAACAAGAACAAGCTTTGCCTGATCCTAGTTCCCCGCATTCATCTAAAAAAGATAAAATTCCACAGGGAATTGCCGGCCTTACTAGCCAAAATGGCACGAACCCACAATACGGGGAAGATGCAGCCGCAGGTGACATCATCAATCCTTATTACAATTACGCGCCGATCTTTTTACGGCAAGATAGCGCTATCACTCCTGGATTAACCCAAGCCCTAAACGAACTACAAAAAGAAGAACTTAGAATCATAATTTTAGAGCGTGATGCTTTAGGCGACGCAACATTAACTAAAACGGCGCAATTTATTAAGTCCGCTTTAGAAAAACAGCATATTCAGGCGAACATAAAAAGTTTAAGTTACCAAAATGGGCTTAGTTATCTCGCGCGCGGACGTTTTGATTTAGCAATTATCAACGTGTTTTCTGATAACGGGAATATCATCGTTCCGCTTTCTAAATGTCCAAGCGGTAGAGTCTCAACACGTGGCGGTTTACACCAAAACTTCACCGGTTGGTGCCACCAAGAATTCGACCAATTAGCAGCTATTAGTGCTAGTACTCGTAACCCTACGGTTCTTGCGACCAACACCCGTAAAATGCGAGATATTTTAAGCGTGGAAATGCCGTTACTGCCTCTAATCTATTCATTTAATACCTTTATCTCCATCAATAAGGTAAAGCAACTAAAACAAACACCGTTTGGCGGTTTGATTTTTAGTGATGTGACTTTGACGGAGGAACAATAATGTTTGGTTTTATTATGCGCCGCTTGGTGCTTCTTATCACCACGTTTGGGCTACTGACCGTAATCCTCTTTTGGGTTCATATACGTTTAAATAGTATCGATATCACTAGGTTCATTCCTGAATATTTAAGCTACAGCTCCCATCTCCTCAGACTCGATTTTGGCACCAACTCTGAAACCGGGGCCTCGATCTTAGAAGAAATAAAACTATATCTCCCGCATACTGCCGTGCTCCTTACACTCTCCCTCGTGCTGGCGTTAATTTTAGGTTCTATCTTAGGAATCTCAGGCGGAATGTGGCACCGCTCGTTAGGGGATCGCCTACTTCGTACTTTTTGCCGCTTAACTAATTCCATTCCCGTTTATTGGCTAGCGCAGCTTTTAATCATTGTCTTTGCGGTAAAGCTTAGATTATTGCCCTCTACTGGCAACTTTAATCTCTTACTTGATATGCCAGAAGATACCGGTTTTTTACTCATCGATGTCTTAAAATCAGGCAATATGGTTTATATCACCGATGTGTTAAAGCACTTAATTTTGCCCGTAGCTACCATTATGATCATGCCTTGCGCTGAAATTACCTCCATCACGAGAAAAGCAACACTTGATGTTATGAGTAGTAACTATGTACGCGCAGCTTACAGCCACGGCGCGAGCAATTTTACTATTGCCATCCATCATATACTCCCTAATATCTTGCCTTCACTACTCCCTCACCTGAGCATTATTATTTGTAATATTTTTTCTGCCTGTATCTTGGTGGAAACGGGTTTTGAATGGCCGGGTTTGGGTTTTTGGCTCACGCAAAGTGTCACTGCTAGCCAAAATGAAGTCATTGAGGCTTGTGTGTTCGTACTAGGCACGGGGCTTTTAATCATCAATATCGGCACAGAAATTCTTTGTGCCCTCTTCTTTAAAAATAACCGCCGCACCACAGCCGCTGGGGAGGATCCGTTTTAAATGTTTGATCTTAGACATGAACCACATCGGACTGTGCCGTCTAATGGCGCGCTCTTTTGGCATGAATTTAAAAGAAGCGCTTCAGATGTGGCCGGCCTCTATATTTTAATTGCTCTGTTGCTGGTGATATACGTGTTACCCTATATCATTCCAACCGACCCATTTTCCGTCAATACCGATATTCGCCTCTTGCCCCCATCTTGGGTTGAAGGTGGAATGTTAGAGCACTTCCTAGGAACCGATGAATTAGGGCGTGACTATCTTTCACGCATATTGTTAGGGGCGGCGAAT
>OCKZ01000195.1_pt1 | contig 9367 bp, 10 predicted proteins | sample 1495951 | NCBI WGS metagenome assembly OCKZ01 (sample SAMN03418277, study PRJEB22391) | human gut metagenome | biome: human-gut; feature: organic feature; material: feces | host: Homo sapiens | place: Tanzania | collected 2013-01 | reverse complement strand
GGTGATGATCATGTGGTGCATACTGGTGGAATATGTTACGCCGATACACCAAGCCGTGGGACATCTGGAGATATTCTGGAGCCGAGTGCCAATCTTCTTTATCGGCATCAACATGGGCGAGATGGTTAGGCAGAAGCAGACGCTCGATGGTGCCTCCATCTGGATGATGTGGCTGATGTTCCTGATGACGCTCCTGGCTAGTATCTTCCTGGAGCAGGAGAAGCACGGCATGTTTCCGCTCTTCCTGGAGCGCATGCTCTATATCCCGCTCACCATCACGAGCATCTTGCTCTTGAATCGCGTCTTCCGCCGCACGCCGCATTGGTTCAACCGGGGCTTTATGTTTGTGGGAGCCTTGAGCCTGGAGTGTTACCTCATCCACATCCATTTCGTGCTGCAATACATCGAGCGAGAGCATTGGGGCTATTGGCCCACCTTCTTCGTCTGCATCGCCATCACCCTACCATTGGCATGGCTCTTGAGCAAGATAGCAGGCTGGATATCCAAGGAATTATCTAAGATTATCAAATGACATCCAATATGAACGAGAATAAAATGAAAGATAGCAAGGGCTTCGGGGCTTTGATGCGCCTCATTCGCCCGAAACAATGGATCAAGAATGGATTCGTGTTCGTGCCATTATTCTTTGGCGGGGCCCTTTTCCATGTCGATGCCTTGGTGGCAGGACTGGTAACATTCTTCGCCTTTAGCTTTGCTGCATCAAGCATCTATTGCTTCAACGACATCTTTGATGTGGAGGCTGACCGCCGCCACCCAGTGAAGTGCCATCGTCCGATAGCATCGGGAGCGGTGAGTATCAAGCAGGCTTACGCATTGATGCTCATCACGTTTGCCCTGTCCATGGGCATTTGCTGCCTGCTGGGGTCGCTGGAGACCATCGGCATCATCGCCTTCTACTGGCTTCTGAACCTGGGCTATTGCGCCAAACTGAAGCAGTATGCCATCATCGATGTATGCGTGGTGGCATTCGGATTTGTACTCCGCTTGTTGGCAGGAGGTGTGTCTACGCATATCATGCTAAGTAAATGGATTGTACTGATGACCTTCCTCATCACGCTCTTCATGAGTTTTGCCAAGCGCCGAGACGATGTGGTGAGAATGGAGAAGACGGGCGAGGCTCCTCGCAAGAACACCATTCGCTACAATCTCACCTTCATCAACCAGGCTATCACCATCACTGCATCAGTTACGCTGGTGTGCTACATCATGTATACCGTGAGCCCTGAGGTCATCGAGAATTTCCATACAGAGAATCTCTATCTGACGAGTGTATTCGTATTGGTGGGCCTGCTCCGCTACATCCAGATAGCCGTAGTGGATGAGCAGAGCGGTGACCCAACGAAGATTATCCTCCGCGACCGCATCACCCAGTTTATCGTGCTGGCTTGGTTGCTCTCATTCCTATTCCTCATTTACATCGTATAAGGTATGAAAAAACTATATTGTTTTGATTTCGACGGGACATTGACCACGAGCGATACTTTGCTCGAATTTATCAAATACGCCAAGGGCAATGGTCGCTTCTGGATGACATTCTTGATGTATAGCCCATTGTTGGTACTGATGAAACTCCATCTTTATCCCAACTGGAAGGCAAAGCAAAAGATCTTCGCTTATCTCTTTGCTGGTATGCGCATCGAGAAGTTTGATGCCCTGTGCCGTGAGTTTGCCGAAGAAAAGCAACATTTGCTCCGTCCGCAGGGCATTCAGAAAGTGCATGAGGCCATCAACGAAGGAGCTGAGGTATTCATCGTGAGTGCTAGCATTGACAACTGGGTGAGCCCCTTCTTCCAAGTGCGCGGTTTGGACGGCATTCAGGTATTGGGCACCCAGGTGGAAAACGAAGGCGGCATCTTGACCGGTCGTTTCAAGACCAAGAACTGCTATGGTGCAGAGAAGGTAAACCGCATCTGCCAGGCTTTGCCAGATGCCCCAGAGCAATACGAAATAGAAGCTTATGGTGACAGCCATGGCGACAAGGAGATGTTAGCCTTTGCCGGCAAGGGCCACTACAAGCCATTCAGAGATTAAGAACAAGATATGAAGCAAATACAAAGAAATACAGACCTCGACTTCATCAGAGCCGTACTCATCATGCTCATGATATTGATTCATATCGTGAGTTTTGGCAATGCCTACCCCCATCTCAAGGCTGGCATCTTGTCGTTTATGATGCCTACCTTCCTGATAATCACGGGTTATCTAGTGAATATAGAGAAGTCTTGGAAGCAGATGGGCAAGTATCTGCTCTGTCTCGCCCTGCCCTACGTGATTATGGTGACGGGATTCAGCGTGCTTTCCTATTTTATGCCCGTAAGGGATGGCATTACCGAGCTATCCTTCAGACAGATATGCGAGAAAATCTTTGTTACCTCCATCGGTCCATATTGGTTTATCCAGACAATGATTATCTGCGGGGCGCTCTATTATCTCAGCTTCAAATGCATCAGATGGGATGGTATGAGAATGGGTGGGCAAGAGCATTGCAAGCACAACAGCTTGGTAGCCTTTGCCCTCATGCTGGTACTGGCATCGCTCACTCCCGCCCTATCAACCACTGCTGCCGCATACTATTTCATCGGAGTGATCATCCGGCAGAGCAAGGCGGAATTTAGCAAGATCTTCCGTCCTTCCTATCTTGCCATTTGGCTATGGGCAGTCATCTTGCTGAAAGAGGATCGGTATAACTGGGCATACATTGCCGTCATCTTCTCTTGCTGGTGCTGCATCTCCACGCTGATGTGGGTGCGCGGTACGTTATCAGTCTTCAAACTGGGCAAGATAGACTCCACCTTATTATATATAGGGCGCAATACGCTGCCCATCTATCTCTTTCACCCCATCTTCACGATGGCAGCCAAGTTCTATCACCCCCTCTTCGGTTGGGATTCATCGGAGATAGCATTTGCCCTCTTCACCGTGGTACTAGCCATTGTGGGCAGCATCGGTATCGCCAAACTGATGGAGATGACCCATACGGCATTGATTTTCGGTAAAGAAAAGATATTGAGATAAAACTAAAGAAAAAGAAAGACAATGAACATCAAGCAAAAGATAAACAATATGGACGAAGCCAAGCGCCAGAAACTGGGCGAAGTGGTGAGATTCGGCATCGTGGGCGGACTAGCCACCGTGCTGCAATACGTCATCTATCTAGCCATGATGCCCGTATTGGCACACTTCATTCCGAAGATGGGCGACCATACCTTGGCTACCACCTCCAATACCATCGCCTATGTGGTGAGCTTCATCTTCAATTTCATCGCCAGCACCCGATACACCTTCAAGGTGAAAGCGAATGCCAAGCGCGGTGCGGGTTTCACGCTATCCCACGTGGTGAATTACTCCATGCAGACCCTCTGCCTCAATCTCTTCGTAGGCTTGGGCATGCTGAAACAGTGGGCTATGATACCTACGCTCTGCATCTGCATCCCCATCAACTTCTTGTTGGTAAGATTTTTCCTCAAAAAATAACATCATAGACAATGAAAAAGATATTCCATATATTCCAGATCAAGAAAGAGGAGAGATGGCTAGCCGCCTTCATCTTCTTGGTACTTGCCGTGCTCAATGGCTTGGTGATATGCCATTATTACGACCTTTTCACTCCAATCAGCGACCATTACTACGGAACATTCATCAAGAACTTCCACATCTCGGGCTTCGACCCACTCACCTATTATGTGCTGAGCAACTGGGAGACATCTTATAATGTATATCGCCACCCACTCTTGGCATTCTACATGTACATCCCATACCTCATCAATATGGGATTGATGGAGATAACAGGCCTCAACTGCGCCCTCTTCATCGCCGTGGCAATGCAGCTGTTCTGCGCCTTCTACTCCTGCATCTTCATGTATCGCATCTTCCGAGAGGTCATCGAACTGAGCCAGTGGGCAGCCAACATCTTTACGCTTTTCTTCCTCAGCATCGGCTATGTGCTGGTAACGAGCATCGTACCCGACCACTTCGTCATCTCGATGTTCCTGCTCATCCTTGCTCTCTACATCTCTGGGCGCAGAATGAAGAACCATCACCCCTTCAAGATATGGCAGAGCATCCTCTACTTCCTGCTCACTGCGGGCACCTCACTCAATAACGGCTTGAAGATATTCTTCTCCGCCCTCTTCGTCAATGGCAAGGGTTTCTTCCGTCCTAAGCATCTGCTACTTGCGGTCATCCTGCCTGCCGCCCTATTGTGGGGCTTCTGTAGATGGGAATACAAGACCTTCGTATGGCCTAAGGAGATGCAGAAGAAGGAGATGAGAGCCCAGAGGAAAGCCAAACTGCAAAAACAAAAGCAACTGCTAGCCCTCCATGATACAGCTCATCAAGCAAAAGACCAAGTAGCCAAGCCCGTCAAGAAAAAAGCCGTAAGAAAAGTGGGCCATCCATTCATGTCGGGTGAGTTCATGGGTTGGACCGATGCTACCACACAGCGAGGAGCCAGCATCGTGGAGAATCTCTTTGGCGAAGGCATCCAGTTGCACCAAGACCATCTCTTGGAAGATGAATTGCGCCATCGCCCGATGATCGTGAAATATCGCCATTGGGAGAACTACGCCGTGGAGGCAATCATTGGCATCCTCTTCGTGCTGGGCATCATCATGGGCAGGAAGAGCAAGTTCCTTTGGCTCGTGATGGCTTACTTTGCGCTCGATATGCTGCTCCACATAGGCTTGGGCTTCGGCATCAACGAGGTATACATCATGACAGTCCACTGGATATACGCCGTGCCTATCGCCATCGCCTTCGTATGGAAGGGTATGCCGAGCCGAGGCAAGGGCTATGTAGCCTTGCTCGTCTGGGTATTGGCACTCTATCTATTGGTATATAACGGCAACCTCATCTTCAAGTATCTAGCATAAAGAAGCGCCATGCTTTTCATCATCTATCAATGAAAAGCATGGCGCTTTATTAATTCTTAATTATCAAACGTGTCTGTCTCTTCCCAACCATTTATTAATCCTGCGGCGGATAGCCTTGGTGATAATCTTGAAGTTGCCATACTTCAGGTTGAGGATGAGTTCTTCCAGCGAGCGAGTCACCTTGATGCCAGGGTGTCCCCAAGCATGATTCTTGTATACTCGCTCCTTATATTCCACATTCTCTATGACATAACGAGGATGCTTCAGCGGGAAGTCCAACTCATGGCGACCCATCGTAAAGATACGGCGATAACCACGTGGGGTGGTCTTCATGCTGCCAGAGAAATGGGTGGAGTCTTCTGAGAGACCCAGATTGTTGATGAGATTCTTCGTTGGCATGATGGCTAAGCCCGACTGCAACAGCATGGAAGCCCAGAAGATGCTCTCATAATACTCCTTGCCACTCTGCTGATGCTCTCGGCACATCCGCTCAAAATCGCTGCGATAGCCACGCTGCTTGCACAGACGGCGCAAAGTTTGCATCGCCTTCTTATCCTGCAAGAAGGCATAGTCGCCCTCCCACTTGTCTACCACTCTGCGCCAGGAAGCCCAGCCCCAGATGCTAAACACGGAGGTAAAGAAGTAGCTATCTTCGCAATCAGCCGACACCTCATCCTCATTAAAACCAGCTATCATGGCTATGCGCTCATCATGCTCATAGCGATCGAGCATCTCCTTACAGAAAGGGAAGAACGACTGCGATGGCACATCGTCATCCTCCAGAACGATGCACTTATCCACCATAGAGAAAGCCCACTTCTGAGATAGATATTCCGAAGGATCGCAACCTTGGTTTTTGGTCTGGTAAGCACGATGCACCTCACACTCCCAGTCGATGTTCTCATCACTGGCTATCTGTCGGCATGCCTCCACGCCCGGCATATCTCGCTCGCCACGAGGTCCATCCTGATAGAGGAACAACTTGGCAGGACGAGCCTTCTTCACCTCGTCGAACACCTTTTGGAAATGGTCGGGCCTATTGAAGAACAACATCAATACGGCAACATCTATCTTAGCTGACTGTTTCATATTTCTTTTTATATATTGGAAAAGAATATTCCTATTTCTTGTTCAGAAGATAACGATAATTATATACTTGCATAAACGGATTGAGCACGGCACGCACCAGAGCCACAGGATCATTCTCGTAGGTATAGAACATCACGTGGCGATACTTCACATACCATCTCACCAATCCCAAGAAAGCCCACAAGCCCTGCTTGCTCTCGCAGCGCATCAATCGGACGGCATCCTTGTAGATAGGCGCATCGCTCTGTATGCTCTCCAAGAATCCACCCCTCACACTGAAATGCTTAGCCATCAGCGGTTTTACTCGATGATAATTCTTGATGCCCCACCATACGATGTAGGCGCCATTGCCCATACCGCGCAGTCGCTTGGTATCCACATCCTTATAGGATGCCGCATCCACATGTCGGCGCTGCATGGTAATCACCCTATCCAGCAAGACGATGCTATCCAAAGCTGCTGCCGTCTGTCCCAAGATCACGTCATACCAAGTGTGGGTATAGATGGGGCGAGTCTCCAGATGGCTAGGCAGATGTTCCAGGAGTTCTCTGCGGAAGAGGGTGCAATGACCTGGCATCGAGGCATACATCATACGCACGATGTTGCAGTTGGGCTTGCGCTCGTCATAGTGTACGTTCACTCGTTTGTCGCCCTCGTCATAGAAAGGTACGGAGCGGCCTACGCACATCATCTTGTCGCCGATGGCCTGGAGCATCACCTCTATCTTATCCAGTTTCCAGATGTCGTCTTGGTCGCTGATGGCAACATATTCGCCCTGCGCCTTGCGGATGGCACTGAAGAAATTGTTATTGATGCCCTTGCCCAGTTCATTCTGCGTGATACGGATGATGGGGTATTGCTTGGCATACTGGCGAACGATGTCCATCGTATCATCCGTGGAACCATCGTCCTGAATGATGATTTCACAGGGCTGATACGTTTGCTGCACGATGGAGTCAAGCTGTTCCTTGATATATTTTCCACCATTATAGGTACACATCACCACCGATACCGTCTTCTTATCTTGCGTCATATATTATCTTTTTTCGGGCAAAGTTAGCAAAACTTTTCCTAAATCCAAAGCAATTTGCGCATTTTCCATCGTTTTAGGTTCACTTATACGGAATATTTTATTAATTTTGCACTCAAAATAAAGAAAGATGAAGAATATATTTAAAATTAAGAAAGAAGAAAGCATCCTCGCTATCGTCTCGATGCTGGTATTCTCAGCCCTGAATGCGGTGCTCATCCATTCCTATCCCGCCAGTTTCTTCAAGGCGGCAAAGGGTGGGTTCTGGAGCATCTTCTATAAGCATTTCACGGTTTCGGGCTTCGATGCCTATTCCTATATTTTCCTCTCCAACGAGAAGATATATTACGAATTGTCACGCCATCCGCTCTTCAGCTGGCTCCTCTATCCGGGCAGTTGGCTCAATGAATGGCTCATGGGGTGGACGCACCGCAACTGTGCCACCTATATCATGGCGGTGATGCTCGTGGTGAGCGCCACCTACTCGGCGGTATTTTTCTATCGCATCTGCCGAGAGATCTGCTCGGCAAACAAACTGGATGCCCATATTCTCACGGCATTCTTCTTCTCCTTTGCCAGCATCATGCTCACCACGATGGTGCCCGACCATTTCTGCTTCTCCATGCTTTGCCTCTTGGCGAGCATCTACATCGTGGGCTCCAACATGCAGCAAGGCAAGGCGTTGAAGGCATGGCAGACTAGCCTCCTCTTCCTTTGTACAGCAGGTATATCGCTGAGCAATAGTGTGAAGACGGGCATCATGGCACTCTTCAATAATGGCAAGAAGGTATTCCAACCTAAGTTCTTTGCCATCTCCTTCATCGTGCCTCTCATCATCATGGGCGGTTTCTTCTATTATCAGAATGAATATATCGTGAAGCCACAGCAGGAGAAGGGTAAGCAGATAGAGAAAAAGATGATGCCGAAACGACCAGACATCGCCCAAAAGAATAAGGTTCACGATGCCTGGATGGATGCCCACAGAGGCAAGTCGGTATCAGACATGCCTTTCCTGAGATGGACAGATGTGTCTACTCCTAGAGGAGAATCCATCGTAGAGAACCTCTTCGGCGAAGGCATTCAGTTGCATCAGAAGGACTTACTAAAAGACTTGAGCGTGTCTCGTCCTACCTTCATCCGATACGATTGGCCTATCAGTTATGTCTTCGAGGCAATGGTGATGTTGCTATTTGCATTGGGCATCTTCTATAGCCGCCACTCTCGCTTCTTCTTGATGGTGATGAGCTGTGTGGCTTTTGATATGTTCCTGCACTTAGGACTGGGGTTCGGGCTCAACGAGGTATACATCATGGCAGCCCACTGGATGTTTATCATCCCATTCAGCATGGCATTCGCCTTCAAGAATGCATCAGGCAAGATGGCAATGTCGATGAGAGTCATCACCCTCTTGCTCGCCATCTACTTCTGGGCATATAATGGCACGCTCATCGTTACACACTTTCTTTAAGTTAGGAGTTTGGAGTTAGGAGTTTGGAGTTTGGAGTTTATTAGAATTAAGAGTTTTAGAAAAATGGATTTTTACGAGAATATCAAGGAATATAGCAAGCAGCACCTCAGAACCTGCCAACTCAAGCAGTTGGCTATTCTAGAGGAAATAGACAAGATATGCAAGCGCCACCACATCGAGTATTGGCTCGATGGAGGCAGCCTGCTGGGATCACGTAAGGGTGACTCCTGAGCTTGGAAGACGAGAAGAGATTTGAGGAGATTGCTCCAAAGGAATTGCCAGCATGGCTCTTTCTTCAGACTCCCAAGACCGATCCTGGATCCAAGGAACCAATCACGAAGATACGTGACCGCAACTCGCTCTATATAGAGAATGGGGATGACTTCTCTCACCCTTACGTGAAGGGCATCTTTGTGGACATCTTCCCTTTTGTAGATTATCCCGACATCTCTCGCCGTTGGATCAAGACTTTGACTCGTGGCATCTCCAAGAGTTATTCCATCTTGCACCATCAGCATACTTACTCGCTGCGCTCCTTCGCCGAGTTCTTCTATTTCGGGGGGAAATATTGTTTGTTTAGTGGTTTGTGGAAGATAGCAAATCTCTTTGGCAAGAAGACTCGCTATTCGGATGTTCCGATACTCAATGGTCGTGGCATCTCATTTGACAAGAAGGCAGTAAAGCCTTTGGGTACCATCCAGTTTGAGGGCAAGAAATTCCCTGCGCCTTGCAATCCGGATTCTTATCTCACCGACCTCTATGGCGACTATATGCAGATACCACCAGTAGAGAAGAGAGAGTTTCACTCCATCTTCATCCTGCCGGAGCTGGTCAAGAAATAACTGGGAGGGCAGGTTTGTTACCTGCCCAATGGGGAGAAATGTTTTT
>OCKZ01000186.1_pt1 | contig 9495 bp, 9 predicted proteins | sample 1495951 | NCBI WGS metagenome assembly OCKZ01 (sample SAMN03418277, study PRJEB22391) | human gut metagenome | biome: human-gut; feature: organic feature; material: feces | host: Homo sapiens | place: Tanzania | collected 2013-01 | reverse complement strand
GTAGCTACTCCTTTCGGAAAGTACACCATTGAGAAGAAGGATGGCGGCGTCAGCTTTATGGGAATGTCGGCAAAGCTGGTATCATCGAAGAATGGCGTTTATAAAGTCAAGACATCCCTTGGTAATTTTACGGTGAATGCCAGAAAAGGGATGGTGGTGAAGAGATAATCGTGACAGGTTGTTTACCTTTTCGTAAGGGATGGTATATAGGTATAGGGCATTGAATTGTTGCCATGGAATAGAAATGTGGAAGTATTTTTCTCTCGGCAATGGCAGCGTTCAATGCCTTTTTTGTCCTTCGGGATAAAAAACATCGCTAAAAGTTTGGCGGTATCAAGAATATTGCTTACTTTTGCGGTCAGAGTTGGAGCAGACGGAAAAGAACGGCTGCGATGAAGACTCAAATGAATGAGCGTATTGAACGTTAGTCTTGAAATAGAAATGTGGAAATTTCAAAATTCAACTATGACGAACAGCAATACGGCTCACGCTATGGGATTATTGTATCCTTTTCTCTATAGGAGGAAGGTGCCGATATACCTTTTGGCGTGGGCTATTGTTAGTTGCTAGTTGAAAGGTCTTTCCACAACCTCTATTTCGGCGACCGAACAATAGTCCCACGCTTTTTTCATAGAAAACTTAATGACCGATAGCTACTTCTGGGAACAAGTCGGCGATGTAAATGGTAAATATGGATAGTCAATTTATCGTATTCAATACAAAGACGGAACTCTTAAGATTGGATGTTTCCAAAATTGTTTATTTCGAAGGAGATGGCAATTATACACAGATTGTTACTATTAACAAGCTGAAGGCTGTTGTTTGTCTGAATTTGACTCAGATGGAGAAGTACTTGGCAGAGCATCTTGTAGATTGCAAGAGTATTTCTATGCGGGTGGGTAAACGCTTTATCATCAACACTGGCTACATCTATCAGGTCAATACGCAAAAGCAACAGTTGATATTATCAGATTATGAGCATTTTGCTTTTGCTTTAGGTATTTCTAAGGAAGCCTTGAAGCAAATGAAGGATTTACTCATAACTAAAAAATAAACTAATCAAGCAAAAAAAATATGGAATTAATCATTGGACGTGATGCTAGTACATCTCAATTGAGAATAACAATGGGACAACAATCCAAGACTTTTGGGGGTGCTGGAAGTGTTCCTATGACAGTGAGCCGTCAACACTGTAGTTTGACCATTAATCCAGATGGTTCTTATAGAATTACGAATCTAAAACCTCAGAATGTTACTTTTGTCAATGAAGTGGAAGTGATGGCAAAGACTATCATGGAAAAGGATAAAATAGAACTTGGTCCAAGCAAATTTTTGGTTAGTTGGGATTGGATAAAGAGTTTTGTTCCTCAAATGGTAGATTTTCGTCCATTGCAGCGTGTTTGGGAAGAATATGATGAACATAAGCTTGACCAGCAGATAGCTGACCGCAAGTTTAATTCTCTTCGTAGCATCACTGGTTTGATTACCATGGGAGCCATCGCTTTGAGCATCATTTTCCCAGAATTTAGAGAGACTCCTCTTTATATAGGTTTGTATCTCTTAGGTATTTTGATTTCTGTAGGCTTTACTGTAAAAGCATATAAGGATTCTTCTAAGGGACCGTTAAGGCAGAAGCAGTTGACTGAAGAGTTTCAGCTGCATTATGTTTGTCCTCATTGTCATCACTTCCTGGGCTTTCAGTCTTATGAAGTTTTAATGCAGAATGAGGCTTGTCCTTATTGCAAGGCTAAAATCAAAAAGTGATTTCCTACAATAGAAGATAGGTTTTGTGTAATGAGCACAAAAAAAGTACCTACCTATTTATTATTTCACTATATTTGCACCAGTAATCATTTTAAAACGAATAGTTATGGCACAGAATGAAGAAACATTGTATTTCGATAATACACATCCTGAAGTAAGACAGGAAAGTAAAGATAAAACTCAGAACGCTGCTGATAAGGCAACTTGGAAGAAAGTAGCGGTAAGTGGAGCTGCTGGTATCTTGTTAGGTGCAAGTGCTATGTATGCCACAGATGCCTTTGCAGCAAATACAGAAGAAACTCCCGATACAAAACCGGAAGGGGAGAATCCATCGCAAGATGCCGCTGCAGCTAATGATAATGCCTCTATCAAGGTAGCAGAGAGTCATGATGAGCAGAGCTTTAAGGAGGCTTTTGATTCCGCTAGAGCCGAAGTTGGTCCTGGTGGCGCTTTCCATTGGCATGGTAATATCTATAGTACTTATACCGAGGACGAGTGGAACAACATGACAGATGCAGAAAAGAACGACTATGCTCAGGCTGTAAAGCCAGAAGTACGTGCTGAAGAAATGAATGCAGCTCCTCATCAAGCGGAAGATGTTGCTATGGTATCTCATTCTTCTCATGCAGACCAGGATGTATCTGTTGCTCACAATGATGCAAATTTGCATCAGGCAAGTGATGTGCAGGTGGCTGATGACCAAAATGCAGATGTTCATTTGGTTAATGCGGGTGAAGTTCAGCTTGCTGATGGCTCCATGGCCACAGTGGGTGTTTTCGACGTGGATGGTCAGGAAGTGAGTGTGGTAGATTTTGATCAAGATGGAAATCCTGATGTTGCGATTTGTGATGCCAATGGCAATGGAAGTATTGACGTTGGGGAAGCTGTTGATTTACATACAGGACAAGTGATTACTCCAAGTGGTAGTGATTTCGCTGATGCCGGAGTTGATGATTCTGCTGATCCAAATCTCCAAACTGCATCCTTGGAGAATCCTGATGTTGCTCCTGATATGCCAGACTATATGTCTGATGCTGATATTCAGATGGCATAAACATTGATTAAAATAGATGGTGGCAATGGAAACTAAAAGAATCAAATGTCCGAGTTGCGGTGTATTGCTTGACGTGAGAAATTCTCAAAACGAAGCGGTTAAGATGATTACTTGTCCTCAATGTAAAGCTCAGCTGAGAGTGATGTTCTCACAGCAACATGCTGCAACTCCGCAATCTTATGGGGAAACACAATATGTTAGTAATAGTAATTCTGAGACTCAGTATGTGAATCGAGATAATGGAGAAACTCGTTACGTGGGGTATTCCTCTTCTCCTTCTCAATCTGATGACACAATTCTTGCCGACAAGAAAGAAGAAGTTACCCCCGGTTATTTGCTCTATGGTGGTCAGAAGTATCCGTTAGGGTTCGGCAATAATGTGATAGGTCGCAAGGCTACTACTTCGCAGGCAACTGTACAGATAGCTACTGATGATAGATATATGAGTCGTCAGCATCTTGCCATCCAGGTAATTAAGGCTTCTACGGACAAGGTTAGGGTGGTGGTGTCTAACTACTATAATAAAAATGCCAGTTATGTGAATGGACAATTATTGAACGAGGGTGACCAGCTCATATTGTCAGAAGGAAGTATCATCAAGATGGGTAACACAACCGTTGTTTATCATCAAAAATAAAGCTAACAATGAGAATCAAGATATATCAGCCTTTAGCTATCCATGAGTTGGGTAAAAGGGCGAACCAGGAAGATAGCATCTATCCTATAGTGGGCAAAGCAACGGAGAGTGACCGCTTGTTTTTGCTCTGTGATGGTATGGGTGGACATGAGCATGGTGAGGTGGCAAGCCAAGGCATTTGTAAAAGTCTTTCTTCGTTTTTGTTGCAGCATGCAGTTGCTTCCGAAGGCTTGGAAGATAAGTTGCTATCTGATGCTTTGGCGTATGCCTACGAAGAACTGGATAAACTGGCTATTGCGGGAGATTCCCGTCAGATGGGAACAACTTTAACTTTGCTGTATTTTCATAGTAATGGATGTACGGCAGCCCATATTGGAGATAGTAGAATATACCATCTCCGTCCATCTTCGCATACCATATTATATAAGAGTCGTGACCATTCCCTGGTGTATGATCTTTATCAGGCTGGTGAGTTGACCTATGAGGAGATGAAGACATTTCCACAGAAAAATGTCATCACCCGTGCGATGATAGCTGGAGACAGAAATCATCCAAAACCTGATGTTATCCATATTTCAGATATTCAGCCAGGTGATTACTTCTATATTTGTTCTGACGGCATGTTGGAACAGATGGAGGATGAGGAACTGTTGGATGTCTTCTCTGCGAATGTTCGTGATGAAGAAAAACGACAGATGCTGATTTCTGAAACTTCAGAGAATAAAGATAATCATTCAGCTTATATAGTACACATCAAAGAGGTGAGTCATGACGAGGCTGATGTGAGTCTTGTAAATGAAGAGCCTACGGCGAAATGCAATGCTTTGAATATCAAGCCTGATGTGGAAGAGGTGACTGCTTCTCCTGATGTTGAAGTAGTAAAGCCTGCTGGTACACCGCCTGTTTCTGATAGTGTAGTCGTTGATTTGGTGAATAAGCAGAAAAGAAAGAAATCTCTCTTCATGGCCTTTGTTGCCTTAGTGGTATTGGCTGCTGTTGGCATGGCTGGTTATGGCTACTATAGCAAGCATAAAGCAGAGGCAGCTTTGCAGGATTCTCTTCTAGAGGATTCAATGGTGTCCGTGCAAGTGCTTAATAGCAAGTTAGAGATTGATACAACAAAGCAAGATTCTATAAACCAAGATACAACAAAGAATGAATGAACTAAATAATCAAAATATGCTCCAGGTTGGAACCATCCTACACGGAACTTACAAAATTGAAAGCTACTTAGCATCAGGTGGTTTCGGCAATACCTATTTAGCAAAGAATATCGAGTTTGATGAGACTTATGCCATCAAAGAGTTCTTTGTAAAGGGTGTGTGTCAGCGTGATGGTGATAGCACTACCATTAGCGTAAGCAATGCCGAGAATACCAGTAGCTTTGAGCAACAGCGAGAGAAGTTCAAGAAAGAAGCTCGCCGTCTCCGTAGTCTCAGTAATCCTCATATTGTCAAGGTCTATGACCTTTTTGAGGAGAATGGTACTGCGTATTATGTAATGGATTATGTGGATGGGGAAAATCTATCTGCACGTTTGAAGCGTACCAATGCACCTTTGGCAGAGTCTGAGGTCCGCAATTACTTGAATCAGATACTGGATGGTCTTGAGGCAATCCATAACGAAGGTATGTTCCATCTTGACATCAAGCCAGCCAATATTATGGTGGATAGTCATGATGTAGTCAAGTTGATAGACTTTGGTGCAAGTAAGCAGCAGAGTACGGTAGGTGGTGCCACGATGAGTACTGGAATCAGTTATACGAACGGCTATGCCCCTAGTGAGCAGATGGCGCAGAGCTATGATAAGTTTGGACCATGGACAGACTTCTATGCCCTTGGTACCACTATGTATAAGTTACTTACCAATCAAGACCCACCATCAGTTTCTGACCTTTCTGAAGACGAGACAGAGGACAAGCATCTTGCCCTCCCAATGCCTAATGTTTCTGGGGAAATGAAGAAATTGGTTGTTTGGATGATGCAAGTGAATAGATTGAAGAGACCGAAGAACGTTGGGGAGATTCGTAAACGTTTATTATATACTAATGCAAATAGTATTGAAGAAACGACAATTCTCTTGCCTAATCCCAAAACGATAAAAGATTCCCTAGAATCATCTGATATACGGCTATCAGAGGATAAAAAAGTTAATAAGGTGAAACGGATATTTCAAAGGGGTATTAAAGAACTTTTGGGAGTATGTTTCCTTTTTGCACTTTTGTGTGGAATAGGCTATGTAAATAATGGAAAACGTTTTTTTGATTTTTTAGGTGTTAATACTGTTGAGCCTGAGGATTCGTTGGTGGAGGATAACTCGGTTTCCAATGATACGGTTGTGGGCACAGTGTACAATATTAAAAGTGAGTCAAATATTAAATTGAAAATTGCAGGAGAAATTTGTACTTACTCGGGAGAAGTGGGGTATGGAGAAGATAAGAAACCTCATGCATTTGGTCTGGGAACTGTTCTTTTTTCTGATGGCAGAAAATATGTGGGACACTTAAATATGGATAGGATGATGTCATACAAAGCTAAGTTTTTTTTCCCTAATGGGGATATGTATGAAGGCTCTTTTGACAACAACCATTTTAATGAGGGAACTTATTATGTGAAGCAAACAGGTGAAAAATTTGTTGGTAAGTTTGATTCTAATGGGCAACCTAAAAAGGGAGTATGGTATAGTCGAAAAGGGGCGGTTATTGAATATTTAAAATAAATGAAATGAAACAATTGTGGATAATTTTATTGCTTGTCGTAAACATTGGAAATGTATACGCTCAAAAAACAATAGTGAAACGGAAAACAGTTAAGAATAATAAGGTGCAAGTCGTTAAAAAAGTCTCTTCAATTGCTCTTAAAAGAGATGAAGTAATAAATAGATTGCTAAATAATATGGTCTATGTGAAGGGGGGCTCTTTTTTTATGGGAAATGAAAAAGATCGAGGTGGCTTTTTAAGTGCTCAAAATGTTCATATGGTATCGCTAACAGATTTTTACATCTGTAAATATGAAGTGAGTCAAGAAGAATGGAATGCAATTATGGGGAAAAATCCGTCTTGTTTTAAAGGAGAAAAACGTCCTGTAGAAAGTGTAAGCTGGTTTTTGTGCCAAGTGTTTCTTTCTAGACTAAATGAAATAACAGGAAAATATTTTAGATTACCAACTGAGGCTGAATGGGAATATGCTGCTAGAGGAGGAATATATAGTAAAGGGTATAAATATTCGGGAGGAAATAATGCAGCATTGTGTGCATGGCTAGAACGTGAAAAATCGCAGACTCAAAATGTCGGCTTAAAAATACCGAATGAATTAGGCTTATATGATATGAGTGGAAATGTAAGTGAATTTTGCTTAGATTGGTATGCTGCATATGAAGACAGAAGTGTTGCTAATCCAGGTGGTCCTCAAACAGGAAATGCTCGAATAGTGCGAGGAGGAGGTTGGGATGAAGATGAATTTCAGTGTACTGTGTGGAAAAGGGCTTGTTGTGAACCGGATTTTTCAGGAAACAATAGTTTGGGATTTCGTGTTGTAATGGTTTGTAAATAACATTTCATGGGACAGTTAAACAATAATGCCATTCTTTGCAATGGTAAGTACAAAATAGAAAGAGTGCTCGGTCAAGGTGGTTTCGGAATCACCTATTTGGCTAAGCAGAAGGTTTCTGTAGCAGGTGCCTTGGGTACGATTGATGCAGAAATCGAAGTGACAATCAAGGAATTCTTTATGAAGGAACTCTGTAATCGTGATGAAGCATCATCAATGGTGACGGTTCCTTCTACAGGAAGTGCAGAATTGGTGGAGAAGTTCCGCCAGAAGTTTATCAAGGAAGCGAAGAATATCTCTAAGTTGACTCACCCTCATATTATAAAGGTGTTAGATGTGTTTGAGGAGAATGGTACCGCTTACTATGTCATGGAGTACATCGATGGTGGCTCTTTGTCGGATTTGATAGAGAAGAAAGGTTCTTTATCGGAAGATGAAACCTTGAAATATACGAGACAGATAGCATCTGCCTTGCAGTATATCCATCTCCATAATATGAACCACTTGGATGTGAAGCCTGGCAATGTCTTGTTGCGACAGAATGGGGATGTGGTCTTGATAGACTTTGGTATGTCAAAAAACTATGATGTTGCTGGTGAACAGACTACGAGTAGTCCTGTTGGAGTGAGTGTAGGCTATGCACCTATTGAGCAATCTCGTGTGGGAGGATTGGGAATGTTCTCTCCAGAAACTGACATATATTCTTTGGGAGCTACTATGTTCAAGATGTTGACAGGTCAAACACCTCCAGAAGCTACTGCAGTGTTTGATGAAGGTTTGCCAGAAATGCCTGCTAATGTTAGTGCAAAGACTAAACAAGTGGTGGAAAAGGCAATGCAACCAAGACGAAAAGACCGTTATCTAACAGTTGAGGATTTCTTGGAAGCATTGGGCGAAAGTGTATCTGTTACTAATGCTGAGGAGATTGGAAATGTGAGTGTTTCTGAAGAAACTCAATATATGCCACCTGTAGAAAAAGTAAAACAGAATGCTTCGTATGTAGATAAAGCCACGATTGCTCCTACGGCTAAGGACTTAGATGCGTTTAACCCTAAGTTTCTCAAAGAAGATGATAAGGAAGCAACTGCTTATATTTCTGATAATATGGTGATAAATAGTAACATTGATTATTCTGATATTGTGGATTTAGGGCTTAGCGTAAAATGGTGTGGACGAAATCTTGGGGCTTTGACTCCTGAAGATAATGCTGCATATTTTTGTTGGGCTGATGGCATAACAGAATTTGGTTTGTCTATGATTCCTTCCGAATCGGATATAGCTGGCTCAAGTAAAGATATTGCTTTTAATATGTCTGGTGGAAAGCTGAAAGTTCCTACTCGTAAACAATTTAAGGAATTGATAGATAGATGTCGATGGAGTTGGTGTACATATAATGGTGTTGTCGGCAGTAAGGTTACTGGTCCGTCGGGGAGAAGCATCTTTTTGCCTAGTGCTGGTAGAAAGTGTGATTATGGTATTTTTAATCAAAACACTTGGGGTTACTATTGGAGTTCAAGTAAGGCTAGTGGAACAAATGCTTATTATTTGTATTTTAATGATGAAAATTCGGATATAGGTTATGAGTCTGCTATGACTATGCGCTCAATAAGACCTGTGTGTGATTTGTAAAAATGGATATTGTTACTATATATTAATTTAAAAGAGAATTTATGAAACGATTATTTGTTTTGATGGTTTTATTGTCATCATTCTTCTTGTCTTCTATGGCCGGTCTTATAAACTTTATAAGTTTTCCAGAAGGTCAAACTTGGTATTATAGTGGGGTTGGCGCTTTTAAGTCGATAATGATGGCAAAGGTTTATTTTTTCAAAAATTCAAAAGGTGAGAAAATGATAAAATATAAACCGCACATTTCTAATAAAGCAATATACGGAAAGTATAATGAATTGTATAATGAAGCAAATGTTATTCGCTACATTTTCAAACTGGAAACAGGAATTCGTATGTCTTTTAGTTATGGATATAAAAATTTTAAGATCAAAACTGGCTATAATGACATTGACATGGAAAGAATTCCGAAAGAGGAATATGATATGTTAGTGTCAAATTTCAATAGGACACTTCCCTCTGGTGGGGTGAATTCTTTTGGGAATATTGGTGGTTCCACAAACCATTCTGGTAATATGTGTTCCAGTTGTCGAGGTACTGGTCGCTGTTCGGGTTGCAATGGTCAAGGGAAATATTGGGAGCAGATAGGTACATATACAGGTACAGATACGAGGAAATATATAAATTGTCCTGTTTGTAGAGGTTCTGGACGATGTGGAACGTGCAGGGGAAAAGGAAAATTGTAATATTTAGATTGCAATAAAGATGAAGCGACTATTATCATTTCTCGTTATCTTCTTGCTGGCAATAACCGTATTGCCAGCAAGAACCTATATCGTTAGCGTGGGCATCGCTGACTACCCCGGTACTCAGAACGACCTTCGGGTAAGTGCGAATGATGCCAAAACTATCGCAGGCATCTT
>OCKZ01000185.1_pt1 | contig 9522 bp, 5 predicted proteins | sample 1495951 | NCBI WGS metagenome assembly OCKZ01 (sample SAMN03418277, study PRJEB22391) | human gut metagenome | biome: human-gut; feature: organic feature; material: feces | host: Homo sapiens | place: Tanzania | collected 2013-01 | reverse complement strand
TATTTGCTGAGTAATTACATATACAGGGATCTGAGAGAGGTACTGCTTAAAGCGACCCTTATCTTCAAATGCTACACGGAAGCCCGAGTTCAAGAAGAACTGCATGAAGCGAGGTACGATCCCACCAGCGAGGTAAACACCACCAAAAGCACCGATGTTAAGAGCTAAGTCACCACCAAAACGGCCCATCATAACGCAGAAGAGACTAAGAGCACGGTGGCAATCGGTATCAGGATCGTCACGTAAAGCGCGTTCAGTAACATCCTTAGGTTCAAGATCATCAGGAGTACGGTGGTCTGCAATGCAGATAGCACGGTAAATGTTTACCAAACCCATACCTGAAAGCAAACGTTCGCAAGATACGTGGCCGATTTCACGACGAAGTACAGCAAGGATATCATCTTCTTCTTCGCTATTTGGAGCAAAGTCAACGTGACCACCTTCACCAGGAACAGAGAACCAAGTGTCCTTGAAGTTAAAGAGGTGCGCTACCCCAAGACCGGTGCCAGCGCCGTAAATAGCGATTGGCTTACCAGTCTGGGCTTCTTCACCACCAACCTTGATGAGGTCTTCAGGCTTAAGTACTGGAATAGACATAGAAACGCCGGTAAAGTCATTGATGATAGAAAGAACTTCTAACCCAAGGTTGGCCTTCATTTCTGAAATGTAAAATTCCCATGGGTTATTAGTCATAACCACGTGGTCACCAGTAATTGGGCAGGCAATAGCAATGCAAGCGTGCTTAATGTCTGCATCCTTGTGTTCGGCGAGATACATTCTCACAACATCTTCAAGACTTGAGTTGTCGAGAGCAGAGTAAATCTTTACGGAAGAGATATCACCGTTTTCAAGATCACAAACTGCTAAACGGGCATTTGTGCCACCTACGTCACCCACCAACACATATTTGGCCATGTTATTTTGCTCCTAAGTAAGGTTTTATTTTAATTTTTTTGTTACAAGGAATTTCACTCGTGTGTTCCCAAGGAATTAATAAAAATTTAACTTCCCCACCGTTTGGCACGATTCCCTCAAGATGAACGCTATCTTAGTTCCTGGTCTTTCTTTGTTGCAACGCTCGTTAAACTTAGAGTATGAACCATAATGCCTGCATCATGATTACGAACTGTGAATATGGGTATAGGTCCTATACCTCATATTTCTTTAAGTTTAAAACGCAGCCAAACTAAAAGAACTTTACCAAAAGAACTCTCATCCTTGAGTCCTTGCTAATTCGTGTAATTATATTGAGTTACGGATGCTAAAACAATAGAACAACCTCAACGTCTTGCATAAAGTATCGACTCTGCTCAAAGTTTTTCCAAAAAAGCGCGAGAAATTGAACTTTACGTGAGCAATTAAACAATTTTTTAGGCAAAATTCCAGCAAGAAAAGTGTAATTTTGTGACTAACTACGAAAAAGCATTCTGTTTTGTTACATTGTTTACACTGTTGTTACATGTCGTTTTCACAAATTATATTGACATTAGAGGTCTTGGTTGATTGGCCGTTACTTAAAACAACATACTTATCTGTTTTATAGTTTGCTCGTCACCCTAATTTTAGGCTTCCTCATTTACCCTTCCTCATTTACCATTGGCGTGTTGTTTCGCTTGTCACTTTTGTAACTTTTTCGTTTGCTCCCTTCGCGCTTTTGGTTTTTGGGGATTTCGGGTTTTCTTGCCTACTTCTTTTATTTTTTTGCTTACCTACTATTACGGCTAACGACTATTACGACTAACGGCTAATACGGAACTTACGGATATACCCATCCTATAATTTTGAAGCTTTTTTACAATTTAAACGAGGCTAGTCCCGTTGAGCTTTTACAATTTTAATGATTTCTTTTTACATTTGACCGTTTACGGCTAACTCTGTAGCCTCGTAGCACCAAACCTAAGCTTAACCCTAAAGCGCACTTAGAGCCCTCTAAAAATGTGAGTTTAACTAGTCAAAAATCCGTTTTACGGACCTCTAGCAAGTTCTATAAATAGAAGCCGAAGCGAGCTACATTGAGTAAAGTTACACCAATTGAACATAAAACCGTACTAAAGAGTGCGCCAGATGTCAATTTTTCTAAGTTAGTTATTGAAAGCGTTTTCTATATTTGTTAAATTTGCATCGTAATAAATTTACAAAAAATTGTTACAACCTAAACAAACGTTTTGTTTAAGCCCTAGTTTTTTAGATCTGAGCTAACCAAACTTTGCTTTAGCCTAAAGCTATGCCTGCTGTTACTCCCTACATATATTTCCTCACTTTTAAATCTAGTTAAAGTCGGTTTAAAATCTGGAAATGCCATGGAATAGAGCGAGTTTTAGGTCTAAGTAGCAGACTTTCCAACAAGGTAGCTAATTTACAGTCTTAAAAACTTAAACCGAAAATAAAAACAAATGGGACGTAACATAACAACATTTGACTATTTATCTTGATTAGCTTGAGTTTATCTTGAGTTACATTTACATAAAGAGCAGCGAAGGATTAAAACAACTGAGTACGCCAACTTTACCTTCAGGATTCTTACCCAAACAACCGTCAACTAAATAGGAACAACTAGCTAAGTTAAAAAAGAACCAAAGCTAAACTGAATAATCCTTTTAATCAAACAAGTTTTGCCATAATCGGACGAGATTTAAAAGGCCTATTCAAAATAGCTAAGCCAAGCAGAAAAAGAAATAGATAATTCTGCCTCATTTTTAAGTTAGGAAGTTTTTTAGCTTGCCATGAAAGTAAACCTTATCGTGAAACTTGTGGCAGTTAATCACCAATTTTTTGGCAGTTAGGAAGTTCAGCTATGAATTTTATTGAAATCATCAGTGAGAAATACGCCACCCTCAGTCGATCTGAAAAAAAGGTCGCTCAGGTTATTATCTCCGAACCACAAAAAGCCATTCATACTAGTATTGCCGCTCTTGCTAAACAAGCTGGGGTCTCTGAACCTTCGGTTCATCGTTTTTGCCAAAAGGTTAATACCAAAGGTTTCCCTGATTTTAAGCTACGCTTAGCTCAAAGCCTAGGTAAAGGCATTAACGCTAGTGCGCTTGAAATCAATGAAAATGACTCAGCTGAAAGCTACACTAAAAAGATTTTTGATGCCTCCATTTCTACCTTAAGCGAAGCTAAGAAGAATATGGACGTCCAAGTAATTCAACGCTGCGTCGATGCATTAAGTTGCGCTCGTCGCATCACCTTCTGTGGTCTTGGAAACAGTGCAGCCGTAGCTCACGACATGATGAACAAGTTCGTACGCTTCAATATGCCATGTAATTACTTTGAAGACCCTATCATGATGTTAATGAACGCATCTAATTGCGGGATTGAAGATGTTTTTGTGATGATCTCAAAGTCTGGTCGTACTAGCGGGGTTGTAGAAACCGCAAAGCTAGCCCAAGCTCACCGCGCCACAGTAATTGGCATCACTTCAAAGGATACCCCTTTAGCTGAAAACTGTAATCTCGTGCTTTCTATGAAGCTCCCTTCAGAAACTGATATCTACATGCCAATCTCTTCAAGATTAGCTCAGCTTGCTTTAGCTGATGTTTTAGCGACTGGCTTTATCTTACGTAAAGGCCCTCATTTTATTGAACGCCTCAGAGCTACGGCTGAAAGCATCCGAGAAAACAACCTCTTAGTCAACACCAAGCCTCGCGCTGAGTCTAAAACCCCAAATACCGATAAAAACGAGGATAAAGTGGCTTCATGACCTCGACGATGACGATCATAATGCCTAAAGCAAAACTCCTACCAAGAGTGAAAACAAGAGTGAAAAAAGAGCGTAAACAAGAGTAAAAATGAGTATAAAGCTCTCCTTAGTAGGCTCCGCCTTAAACTAACAGCTTTATGACTTAACTAAACCCCCAAAATTTATTTAACCAAAGAATTTATTTCAAAGAATTTAAATTCCCTATCTAGTTGTGTTTCAGGGCGCCTAATAAGCGCCTTTGTTTTTCTTCGAAACTTTAAATTCTCCCATAATTTATTCCTTAATCTATCCCCAAATTTTCCCTTAAATTATCCCGAAGCCGCCCCAAACTTCGCACAACTTCCACTTTTGTATGTAACCAAATAAGAAACCCGATAGCTATAATGGGCCTCTAAACATACGATTTAAGGACAAATTCAAGACTTGGAAGATTTTTCATAGAGTTAAGACTAGAACCGTAATACACTAATCTAATAAAGTAAGTTAGACTGTACTAATCGTGCTACTGTACAACGAGGAGTGCAGCAACCACTCTCCACTGCAACAACAACTAGAATCTAAATTAATACGGGAGTTTTTAAATGCGCCAATCTTTTAATGCCTTAGCTTTAGCTATGCTAACTGCCGTCGCGCTAAGCGGCTGCAACGATAAAAGTTCTAGCAACACTTCAAATGATGAAGTGTATTTTGATGTGGCAGAAAATGATCTCGGTCGCGATTTACTATCTAATCCTTCAGTGACTCTCGTAACTAACAAGATTACAAGTATTAGTGCGGCTCACGGGACCATTGTAAAACTATCAAGTGGCACTGAAAGTGCTAAGCTCGATAAAGAAAACAATACTGTGAGTGGTACTGGGAGTGGTAATGACACTGATACAAACGCACAAGCCGCGCTAGCTACTACTTTCGCTGTAAACTTAAGTGCCGACCCTGATCAAAGTGTCACTAACGAAAACTCTGACGAGAACTTTGATACCCAAAGCTCAAACACCAAAAAGAGTTCTCCTACCTTACATGATAAAACTCCAACAGGCCCTGACTCTGCCACTTGGCGCTATACTCTTAATGCCTCAAGCTTTAAGAACCACGAAATTCCGGTAGATTTTGTGGAAACGTTTACCCTAACGACTATCGATGGGCAAACCATGACTAGCTACATTAGTTTTGCGCCTAAAGACACCCTTATGCCTTATGCGTGGCACTTATATAATGATGGCACCAGCGCTAAAGCTTTAGGCTGCGGGAGCACATGCCCAGATATTCAAAAAGGCTTTGACTTAAATATTATCGACGCTTGGCAGAGTCGTGACACAAGCAACAACTACATAAATGGCAAAGGAGTCGTTGTTGCTATTGCCGATACCCCTATCGATATTGAGCACCGTGACCTAAAAAATAATGTCTACACCCCAAAATTTAGCCAAGACAAGCCAAATAACAATGGCACCCCTAATAAAAACGCCACTGAAACCGAAGATGAGGCTACCACTTTAGATAGCAGCGGAATCAATCAAGGCTTAACCGTCGATGACATTAAAAATGACACCGCACTCCATGGCACTATGGTGGCGGGGATTATTGCTGCAAGTGGCGAAAATGGAGGCACTCGTGGCGAAGCTTTTAGAGCGCAGTTCTATTCTATTCCGCTAACCATCACTAAAAATAAAGCGAACAATTCAAGTACTACTAATAACCCAAATGCCAATGATAACGTTTATCCTTTGATTTTAGCTGCTGATAAAACCGATGTCGTCAACCAAAGCTACAACCTATATAATGCGCCTCAACCGGACGATCAGATAAAAAGTTACCTCGAAGCCCTATACGAAGCAAAAATTCCGCTTGTTAAATCAAGTGGAAACAATTACTTAGCGGTGAAAGGTTTTGAGGAAATGGGACCAGACTTTGATACCTCAAAGTATGACATCTGTACTAAATACGAAGTTGATTGTACCTTCGAGCAATTTGGTGAAGAAGCTTCTGCGCCCGCAAGTATTATCGTAGGTGCTGCCGGTCCCAACGGCAGTCATCTTTACTATAGTTCCACCGGGCCTCAGCTTTGGCTAACAGGGCTTTCTGGGGAATTTGGAGTTGATGATAGTGACCATCCACTACCAGGCATCGTAACTACAGCGTCTCATTTTTCATGTTTAGACTTACCAACTCAAGATGCCAATGGCGAACCACTTAATCTCCTAGCTGATGGTAAAAATAGTAAATGGCGAACTACTATCGATCCAACCTGTAACTACACTTCTGTCTTTAACGGCACTTCTGCAGCCGCCCCAACCGTAACAGGGATTGTGGCGCTCCTAAAGCAAGTGAACCTTGACTTTACCGTGCCACAAATAAAGTATCTCTTAGCCACTAGTGCAAGTAACGATGAAACATGGTCAACTCTTAAGTACACTGCTAAGACCGCCACTGATTTTAATGATGAAAGCATCGTGACTGATGATGCATGGCAAAACAATGGTGCAGGTGTACGTTACAGTAATATGTATGGTTTTGGACTCGCTAACGCCACCGAAGCGGTTAAGCTGGCGCAAAACTGTAGTTCCGACTCAAGTTGCACTTTAAGAGAGAAGCTACCGCTTGACGTCATAAGCACCTCAAAGCCTGACTGCGAAGTTGTTGATAGTAGCCGAGGTCTTTATGAATGTACTTTTAGTGACTTAAAAGAACTTACCGCTGACGGCGAAAAAGTGGATCTTAACGGACCGCTTGAAATTGATAGCACTAGAGTTAATGTCTATGGCTTTAAACAAAAAATTGAAGAGCATCCACGCGATAAGCTTTGTAGCTATAAAACCCCAGACAGCAATAGCTCCTACCGAACCGACTACAACTATTACTACTATGCCACTACGCATTTAGCCTTAAACTTGTCGTCACCTAAGAGCGCTGACCGAGTATTAAAACCATACCTTGCTTATTGGTACTATGACCGTAGTTTCTTTAACGAGCTCCCTTCGCAGGAATACTATCTCCAATCTAACGCCTTTTACCGCGAACAGGTCAAGCCAAGTGACACTTGGAAGCTTACCATTAAGAGTAGTTGCGCTTTAGATATGGACTCTTTAAATGAAAGCATTCATTTAAAGCTTAAGGCTTACAAGGTGGAGGCAAAATAACTCTAGAAGGTAAATTTTTACATTTGGGTCTTATTTCTGGCTTATAAACGAATGCCCTAGGTCTTACAATAATTGAAACAAATGAATTACATGACTTTAACCACGTTTTAGGTTGCAACTACTGTAAGACCTAGGGTATAAAGAGGTTCTTGAGCAGGCAGAGAACTTCAAGAAATTTGCTGATAGCTATAAGACCTATGCGTCAATGAGAAAACCGAAGACAGAGACGGATAAATTCTTTGTCAATAGGAAGAGTAAACAAGGAGGAAAAGAACATGGCAGTGCCAAAATACGATGAATTGATGAAGCCCTTGCTGGTAGCGGTAAAGGACGGCGAGGTATACAAAATCAAAGATGTCACTACCGTGTTAGCGCAGCAGTTAAATCTATCTTCGGAGGATCTGGCAGAAATGCTTCCCAGTGGACGGCAGACCGTATTAACCGAGTCGGCTGGGCAAAGACATACCTGAAGAAAGCAGGTCTTCTTGAAAGCCCAGCACGTGCGACCGTTGTGATTACCGAAACAGGAAAGCAGGTTGTTGCAGAGAATCTGGAAAAGATAGATTCGAAATATCTGGAGCGTTTTCCTTCCTTTGTGGATTTCGCATCTGTAGGTGAAACAACAGATGATGGCAATCCGACACCGGTCGCTCCGAAACCAACAGACCTGACACCGGATGATCAGCTCGAAGACGCATACAAGCAGATCAATGCTAGTCTTGCCGCTGATCTGTTGAGCGAAGTTTTGAAAATCAATCCGTATACTTTTGAAAAACTGGTTGTAGATTTGCTTTCCAAAATGGGATACGGAACTGTTGCATACGGCAGCCATGCTACGGTTGCTTCCGGAGACGATGGTATCGATGGAGTCATCATGGAGGACAAACTCGGTTTCTCCCTGATCTATATACAGGCAAAGGAATGGGCTGTGGACAGAGTGGTTGGCCAGCCTGAGATTCAGAGCTTTGTTGGAGCGATTGCCGGAAAACATGGTGATGGGCTGTTTGTCACGACGGCAAAGTTCTCTCAGAAAGCTAAGGATTATGCAAACACGCACCACATCATTCTTATTGATGGCGAGAGGCTGGCAAACCTTATGATCGAGCACAACTTCTGCGTTTCTACTCGTAAGACATTTGAAATAAAGGCAATTGATACTGATGCCCTTGCAGAGTATCAGGACGAGTGATAACGGTAGCCCTAGGTCTTAAAATAGTTGTAACAAATGAATTACATGACTTTAACCACGTTTTTTAGGTTGCAATTATGAAAAATATCGGGGCATATCCTTTGGTTCTCAAGCAGGTGGTCTATGAATTCATCAAGCATGTGGACCTTGAGTGAATGGGAACCGTAGAGGCCGTGGCCTGTGATATGAACTCTGATTTCTAGGAAGCCTTCGAGGAAAAGTATCCCTGGATTTAGCCCGTGTTCAACTACTTCCACATCGTCAAGAACTTCAACGACAAGGTAGTCAGCAAGATCCGCAAGGATGAGCAACACTCTTCAGGCTAAGGTAGCGCAGGCCAGGACAGGCGAAACGATCACGCGTTCCGGTTCCATCTTCCCAAAGGAAGCGTATGTTCGAAAGGAGGGCTACAAGGCAAAGTATGATGAACTCATCAGCCAAAACAGACTGCTGTTCACGCTTGATCTTGTAAAGGAGCGTCTGTCCCTTGCCTATACCCGTACCGACGGAACCCGGATGGCGGATGATATCACCTGGATCATGATAACCTACACAGCATCCGGGAACTGTCCCCTTGAGTCGTTCGGCAGACTTCTTGGCAATCACTTTAGCATCATAGCCCATGCAACTTACAGAACCTCCTCCGGTAGAATGGAGGGAATTAACAGTAAGCTCGAGGTCTTACGGTGGCAGGCTTACTGTCTTCCGGATGATGATTATTTCTTCCTCAGACTATTTGACGCCCGCAGGAAGAACTACGCCCGTAAACTGCTATCCCATAAGATTTGTGATTGAGGTATAAATATTCAAATTTGAGGAAAACAAGCTATTATTCAGTGGGCAAATCTACGTCTTTAGCACCAGATAAAATAAATTTACGGAGTATTTTATCTATTTCTCTGTTTACAAATGGTGGAATTAAAGGCTTTTGGGCAAGAGCTTCCATGAATAACTTAGCTTTAGCCATATCAATGGTCTTTTTCAAATCATCAAGACGTCCATACTCATTGATATTTTGTTCGTTTAAGTTTAAAGCCACCATGTTCCTTAATTGCTCTTCGTCCAGCCCCAACAGGGAAGCAAAGCGGTGAATTTTCTCGTTTTGGACTTGGCTTTGATATTCTGTAACATAATCCCTAAAAGTTTTACCTAGTTCTAGCTTAATATTTCCGCTCTGAACATCATGCAGAAAAATATTGGCATATTTTTGTTCTTCCTGTGAAAGCTGAGCAAAACTCTTATGCAAATCATTTTTCACTGCCTCTAATTCTTCTGGCGGAATACCAGTATCCAAAGCTTTAATATATTTATCAAAGTGACTGTTCATATAAACTGTGTCAATTAACCCAGTATCAATTTCAGTAAGGTGGGCTTTTAGATCAAAAGGAATATCATCGCCACCAATTCCACCACCATTCTCCAGTTCCTTATAGCGTTGCAGCAGCTTTAAATAAGTAGCTTCGTCTAAATCTGATATTGTTGATTTATTCCAA
>OCKZ01000184.1_pt1 | contig 9529 bp, 4 predicted proteins | sample 1495951 | NCBI WGS metagenome assembly OCKZ01 (sample SAMN03418277, study PRJEB22391) | human gut metagenome | biome: human-gut; feature: organic feature; material: feces | host: Homo sapiens | place: Tanzania | collected 2013-01 | reverse complement strand
AGCTTCAGACGTGAAAAGTTTATTCCGAAAGGTGGTCCTGACGGGTCAGAATGGTGGTGCAGCCTTCATCCTGATTTACTTTGTGTGTATCATCCTGCTGGGTTTGCCTGGCATGCTGTCTGAGTTTATCATTGGTCGCCATGGCGCTTCCAATGCGGCACGTGCTTATAAGGTGTTGGCAGGAGGCAAGGCTTGGGCTTTTATGGGATACATGGGAGCCATTTGTTCCATGATAATCCTGGGCTTTTATGCTGTGGTGGCAGGTTGGTGCTTGCAGTATCTCTATGCCAGTATCATAGGACAGGTGCATGGCGACGCAGAGTTTGTGAAGAATTACTTTGTTTCGTTCTCCTCTGATCCTATTCAGCCTGTCATCTGGACAATCGTCTTTATCTTGCTGACCCACTTCGTGGTGGTGCGTGGTGTGCGCAATGGAATAGAGAAGGCATCCAAGATATTGATGCCTCTGCTCTTTATCTTGCTTTTGGTCATTGTGGTGGCGTCTTGTTCTCTGCCTGGTGCTGGCAAGGGTATTGAGTTCTTGCTCAAACCTGATTTCTCCAAGGTGGATGAGAATGTGCTATTGGAGGCTTTGGGACAGGCGTTCTTCTCTTTGAGCTTGGGCACGGCTTGTCTCTGTACATACGCTTCTTACTTCACACGCCAGACCAATCTCGTGAAGTCGGCTAGTCAGATAGTCATCATTGATACAGTTATAGCCATCTTGGCTGGTTTGATGATATTCCCTGCCGCCTTCTCGGTAGGTGTGAATCCAGATAGCGGTCCTTCGCTCATCTTTATCACGTTGCCTAATGTCTTCAATGAGGCATTTGCAGGTATGCCAGCTGTGGGATATGTTATCTCCATCTTGTTCTATGCCTTGTTGGTACTTGCGGCATTGACCTCTACCATCTCCATGCATGAGATTGGTACGGCTTGCTTCTATGAGGAATTGAAGATTAGCCGTAAGAGCGGTGCTTGGATAGAGACCATCATCTGCTGTGTCATTGGCGTGTTCTGCTCGCTCTCTCAGGGTGCCGTGCCAGAGCTGTCACTCTTCGGCAAGGACTTCCTGACCTGCTGTGACAACTTTACGGCTCAGCTGCTGATGCCACTGGGTGCATTCCTTACCTGCTTGTTCTTGGGATGGTATGTGCCTAAGAAGTTGGTACACGATGAGTTTACCAACAATGATACATTGAAGGGCAGACTCTTCCCTGTATTCCTTTTCATGATTCGTTTCGTGACTCCAGCCTGCATCTTCCTGATCTTCCTGCATCAGTTTGGCGTGCTCTAGAAGCAGACGTAAGGTTTGAGTCTCTCAATCTCATCTGGTGGAAAATCTTTGAGAAGTTTCAGTTCTTCTAAACTTCTCAAAGGTCCCCTCTTGTGTACATACTCCACGATAGCCTTGGCTTGATAAAAGTTAAGATATGGGTGTGCTTTCAGTTGATTGACCGATAGCTTATTGACATTGAGCTTGTGTATCTGTTGGGCATCTATCTTGATATAGGTGCTCGCTGATTCTGGCACTCCGTCGATTTCCGAGAGTTGTTTGGCAGATACAAAACCGCCCAACTAGTCTCTGTATCTTACGATGCATTTGGCATAATAGCTACCTATGCCCGGAATCTTCATGAGCTCCGTGGTATCGGCAGTATTGATGTTGATGTATTGCCCAGCCTGCAACTTGTGGGGATAGCTATATACTTTTTCGGGTGTAGCTTTTTCCTGCGCACCTTTCTCCTGGCTGCTTGAAGATAGCTGACGACCGTGTTGATAGGGCTCGTTGCCATAGAAGTCAGAGGCAGGCTTGTAGTCTTCACCTATTCTTATAAAGGGGAGAAGAGTTTCGTATTGTTTTTTGGTCAGTCCGTATACTCGAGCAAAATCGCTTGGACGAGAGTATACGCCTCCTTTGTCTCTATATCTCATGATGCTTTTCACTTGCCATGCATTCAGCCCCAGTCTACGCAACTGAGTACTGTCGGCTGTGTTGGGATCGAAGGGGAAGGCTTCATGCAGTTCTGTTCCCTCTTGGTAATAGGCGGGTTGCTCTTGGCTGGCATGTTGAACTACTACTTGGTTGGAAGAATCAATCGCTTCCAGTTCTGCTTCAGTTCGGTTGCCTAAGAGGAAAACGAGGGTGGCGGCAGCAGACATGATGACTAAAATCGCAAGGAGAGCCTGGCGATCATTGCGCTGGAGATAGAAGAAATCTCTTAGATTCATAGGCAATGACGTTATAAGGGGTGAATTAATACCTCCGAAGAGGATGAATAAAAGAAAGTCGGGATTACTGGACTCGAACCAGCGACCTCATCGTCCCGAACGACGTGCGCTACCAACTGCGCTAAATCCCGATTTTTGTTGCTAATGCGTTGCAAAGTTACACTATTTTTGGTAGAAAACAAAATAAAAACGGACTTTTTTGCTTTTTTGCGAAAGAAATCTTTGAAAAAATTTGCAGGAGTGAAATATTTGTATTACCTTTGCACCCGCAAATGAGAAATCAACCATTTGTTAAGGTATGGTGCCATAGCTCAGTTGGTAGAGCAAAGGACTGAAAATCCTTGTGTCCCCGGTTCGATTCCTGGTGGTACCACTTCAAAAAGCCGAATCTCTTCTAATGAGGTTCGGCTTTTTTGTTGATCTTATATTCTTTCTTATTCTTGGATTCTCCTGTCTTTTTTCTTTCTTTTCATGTCAAAGTGAGATAGAAAAAGGCTTTTTGTCTGTTATTTTTCTTTCTTTGTCTGATATTTAGCTCCTAGAAGCCGAATGTTTCGATACTTTTGCAACCGAATAAATTTTTCTAACATCAACCTGATTAAACAACTAGGCAAAAATGAATGCAATCTTAAGTAAGACGAAACAAAGAAGTTTTCTTCTTGTGGCATTGTTGCTCATGGGATGTTTGCAGCTTTTGGCGCAGACACGCACCATCAAAGGTGAAGTGACAGATGCTCAAAATGGTGATGCCCTCATTGGTGCTACCGTTATGGTAGAGGAGGGCAAGAACGGAACGGTTACCGACTTTGATGGTAACTTCGTCCTCCAAGTACCTTCTTCTGCCAAGAAGGTAAAGATCTCCTATATAGGATATTTAGACAAGGTGGTGACTATCTCCGACAATATGATAGTAAAGTTGGAGTCTGATAGCCAGACGCTGACTGATGTCGTAGTCATTGGTTATGGTACTGCGCGCAAGAGCGACTTGACCGGTTCTGTTGCCACTGTGAAGGCAAAGGACTTCAACAAGGGTCTCGTTTCTTCTCCAGAGCAGTTGATCAATGGTAAGGTATCGGGCGTGCAAATCATGTCAAATAGTGGTTCTGCCTCTGCAGGTAGCACCATCCGTGTGCGTGGTGGTGCTTCTCTGAATGCTAGCAACGACCCTCTCATCGTGCTCGATGGTGTGCCATTGGAGCAGGGTGGTATCTCTGGTAACTCTAGCAACTTCCTTTCTATGATCAACCCATCTGATATTGAGAGCATGACTGTATTGAAGGATGCTTCTTCTACAGCCATCTATGGTTCTCGTGCATCCAATGGTGTTATCATCATCACTACCAAGAAAGGACAGCAGGGCGGACTAAAGGTGAACTTCAATACCACCAACAGTGTCCAGACTCGTGCTCAGATGGTGGATATGCTCGACTATGATGATTTTGTAAGCGTTATTAATAAATATGGTACAGCCAACCAGAAATCATTGCTGGGTGATGCTCATACCGACTGGAATGACGAGGTTTATCGTACAGCTTTCGGTACCGACAACAACCTCAGCCTCGCAGGTAGCATCGGTAAGTTCTTGCCTTTCCGTGCATCCGTAGGTTATTACAACCAGAGCGGTTTGGTACGCAAGGACAATGTGGAGCGTTGGACAGGTAACATCGTGTTGACTCCTAGCTTCTTCCAGGATCACTTGAAGTTGACCATCAATGCCAAGGGTACTCTTAATAACAACTCATTCAATGCCGGTGGCGCCGTTTGGGCAGCCGCTACATTCAACCCAACCATCCCTGTATATTCAGGCAGTAGCAACTATGGTGGCTACAATGAGGCTCTTGATGCAGATGGCTATCCAGTGAATGCAGGTGTGAGAAACCCTCGTGGTCTCGTAGACCAGTATGACTCTAAGAGTAAGGTAAGCCGCTTCATCGGTTCAATGGATGTGGACTATAAGGTTCACTTCTTGCCAGACCTCAAGCTCCATGCCACCCTCGGTGCCGACTATGCCAAGGGCGATGGTACTGTATACGTTCCTGCCGAGGCTGCATCTGCTTTTAACAAGGATGCTAGCCTGAGTGGTAATGACTATAAGTATGGCCCTCAGAAGAATGAGAACCGACTCTTGACTCTCTATGCCAACTACGCCAAGTATTTTGAGAACATCAAGAGCAATGTAGACGTAACAGCTGGTTACGACTATCAGTATTGGAAGAGTTCTACTCCAGAATATTTCACAAAGAGTGCGGCAGGCACAACCCTGTCAACCGTAAAGGCTTCAGATTATCGTCATGTGCTGTTGTCATATTACGGACGTATCAACTATTCATTCGATGGAAAGTACCTCTTGACGGCTACCATGCGTCGAGATGCATCTTCTCGATTCTCCAAGGATAACCGTTGGGGTACTTTCCCTTCAGTGGCTTTGGGCTGGACCTTGACCGAGGAGCCTTGGTTGAAGGACAACAAGGTGCTCTCTAACTTGAAACTCCGTGCTAGCTACGGTGTAACGGGTCAGCAGGATGGTATCGGCAATTACAACTATCTGCCAGTATATACCTCTAGTGTAACCGGAGCCGAGGCATTGATCAATGGCAATTACATCACCACTTATCGCCCAGAGGCATACGTGGAGAATCTGAAGTGGGAGACCACAACCTCTTGGAACTTCGGTCTTGACTTCGGATTCTTGAATGGTCGCATTGGTGGTGCTATCGATTTCTACACCCGTAAGACCAAGGACCTCCTTGCCTCTGTGCCAACAGCCGCAGGTACCAACTTCTCCAAGACTATCTTGACCAATGTGGGTAATGTGGACAGCAAGGGTATCGAAATCTCCCTCAATGCCACACCTATCCAGACCAAGGACTGGGAGTGGAACTTGAGCTACAACTTCACCTGGCAGAATATGAAGGTGAAGAACCTCTCACTCGTACAGGGTGGTAGCCAGACCAATGTGAAGGTAGGTCCTTCTATCGACGCTTATCAGTTCCAGGTTCTCTCCGAGGGCTATGAGCCATATATGTTCTATGTATATCATCAGCTCTATGACCCAGAGACAGGCAAGCCAATCGAGGGCGCTTATGCCGACCTCAATGGCGATGGCGAGATCAATGATGCCGATCTCTATCGTTATCACTCACCAGCCCCTAAGTATATCATGGGCTTGAGCACTTCTTTGAGATACAAGCAGTTTACCCTCGGTATGAGCTTCCGTGCCAACATCGACAACTATGTATATAATGGCATGGGCATGAGCACTGGCGCTTGGGAGACCGTTAGCTACAACAACTCACAGCTCAACAACCTCAATGCTAGCTTCCTCAAGACAGGTTTCAAGACCCGTCAGTATCTCTCTGATTACTATGTGGAGAATGCTTCTTTCTTGAAACTCGACAACTTGAGCTTGAGCTACAATGTAGGCAAGATAAGCAAGTGGGCTTCGCTCACCGTATCTGCTATGGTACAGAATGTATTCTGCATCACAGGCTATTCTGGTACAGATCCAGAGGTGCCTAATGGTATGGACAATTCATTCTATCCACGTCCTCGCACCTATTCAGTAAGCCTCGGACTGCAATTTTAGTGAAGAGTGAAGAACGAAGAGTGAAGAAACAACGTTCGGCGACCGAAGGGAAAGCCAATTCAAGACTCTTTACTAATCATAAAGTTCAAAGCTCAAAGTTCAACGTTCAAAGTACAAATAACAATGAAACTAAAGAATATATTATATAGTATGATGATGGGCACAGCTGTATTGGCAAGTACCACAAGCTGTGTATCCGATCTCGACCAATATCCTCAGACGGAGACAACCTCTAAGGATGTATATACCAATCTTGCCAACTATGAGGCAGTATTGGGTAAGATTTATGCTGCCATGGTAACCAGTGGTCAGGGCAAGGGTGGCGACAACAAGGATATGGAATCTGTATTGAACGACGGCAGTGGTTTCGACTACATGCGTATGTTCCTGAATATGCAGGAGTGTGGTACAGATGAGTTTGCTTCTACTTGGCTCACAGGTGAGCAGACCACAGGCTTGACCTATCTCTCTTGGAATGCCAATGATGCTTGGGTATCAGATATGTACTATCGCATCTACTACAACATCGCCCTCTGCAATGAGTTCCTCCGCAATGCCAATGGAGCTAGCTTCAGTGGCAATGACGAGGTGAAGATGAAGGAGTATAAGGCAGAAGTTCGCTTCATGCGTGCTTTGTTCTATTATCATGCGCTCGATCTCTATCGCAATATCCCGATGGTAACGGAGAATGATCCTGTGGGCAGCTTTATTCCTCCACGTGCTACTCCTCAGGAGACATTTGATTATATCGAGAGCGAGTTGAAAGACTGCATAGGCGATATGCTGCCTGCCTCTTCTTGCCCTTACGGTCAGGCATCGCAGGGTGCAGCTTATACCTTGCTTGCCAAGCTTTACCTGAATAGCGAGGTATATACCGGTGTGGCTAAGTATGCCGAGTGTAAAGCTGCTTGCCAGCAGGTAATGAACATGGGCTATTCTCTGGAGAGCGATTACAGCAAGCTCTTCAATGCAGATAATGACAAGCGTACCAATGAGATTATCTTCGCATTGCCAGTTTCTGCAGAGCATACCGTGAGCTGGGGTGCTTCTACCTATTTGGTTTGTGGACAGTTGAGCTTGTCGAATGCCAACCAAACTCCAGGCGACTTTGGTGCAGAAAGTGGTTGGAGTGAGTTCCGCTTGCGCTCTCAGTTTGTAGATAAATTCAATGAAAGCGATGTCTATGCACAGGGTGAAGAGGCTAAGGGCGATAAGCGTGCCAAGTTCTTTACTAATGGTCAGAATAAGGATGTTACTAGCATGACAGATGAGACTACCGGCTACTTGTCTGAGAAATGGTCTAACCTGAAGGATGATGGCACCAAGGCATCCAATACAAGCAATGATGGTGTGGAGACAGACTTCCCTCTCTTCCGTCTAGCTGATGTTTACTTGATGTATGCTGAGTGTGTGGCTCGCCTTGGCGAAGATTGGGACAACTGGAATGGTGGTTCCGATGCTGAGGCTGCAAGCCGCAAGGAAGGTGCCATCTATTATATTAATAAGGTAAGAGAGCGTGCTGGCGCAGCTGATGTTTGGAAAGACAACTTTGCTAGTGATGCCGACTTCCTACAGTTCATTCTTGATGAGCGTGCTCGTGAACTCTATCATGAGGGCTATCGCCGTACCGACTTGATCCGCTTTGGTCAGTTTACCACCAATAAGTATATCTGGCAGTGGAAGGGCGGCACCCATGATGGACAGGCTGTGGATAGCAAGTATAACATCTATCCTATCCCTAACACCGAGCTTACCGCCAATCCAAATCTTCACAATGACAACTATTAAGAATAAAAACAATGAAAAAGATATTTAGAAACCTGATGATGCTTCTCTGCGCACTCACCGCTATGGTGAGCTGCGACGAGAGTGGCGACAAGATATATCTGGATGGCTTCAAGGCATCCGATCTGATGGCATCGGCCAGCGATGTGGTGCTGTCTGTTGACAATAGCAAGACGCTCGTGCTCTCTTTGGCATGGCAGAATCCTACCTTGCTTTCAAGCGATGAGACCAAGCCTGCTGGCAATGGCACGCTGCTCACTTTCCTCCAGGCATCCACTTCCGAGGATTTCGCCACAACCAAGGATTATACAGTGACCAATCTCTCCAAGGCTTTTACGGGTGGTGATCTCAATACCCTTGCCAAGGATTTGGGTATGACGCCGGGTGAGGGCGCTCCTCTCTACTTCCGTATCAAGAGCCAGTTGGGAGCCAATCTCGAAGCTGCGTATAGTAATGTGTGCCAGGTGAACGTTACACCTTATATTATACACATGAATTCAATGGCTATCTTGAGCAGTGATAAGAGTAAGACCTTGACTACGCTCTATTCTCCAGATGAGGATGGCGTTTATACGGGTTATATGAACGCCTCTGCTTGGTTGAACTTCTATGGTAAGGAGAATGATGGCTCTATTTGGGGTAACTATGCCGCTGATGGTCATGACTTCGAGGCTGATAATAGTGAGAGCGTATGGAACTTCTGGTTCCCTGGTCAGGCTGGTATCTACTATACTGTTGTTGATACCAAGGCAAAGGAATGGAAGGCTACTTGGATGAAGGAATTCCTGCTCAATGGTGAGGCGATGACTTACGATGCGCCTAACTATGCTTGGGTAAAGGTAATTACAACCTCTGCTGATAATACCTCTATTCAGATTGTAGGCACTGGTGCAGAATATACCAAAGCGACAGGTACTGACGATGCAGCTGCTGTGGCAAAGACCTTGAACTATACCCTTGCTGATGGTAAGATGACAGATGCTTCTGCCGCAGGTGGCGTGAACATCGAGAAGGCTGGCACCTATACCGTTACTGTAAAGGTGGGTGAGAACAGTGAGCTGACTTACTCTATTGTAGCTGGTGACCAGACCTCTCCAGAACCAGAGGCTAGCAACACGCTCTGTATGTTTGATCCAGATGGTAACACCTTGAAGGCAGTGATGACCAAGGTGAGTGATGGCGTCTATACCTGTAAGTATACGCCAGTAGCATGGGAGAATATTAAGTTTATCTATGTTGGCGAAAGCAAGGATGATAAGCAGACTTGGTATGGTAGCGATCCTGCCGACTTGTTCAAACTCTCTACAGCTGCTGATTGCTGGAACATTTGGTTTAAGGAAGATGTAACGGGAGGAGAGATGATCATCACCGCCGACCTCAACACAATGACTTGGAAGTACGAATAGAATAAAACTTGTGCAAACCTTTGCACGATATAATTTGTGCAAGGTTTGCTTTTTAGGCAATATTCATACAATATACACATTATTAATATATATATACGACAATGAATCATATTTTAGGAAAAGCCATATTGCTGGCTTCAGCACTCTTGTTTTCTATCACGGGCACGAGTTGCAGCAATGATGATAACGCTACTCCAGAAAAGGAGAAAACATACGATATGAGTGGTTTCGCCAAGGGAGCCGATGTTAGTTGGCTCACTGAGATGGAAGCCAGTGGCGTGAAGTTTTATAATCAGAATGGCAAGGCTACTGAGTGTATGTCTCTGCTGCGTGATCTAGGCATGAACTCTATCCGCTTGCGTGTATGGGTGAACCCAGATGGCGGATGGAATGGTAAGGACGATGTCGTAGCTAAGGCTTGGCGTGCTCAGCAGCTCGGCATGCGCTTGATGATCGACTTCCACTACTCTGATACTTGGGCTGATCCTAGCAAGCACGGTGTGCCAGCAGCCTGGAACAA
>OCKZ01000183.1_pt1 | contig 9540 bp, 5 predicted proteins | sample 1495951 | NCBI WGS metagenome assembly OCKZ01 (sample SAMN03418277, study PRJEB22391) | human gut metagenome | biome: human-gut; feature: organic feature; material: feces | host: Homo sapiens | place: Tanzania | collected 2013-01 | reverse complement strand
ACGTGCGGAAGCCGAGTCGAAAGCTCCGTGAAAGTAGCTGCTCTCTGCTCCTCGGCTGCCACACGTGCTTCCTCATTGGCTTTTCGCGCTTCCTCGTTGGCTACACGTTCATTTTCGCTCTCCGTCCGCTGTTCTTCGGCTGTCTGACGTGTCACCTCGTTGTTTGCGCTTAGCTTCTGTTGCCTTCAACAAGCTTGCATGCAAGACTTCCTCACCGCAGCAATGGCCGCGTCGGCATTGGCGATAAGCTCAATGATGGTTGCTCGCGCGGACACGGGCGGAAGGACAAGAAGTGCGGTGTCTACGGCAAAGCCTTCAATCTTCACGTCCATGCAGCCCTTGGTGGTGGCATCGCTGCCTGTGTCGCCATTAGTGTTATTGTCGGTGTCACCATTATTGTTGGTGTCGCCATCGGCTGTGTTGTCCTCAAACACGGTATCGCTGCTTGCGTTATTGTCAACGATGGCGAACTGCTCATACTCATAACTTCGCCAGTTGGCACCCTCCGATACGCCCGTCACCTCCAAGGCGTAAGTGCCTAACGACAGTGTTGTGCCGTCAACGTCAGCCAAGAGCACATCATTAGACTCCTTGTCGATGGTGTAGGGGAGTGCGGTACGCTTGTACTTGCTTACGACATGCACCGCGATGTCGGTGCAGTCAGACAACGGGAACGATACCAACTCGCCGTTGACTATCTTCTTTACCGGTATGCGCAACGTAAAATCATTGCCTCTTACTATTTTCTTCATATTATTTTGTGTTCAGTTAATAATAAAAAACTAATAAATAACAATTATAGCTATGCCCAGCTGTTGTCGTATCTCGAAATCACGAACACATCCTGTCCAGGTACGCTTGGCATAGACGGCGAGGCAAATCCCCGCGGTGCCTTCCAAAGTTGCAACGCTAAACCGCCGACCAGTTCGGTGTTCTTGCCGCAAATAGGCACCCAAATTTTATTTTTTACCAAATCGACGGCGTGCAACACCGTAATCTTCTGCGTGTAGGAGAGTTTGAAATTATAGACGAGATTAGCCCGACTATTGCCCTTGAACACGAACGTGTCGATAGGAGCACCGTTGCCGAAGTTGTTGACGAGCGTAAAACCTTCATGCAAAACGTCTACTTGGCACGGGACGTTATAGTACGTTATGCCGTTATTAGAAGAAGTTTTGAGCTGAGTCTCGGCAAACAATTCTTCGCCACTGTAAACACGCATCAGTCCGTCCGATATACTGGCGCAGACACGATTCAAAGCACCGAAACTGCCCCTCACCCATGTGTCCCCTGTGCGTATCACGCCCACATTCGTTTCGCCGTCCACCGAGAAATCTCCATATACCCTCATTGAACCGTCGTTTATTGTATAGCCCTTCAGTAGAAAACCGCCGTGAATCTGGTCGAACGAGATAGAAACGTTGGAGTTTAACACGTGCATCAACTTAGAGAACGTGCCCGACACGCCCACCAGCGAACCGCCAAACACTCCTGAGCCAACCTCCAGCACGCCGTCCTTATTAACACTCGCTGTCACCTTGCCACTGTTGTTGCGCACCTCGAACTTGTCTGCTGTAGCCGTTATCTTGCCGTTCTCGATGTCAAGGCCAGTGCGCAGCAGCTTGGCGGCGATGCCACTGTCCTCGACAAAGCCACTCTTGCCCTCTATCCAGTCGGTATGAGTTGCGCCCACCTCTAACTTCGGCATCGTCACCCACGCCTTACTGCCTTGCAGACAACGGATAAGGACGTAGTTAGGTATGCCGGTGCCCTCTGACCGCCAGTGCACCCAATAACGCTTCCACTCGCTTGTGAGAGAGAAGCGACGACCTCCGTCGGCGTTGCTTGTTGTCGTATCGCGCTCGCTGTCTTCGGCGAATATGCTTAGATTAGAGCCACTCCACATGTATGCGTCGATGCTGCCACTACCTTTTGCCATAAACGAGAACATATAGTCCTCATCTTTTTTGATGATAGAGCTAACGCTCCACTGCGCCATCTCAATGTATTTGGAGGCAGCGTTTGTATATATTACCGAGCATCCGTTGTTGTACGACTCGTTAGTGACCACTGACGCATCCATTCGTGTCAGGTTGCCAGTCTTATTAAACGTGCGTGTATTGTCGAGCAGATTGCCCCCGATGTAGTCGTAGTCGTCAGGCGATGCGCTCCAACACACAAAGTCCTCCGCCGTACCCTCTATGAGGATAGGGTGGGCGATGTACACCTGCTGACTCGCAGTAGATGCGTTAGCCTTTAAACATGCCACGGAAATCCACTCATAAAGAGCGTCCGCTGCAACGGTAAACGTCTTCTGATACAGATGCCAGCCGTTGCTTGGCGTTATCGTTACTACGCCTAAATTCGCACTGCCGTTCGGACCGGTATATCCACCTGGTCGCGACGTGTCGTTTGCCGAACTGTGCCATATCGTCTCGCCCACAATCTCTACTTTGGCTGACTTCGTGCGAGCCCAAAACGCCAATGTGTACGTCTTACCCTTGGTTACGTGTATGTTGCGAGAGTTCGCCGCTCCACCCCATTGCGCACCGCCTGCCTTGGCATCGGGCGCGAATATCACATTAGCACCCTCATGCGCCGACGTGCGATATATCTTAGACCTTAGAAGAAAGTAGCCTTCATCTTGCTTGCGGAACAACGAGCCGACGAGCAGGTTGCGACGCTCTGTAACGGAGTAGCCGACTTTCAGTGCGATATTGGTTGCGGTCTGTATTATCTCCGAACTCGCCGACTCTATCTGGTCGTTCACATCCGTCTTTGTCGGATATTTCTTCCCCACCTGTAAGAGTATTTGATCTGGCATCTGCTTTATTTCTGAACTCATCGTCGTTATCTTGCCGTCAACCTCACGCTTGTTGGTGTTGACCGTTATTCTGAGTCCATCAACGGACATTACGAGCTCCGCGAACGACTGCGTGCTTTCTATCTCGCCGTTTGCATTGCGCGTCACGAACCTGAACTTGTCGGCTATGGCGAACATCTCCTGACGCGACAGGACAAACTCCTCCTTGTTCTCTAACGAGTAGCTATCTACGCCATAGTACATCTTGAATGATGGCGCATCAGCTCCGTATGCCGATAAAGTAACGACCGACTGACGGGCGGTGTCAGAGACGTTACCCATCTGTACGAGTTCGTCACCTGCCTGCGGAATATCGCTACCAGTATCGCAAAAATCGGCAAGCACGTCGATGAAATCCGTACCTACCTTGTACACCTTGCGCCAATAGTATCTGTTCTTCACGTTCTCATTCACGCCCTTCTTGACGTTGAACGTCTGGCAGCGTACGAGGTCGCCCACGGCAAACTGGTTTTCTATCTCCTCGTCGCCCTTTTTCTGCGAGAAATAGCATCGATAAACGTCGTAACGAAGAGCGTAACCATTGTATTCGGGAAGAACCGTGCCCTTCGCGAAATAGACCACATTGCTAACCTTCATGGCAGCAGGCGACAGAACAATTTCACCGCCTACGCTTTGCAGCTCTCTGATTACGAGCCTTACGAACTCCGCAGCCTTGCGCACAAGCAGTCTGTCTACCTCCAGGTAACTATCGCCATCTGCGTTGTATTCGCCAAGCTTAAAGCCAGAGCCGAGAGCACCCGAACGGAATGCAGCCGACACAACCTCTTTAAGGGTAGCGATGCCGTCGGAGGTTATCTTGTGAATTTTATTATTAGAAATAAATTTTATACCACTTAGAAAACTGATAACACCTTTTGCTTCATCGTCGTGCACACTCGACAAAGCATTATCGTCAAGATATTTAGGTGTGACAATATCGGTCTCCGAATCAAGAGGGGTTTTTGTGTTGGTAATTCCAGATATAGCCCCCGCTTTCCCTTCAAACGCAATGCTGCCGCCGGTCACAATAGTTACAACCTTTGCAAATAACTCACGAAACCACGTGCCAGGTTTCATTGTTAGTTTCTTGAGAAACGTTACAATACTGTCGGTCTGCGAATAGTGGTACCACTCACTTTCAGTTCCAATGGCGGATATGGCTTCGTCGGAAGACAGATAACCCCAAAAACAACGTGTGTCCCAATCGCGGGCTATGGTGCCGTTGTCGCCTGACGACGTTATCTTGCCTTGCAGGAAGATGTAGTAATACTTCTCGTCGCCAATCTGTTCGGCGTTCGCGTTCTTGCCGTAGATGTCAATCTGCTCAGATGGGAACACAATCCGCGCCGAAGCCGCAGAACTTAAACTGCGCGGTATGGCGGCATAGACGTATTTTTCGGTGTGCGAATTGAATACAGTAGGCGAAGCCTGTAAGGGCCAACGGCGATAATTGTGACCTGCATCGAATCCGATGATGTCCTTGACGTACACAAGTATCTGGGCACCGCTGACGCACGATGCCTGAACATAATCGGGATAACCAAGGGCATTCAGCTCGATATGAAGTGCCGTAGACGAAATCCAATAGTCGTTGGTTGTTGCTTGTGTCATATATTACGTTTATTTTTCTGTTGCTAATTTAGCATAAAATGCTCAATTCATACGGACATACGCAAACGACCCCAAGGGCACGTGCGTCTCTTGAGGTCGCAAGCCGACAGCAAGCCGACCAGTTCCTAATTCAAAACTCAAATGATAGTACTTCCTCGGAAGTCGAGTTTCGCCGTAAACGACACGCTGTGTACACCTTCTTTTGTCTTATCATCAAAAGAGATTTCGTCGTCGGCTGTGATGGTGCAAGGCAGAAACTTGCCGTTGATGTTTATCCATGCGTGTTCTGTCATCAGGAACTCATGCAGATACCATGCGAGCCATGCTTCATCGAGAGGGTCAGTCTGGAAGTTCCATTCCTCCTGATTGTTCTGCTTGCGAGTTGCTGCGCGTGAGATCGAGCGCAGAGATTCTGTCTGCGTCAAGGTGTAATTATTGGTTGTAATACTGAGCTTCTTGCTATATACTCTCGGTACACTGACGCTCTCCAATACACCGAACGAATTGATGAAGCGGAACTCCGTGCGACGGACAGCTTCTGCCTGCGGCATGGCATAAACGCTGATGTCGCCAATGGTTTGTCGTCCTTCGTTGGTTATCGTGAAAGCCTTGGCTTCGGGCGCATCCCATGTGGCTGTGGTGAAGTCGATGGCAGGCGAGTAGGGATCTACGTAGATGATAGTTTCGCCTACACATGCCAACTGCGGTATGGTCGTGGGCTTGCGTGTCATGCGGCTAACGGGCATTGTGTCGTTTGTGGCCGTGAGTCGGTCGTAATCGGAGAAGCCTCCGAATAGGGTCTGCTTCACATCGTCTCCGGACAAGTAAGACACCGGTGATGTCTTATGTACTTCACCGTTAAGCATATACTCGTCGTATGCCGACACATTGAATTTCACTACGGGCATTGCACCAGGTTCGGGCTTGTAAACATACGAATCGCGAAAAGAACGTAGAGCAGAGGAAATATCAACCACAACAACCCTAACTTTTTCACTAATTACAGGTTCTGACATCTTTATGATTTCATAGTTCCCGTCACTTATACCACATTTTATCTCGAATATCATACGATGAAAAGAAGGAGTGTCTTTTAAATTAACAGGATTAACTATAAAATTAATAGGATTTCCATTAAACACCGAACCTGAGTTTAACCTTAAATGACTTGCCATTGCTTTAATTATTAATTGGTAATTATTATTTATTAATTAAATGCTATAAATCTCAAGCTCTACTTCTCCCATACCTTCCTTCGCCGACACGTCAGCATTTACCTTGTTGATTAGACATTTCTTGCCGTTGATAGTCCACCACTCTTTCCAGTGGTTCTGAATGTCGGCTATCTGCGCTACGGAGGCGAGGCACCTGACGTAATACTTCTTGCGATGAAGGAGGAAGTAGATGTAATCGACGAGGAACACGTCTACGTAGCCTCGGTTCTTTACTGATGGGGTGTTTACTACGAGTGGAGCGTCTGCCCATTCGGGCTGCACCCAAGCACGGGGCTTCAGTGAGAAGCGTTCTTCATTACCGTTGCCCGGCTCAATGCCGTTGTACTCCACGCCGTAGGGGTCGATAGAATCGGTTGTCAGGGCATACTCACCTGCCTTTGTGCGCCACTTGGAGTTGCCGAAACCGTCGTAGTTGTAGTCGTAGGACTCGTGTGTCGAGTCAATGCCGCCACCTCGCATGATAGCCACCGACAAGCCCCAATCGTATGACTGTAGGGGCGAGTTGCCGTCGTCGGTGGATGATGGGTCGTAGCTCTCACGCAGCGAGAGCTCTTCAGTAACGTAGAAGTCAGCCACCATTGACGACATGGTGTTCTTGACGTACTGCTTCACAAACTCATGCTCCATATCCTCGTCGATGAGAGCTGCCATTTGGGTCTTGGCGTAAGAGCCGTTTATCTCGCTAAACTCATATCCGCTGTATTGCTTGCCCACCTCGGCGGGCTGCTTGGTGTTGTCGGTGGCGCATTTGCTGCCGGTGCTGGAAGCGAGAGCCTTGCGATAGTTGGCATCCACCATACCTACGGGAACGAACGACGATTTGAACTCAATGATATAGTCTTCATTAAGTGTAGAGCAATCGCCTTCCTCTACTCCCTTCATTGCTGCCACCTCAAACAATCGTGGATTCATATCGCCGGCATTGGTAAAATCCTTGTCAATCTTCACACGATATTTATTGCCAGTCTGAAGGTCAACGAACACGCTCATTTCAGTATTCTGGACACGATGAATGATGTCCTTATACGTAAGACTCGTCACGGTGGAGTTCTTAGGGTATTCGATGTAGTCATAATCCGTATTGAAATCCTTAACGGCATACTTCACGTTGTCTTTCTGCTCCTTGGCTTCGCTCTCGGCAGCATATCCGGCACGCACACCGGTTATCTTCTCCGTCATCGGCACCATTGAGAGCACTTCGGCATGGAAAGAGCGAGGGTCGGGATTCTGCTTGCGGAACACGTCACGAATTAGATAAGCCGTAACCTTCTTCTGCTCGTAGTCGTAATGGAACTTTATGCCGAACTGCTGCTCAAGCGAGTCGATAACGTCCGACACAGACTCGGCAGGAAAGTTCTGCTCATTGGCATACATGCGGAAAATGCTTGCGCTCATCTGAGCTGACTTGATGGTGCTCTTACAGGTAATGCTTGCCACCTTGTCGGTTCCTACGGTTACGGTGCTCCAATGGTCATCCAATACCGCAACAACCTCGGTGTCCATGAATACGTCCTGATAGCCGAAACTGCCGTTATACGGCTTCTCTACCACCTTATACGTCACCTTGCGATACTTTACTTCCTGCACGCTTTTGTCTTTCGGGTTTTCAAGTTTAAGTTTGCCGCCACAACCACGTGAACTGAGCCATGCGTTTACATCATCAAATAGGTTTGCAACTTCCTTTTCGCTGTTGGCTTGTTTCTGAAAAAAGCCAACCTTTACGTCGCCTTTCTTTTTCAGTCCGGCAATAACCTCCTTGTCTTTCTCCCGATAAGTATCCTTGGCATAAAGCGTTTCGATGTTGTAGGCGCACTTTGTAGTGAAGAAGCAGAGACGGTTTAGGTCGCCGATGGCTGTAAGTGCCGAATTGTCAAACTGCACACCAAGATGCTCAAAGAGGCAATCGAGGAAGAACAGCACATAGAAGCAGATGCCCGACTGTGGACGGTTGGCATCCAACACCCATACAGGTCCACGGTCTTCGTACATTTCCTGCTCCAGTGTGCTTAGGTTTTCCTCGCCATCTCGTCCTTTGATAGAATTTACCACTTTGGATGATGTTTCTCCCTTTTCGTCAATATCGTAATGCTTATAACATACACGGGCATTACAATATGGCTTCAGGGGATAGGGGTCGCTCACGTTGATGTACGATTTCAGCACTTCGGGAATCTTCACCTCATTGCCGTGCGGATAGGTGTACGTCTTCTTCAGCTTGGCTTCGTGATTATTACCTTCCTCCACACATTGTGCCGGATAAGAGAAGCCAAGAGCTTGCGGTGAAAAAGAGGCTTCGGTTGTGTCCTCGCCCACCGAACCATACTTCTTGTTGCCTTTCTTGCCCTGATACTTTATAACAACGTCGGTGTTGTACTTCACGCTCACGTCCACCTTGTCAATCTTCTCGCCTATAAGAAGCTGATCCTTGTATTTAGAAGGTATAGGCACTTCGTTGCACTTGAGGTCGCTTATGAGGTCGGAGAATGATTGCGTGCTTGCGTCGATATTGAGTGAGAGGGAGTCTTCCAGACGTTCGTCTTCCTGGATAATGGCGGTGCCGGAAGCAAAGGGCACTCCGTCGGCTATTATCTGCATGGGTGTGTGCTCGTAGCTGACGGGGCGGATGTCGGAGTTGACATCATCCACGTTCTTTAGAAAACGACGGTTGCCTTCCAAGGGGATCTCTACGGGATAAGAGAACATATCAACATCATTGAACAAGGGATTGCTCAACTCGATACTGATAGATGCGTCCTCGTTTAGGGCGAGAGGCTTGCCGTCGGCAAGGATGGTAAGTTTGCTGTTCATAGGGATAAAAAATTATAAGCCTTACTGGGCCTTTTAAGCCTTTCTAAGCCTTTGAGTATTATATTATTATTTTGGCGTTGCCGAAGAGAGTGATGTTACGGTCGGTCTTGCTGAATACTTTTGTGTCGCCATAGGCTTCAATCTTCAGATAGCTGCTGGCGCGTATCTCGCCACCATAGGTCTCGCACGTTACGCTGCCATTAAGGGCGGCGTTAGTGGAGGTCCATAAGCGGGAGTGACCGTTGGCAAAAGTTTTGCCTTTGCTGACGTGGCCGTAAGAGTAATCGTAGAGCATTATGATGGCTCTATCGTTCTTCTCGCTATAGACCTGGGCGTGGTCCCATGCACGAACCCATGCCTTGCCAAGGACGTAACACTTGGCGTAATCGTTAATATCAACGATGCCGTCATGGTCGGTAACGATAACGAGGACGTACTCGGGTGCTGTCTGCGGACATTCGTTGACGTAGATGCCGGCTGCGTTCATTTCTGATTTTAGGGTAGGGTCGAGGTAGAGGGCGGGGAGCTGGTCGTTGATGATGTCGGAGAATTTGCTCTCTACGAGGTCTTCCCAATTCGCACGCCAGACAGCCATGAGCTGACTGACGTTCTCGGTGGCGAGCATAGCACGATAGCCTTCGGCACAAGCGTGGCGGGTGTGGCAGGCGGTGGTGCAGATGTCTTTTAGTTGATCGAAAACTTTCATGGGGATATTTTTATGATAAGCCTTACTAAGCCTTCTTAGGCCTTTCTAAGCCTTTGGTGAAACTTCACTTTTGGTTTTCTCTAAGATTGCCTCGAAGCCCTTTATCTCGTCCTCGCTCACGATGTCGCTGTATTCCTTTCGGAGCTTGGCTATGCGTTCTGTGAGTCCTTTCACGCGGGCCTTGGTGCTTGGCTTGTCCTTGCGGCAGATGTATTTTATGAGAGCGTCGGCTTCGGCTTTGTGTTGGGCTTGACGGTCGCGCTCGGCTTTTACTTCGGGGCGGTCGGCGGCTATGCGGTCGGGCTAAGTCTGAGCAA
>OCKZ01000175.1_pt1 | contig 9782 bp, 9 predicted proteins | sample 1495951 | NCBI WGS metagenome assembly OCKZ01 (sample SAMN03418277, study PRJEB22391) | human gut metagenome | biome: human-gut; feature: organic feature; material: feces | host: Homo sapiens | place: Tanzania | collected 2013-01 | reverse complement strand
GCCGAGCGCATTAGTGAGATTCTGAAAGCCAAGGGACTCACCCAAAAGGATTTCGCCCGCTTACTCAACAAGCGAGACTCAGAAATCTCCAAATGGCTAACAGGCAGACATAACTTCACGACTCAAACCATTGCTCGTATAGAAACAGCCTTAGGAAGTAAACTCATCAACATAGCCCATTGATTGGGCTATGCCTATGAATAATATCGTGCCAACCAATTGTTGATATCATCTTTATTTTGGATGGATAATAATTCTTCCACTTCCTTTTCTGTAAATATTGGAATTCCAAAGTTCTTGATATTAGACCCATTCAAAGAATAATAGCCAGAGGAATATGGCTTGCTATTCGCTACGATATAGTTCCAAAAGATATTTGATTCAAAAATCTTCTGCAATATCCTCATCTTTCTTTCATCTTCACCCACAAAAGCCATTCCATTGTAAAGTAACAAATTCGGGGCATTAACAAGAGCACAGCGCAAAGGCTTATTTGCGATTTTAGGGAAAAACAATTTAATTGAGGGCATAACTAAAGATTGAGTTCTCCCATAAGCATACCATACAGGATAGTCCTTCCCCTTACCTTTGTCACGTCTGGCTAATTCATCTCTTTGAGATTCTAAATATTTATATGTCATTGGAAACTTATGCTTCATGACGTTTTCATCTATCAAAAACGCTTTTCCATCACACAATTGATAAGGGAAAATCACTTTATGCTTAATTTTATCCAAGCTAATATCAGAATTTAACTTGTTTGAATTTACGATATCCTTACATATATCTTTTTCTACCTGATATATATGAGTTTCCTTTTCCAAATAATAGAACTTATCATTTTCATCTATAGGTGTGAAAATGTAAGTCTTATTACTCAATGTTGCTATACCATGCCGAGATTGGCAAAACTTTGCCAAGGAAATGCCTACACTCTCCAACTTAGAGGCTACTTTATGTTCATTCAAATTCCATCCCTTTTCAGCATCAAGTATAGAATAAGGGATATCCGTATAACCGGAGCGTTTGCTTAGTTCAGCATTCTCATCACAATAGTAATGTAACATCTCACTCTTTTCTTTTTTCAAGAAAAACAAGCAAGTGTAAGTACTTTTGCCCGAAAAAACTTGATGTCCACGAAAATCAACAATACTGATATTATAGCTACCTTCCATAAAATACTTTCTGAGTTCACGGGCATTCAAACTTTTGAGAAAAGTATTCATCGTGATGTAACCCAACATGCCATTTTCCTTTATCATCTCAATAGCGATCTGAAAAAAAGGAATGTACAAATCCGTGGAACCTGCATTGCAGACTTCATACATTTTTGTTTTTTCCTTGGTTCCATCCTCCATATTTCTTCCACAAACATAAGGAGGATTACCAACAATTACATCAAAGTCAGTAAACGAAACATTCCATCCTTCCGAATGAAAATCTAAGGAATCTGCATTCAGTAAGTTAAATTCAAATTCAGAACATTCTCCCTCAGATAGTGCCAACAGATTCAATAAGATTTTGCATCTTTCAATGGAATAGGATTGTATGTCTATTCCAAATATATTTTCTTGGTAAACAAGAAAATAACTTTTTCCAGTTTTCTCATGTATGTATTTTGCTACATCCATCAGGAATCCACCACATCCACAAGTAATGTCTGCAACCCGGATAGAAGATAAATTTTGCTGCATACTTAAACAATTTTCCAGGATTCTTTTTCGAATTTTACTTGGTGTGTAGATTGCACCTGTAACAATTCTATCAGATGGAGATATAACAAACTCAAAAAGTTTTATCATATCTTCCAAGTCTAATTTACTTACGCTCTGCTTTTTAAAAAAATCCAGAACTTGCCTCAGCACCTTATAATCTTCATCACCATTATTTATAATATATTTGCTAACAAAGCTATTGCAGGTTGAAACATTATTATATGTAATATAGAGTGTCACAAAAATCCGATTAATCAATAATGGGTCTTGTGTAAGATTTCGTTTCAAAAAGGGAAATATACGTTGTAACATTATTGCTGATATAATTTTTTAGACCATTCTCTTATTTTTTTTGTTAACAGATAGAATTGTTTGTATAATATTACATTATCATTATCGCCCTCTATCTTCTGCTCCAATGTATCCGATAACACATCTAATTGCTCAAGATTCCATAAAACCTGATGCTGAGATTTATATAATTTCAGATTATCATACATCCATTTTCCTATAGGTGTTATTGGTACAATTCGACCACAATCATCTCGCTCAAATTGTTTTGCATAATCCCCAGAGCACGGATCTATCCAACCTTTTTCTCCTATAATTGAGATATTTTCATCTCTACTTGGCCATTTCGCTCTTTTTGCATTATTACAAGAATGGCAAGCATAAACCAAATTTTTATAGTCATTATCTTTTTTAACCTTCATGATTTTTTGAGGGATTAAATGATCTATCTCAAAATATTCTACTCTTGGAAAATCACGGTCATCACAATATCCACATCTATAATTAAAGTCTTCACGAAGGGGAATACGATAATCACGATAATTTTTTTTCTCCTCAATATTATCACGTCTTTGAGGAGTATGTTCTCTAAAAAGCATAGTCTAACTTAATGATTCCAACAATTCACGAGAGTTTTTAACCAACTCCTGCAATTCTTTTAATGATTGTGTCTGAAGCTTATCAGGACTCAAAGGATTTCCCTTAGGATCGATAGCATTTTGCTCAACATGAAGGCTTAACAATTCTTTTTCTTCGCTTGGTGTCAAACCCTCATCTGAATTTTGCTTACTTTCCAAACACCGACATCTCTCATCTATCTCAGCAATTCTTCTTCTATATGACGCAACTGCACCTTTTATTTTTTGAACAATACCAGGCAACATTTCGGGTTTATAGATACAATCTTTGTCATTAATCAAGAAGACATCATTCATGTTATTCATGGCTCTCGTTATATGAGAGGTTATCATAAACACAGGAAAATATCTTTTGCGTTCATACAACATATCAACGACTTCATTTCCATTATAGGTAACAACTCCAGATTCTGCCATTTTATAATCGACAGCTAGAACATCTATTCCACTTTCTTCTATTTTTTCCATTAATTCTTCCAAAGTTCTTATATCATCAAACATGTCAAACATAAAAACTTCAAAATAATCTTTAAAGTTATTATAGAATAGCCCTCGATTCGTATAATCTTCATCTAAATAACCTAATTTTATTTTTTCTTCCATATCAAACGTTATTTTTGATTTTTATTTCTACACAAAATCCTTCCGAAACAGGCACGACACGGACCTCTCCATCTTTAAATTCATCTAAAGTTGACTTCACAATATACAAACCTAATCCAGTTCCTATTTTTACGCCATTCTTATCTACCTTAGAAGATTCAAAAGCATCAAATATACGAGAAGGATTATCCTTATATTGCTCATCCAACCCCTTTCCTGTATCAGAAAATCGTATAGTAATTATATCATTTTCCAAGTTTCCAGACACTCGAATTCTGCGATTATCTATAGATTTCCTCTCCTTTATAGCGTAAATAGAATTTGAAATAAGGTTATTAAATATTGTATCCAAATCAATAGCATAAGCTTTAATCTTCATTTCAGGAATCATACCTAAAATTTCAAATTCTATATGCAATTCATCAGATATACTCTTCCAAGTAGCATAAAATGCAGAAAAATACTCATGAAGATTAACCCAGTTTTTTATTCTCTTATTATATGAAATTGAGTTCATTGAGAATTCCAACCAACTTCTAATCTGTGCATCTTTCCTCTTTAGGTCTCTAGCAAATTCATAGGGATTTTGATATTGATTTAACCCTTTTTCTATGATGTCTTTTTCACTTGTAACACAATCAAGCATATTTATCAACATTCCTGCACGTTGTTCTGCTATAGTTTTGAAATTTTTAAGTTCATGAGAGAACGAGGTTATAACCAAGCCAGTACTTGCCAAATTTCTAAGCAGACGTAACTCGGATTCTTTTTCTTCCAGTTCTTCTTTCAATACAGTATAACCATTACTTACTGCATTGAATGCTTCGATAGTCACATATCCATCCCTTTGTGCCTTATCAGCCTCATTCTTTGACTCTTCTTTAGGGTGCTTTATACCATAGAGTTTTGCAAGACTGTACATTATCACATTTCTATCAACCTCCATTTGATTAATTATTCCAAGAAGAATCTCCTTGAAAATCTCAAACACATCATTTTCTTGTAATCCTTCGCGTCCAGATTTATCTTGCAAATATAAATTGTCTATACGAGATATTTCTACTGCACCGACTATTTGATTTTGACGAATATGGTAACCACCCTTTCTGTGGCCTGCACCAACAGGGTTCTTGGCATATCTATCACTTAAGCGAAGCCAATCATCCCCATTTTCGCCATAAGGTCGAACTCTAAATCCGTCACGATATATTTTTACGCCAACATTTCTTTTCATCCAAGGACGCCTATGAGTAGGAGAAAACAGGCGATATGGATATTTGGCATCAGAATTTTCACTTTTAATATCTGACTTGGAATTTTTAACGAAATAAAAATCAAATTGAAAATTTCCAATTTTATCTAAATTCTCTTCTATAAGCCTTTTATTGTCAACATTTAAATCCAACAAAGACAAACGTTTCACAAAAAAACCTCGTTCGAAATCATTCAAAGTATACGGCTCTTGCTGCATATCTTCTAGCATAAAAACATCCCGATACTCTGTTGCCAAAGTTTTTACATCCAATTCATTTCTAACAACCTTCAAATTTAAGATTTGATTTTCATAATGCGCAGATACCTTATAATCAAAGTCTTCATATGATTTTGTCTCTATCTTTCCTAAATCAGAATATCCTGCTACATAAAAAAATTGCTTAAATGCTGGGATATTAAAAGGAGGTACCAAATCCTGAAGAGAATCAAACAGATGGAAGATTTTTTCCTCTGTCCAATCATCAGACAATTGGCTTATTTTCAAAATGGTTCCTGTACTATATTCTGGTAGAGTAATTTTAAATTTGCGCTCTAAATCCGATATACATGCTTGTATCTTTGTTATATTGACAACATCAAGTTCTGCCATAACTTCATTTATCTTCTTACCTGGTGCATCAAAATCGTTCCAATTTACATTCCAAATAAAAGCATCTTGTCCATCCTTACGAGTAAGCATTGTAGCCATACTTCCCAAACGATTCAAGGCAAATCTTCCTATGCCTTTGGCTCCTGATTTTATTCGACCGTTACCAGTTTCTACATTCCGTTGCTTATCATCAGTGCCTATCTGCATCCAACAATCTTGTATTGTAGAAATATCCATACCACTTCCATAGTCTATGATATAGATTTCTGTTATTTGCCCATCATTACCATCAAAGAGAATATAACAGCAAGGAGAATCTGCATCATAGGTGTTTTTTACCAATTCTATGATAGCACCTTCTGGATTGGAAAAATTCTCCGTTCCAATCAACATTGCTGTTCTAGCTGAAGCTGTAAAAGGTATTTTCATTGTCTTTGTACTTGATATTTATTATTTTATTACATCCCATCGTTATCTGACAACAATCCATTCCTTCTTTTTGGCATCATAATGAATCTTGTCACGATATACATCCAAAAGCATTAATGCAGAATCAACCTTATTTGCTTGAAGATAATAAGATTTACCATCATCTATAACTTTAATTCCATATTCATGCTTTATAAGTTTCATTTTATTTTCTAAGTCGGAATTTTTCTGTAACAGTTGATAGTTTTCATTTATTAATTCATTTGAAACTGGTGAGCCATTAGTTTTATGCCGTTTCGAGTTCCTTTCTTTGTCGATTCCAAGGGTTCTTACCATTTGTTCATATTTCTCAATGATTGCATTTTTATCACTAACATCTCTCTTCAAATTTAAATTCGACAAATTAACGATAGCTGCAAATGCAACTATTAGAATACAAAATATGCAAGAAATCATAGCAACAATTCGAGCCTCTCTCCTAGCTTTTTCTGTTGTAGACTTAAACTCTTCCATCAACTCATTTGCACGTTTTTGGTACTTTGATACATCTATACCAGTAGCCTCCAATTGCCCCAATTCTTCCATAATGTCATTATACGTTCTACTTTCCATGTATTGTATCGTTTGAATATTTAATAAACTTTTCTTTTAACTCATAATAAGACTTCAAGAAGTTCTCTTTTTGCTCCAAGTATTCTCTTTGATGCTTAGTTTCTATTTCAGTTATTTCACGAGTCATCATTATTTTCTCGTAATATGTACCTAACCAAAAACAACTCGTACAAGAAACAAAAAAGAAAGAACCTACAACCTTATATTTCTTTATGACTGCAGTCAACTGCTCAATATTTGCTTTTTTCTTTTGCATCACATTGTTATGTATTAAAAAGGCAAATCCTTTCCCTGTTTTTCATTAATCATAGGCTCAAAGCCATTGACAGGAACAGGATTCTTGGGAAATGCAGGTTTATGGTTCAAACTATCCAAACCAAAAATAGAGCAAAAAGTGACCTTGTCGTCATCCACAACACTTACGATATTTCGATAGTTTGTTGAAGAAGTATAAGAACGGACACTATTGACAGAATGGTTCACTAAAGAGAGGCTTTGACTATTTTGAATTAATACCACCTTATCAAAAAATTCCAAGATACACCCACTAGGTACAATACAGCTAGACAAAGGCTTGTCTATAATATCCTTATCAAATTTTGCAAAATTTGTACTTCTCGAAGATATATAATAAGAATCTGCCAATCCATTTGCTCTTACCGTAGCATTGAGTATTGATCCATCACTCATTACAAAGAAGCCCTTCTGCGAACTATTGAAACTATAAACTATATCTTCTTTATCTATGTTAGATTTATTAAAGAGAGTTTCCATACCATAGACTTCTGTTCCAAACTGCTTTATAATTTTCCTTTCAGAAATTTTAGCCTTGGAATAAAAATGTTTCTCCTCTGTGTCTTTTTTCTGCAAATACTCATTTCGATAATAGTCAAACTCAGAAGTACCCTCATAATTCATCAAATCAGTTGTCATCCAACCGGTACGTAGAGAGCGTTTACATTGAGGATGCCGCTCATCAAGCCTAAACTTTGAATCAAAATCTAAGATTTCACCAGTCAAAAGCCCATCCCAATCAGCAGAGATAACAATAGAGCCATAATTAGCATTCACCCCAATCACTTTGCCATCATAGCATTTTTCCAAATGAGAAGGATTTATCTGGTAGTTATCTTCCAAGTTCAGTCGAGATTCATACAGACCATCCTTGCATCCAAGAAACAACCGATAGCCATAGAGTCGTATATCCAGAGGTATGGATGAATATTCACCGATGCTTTTACACTCTTCTTGAATATCTTTAAAATTTAATTCAAATTCTATTTCTTTGGCAGCTTTCAACCAAATTTTTTCTACCACCTCTCTTATCTCTGTTACACCAAATATAATCTTGGCTGCTTCACCCTTAGAGTACTCATTATGTAAGAATATCAATTCTATCAAACTAGAGTACTGAGGATATTCATATTTTAAGCGATTTACAACCTTATGATAAGAAACGTATAGCAATTGTCCATCTGCCATAACAAGAAATAGATACCCACCATAGAGATAACAATCTATAGCTTCCACATTAATTGAAAATTTAACGACAGGATTCATAAGATATGTTTTAAAAGTTTACGATAAATTCCTTTAGAAATTACATTGATGGAGTACCAATGTTCCACAAGTTCATCTCCAATATATTGGCTATTGGTAGGGTAACCATGCCATGCGTCTTGTGCATTAGGAGGAATCGGGAAAAAGGCAAGACGTTCACCAGTTTGACCAAGTAAGTTTTTTCCTTGATTCAAAATGGCATAAAGACCTTTACCATCATCATTCATCCATCTTTTATCTATCACCTTTATGTTCTCAGGATATGGCAAACCAGTATGAACATCTGCCAAATTGAATATAGAGTACTCAAAATTAGCATCATCAACCCATCTAGTCTTTTCTTTCCTTTTTGCAGCTTTATAGCTATGATAAGGAGCAGGTTTATATACATGTCCTTGTCCGTTTGGACCAAAAACAATCCCATGATTTTCTTTTTCCCTTTTTCTCATAACCAAATTGTATATTCTATTCAGGCTACTAAGCTCCCATCCTCGAAAACTAGTTCAAAAAAATGGGGAGAGTAGAGCCGTTCACCGTATATTTATTATTTCTTATTCTTCATCCTCCAGAAGAAGTGCCAAGTACGGAACAAAGGTTCACAAAGAGCTTCAGCAGGATAATATCGAACGAAGTGCATATTCCTCCATATCTTCAGGAAATACTTCTCCCCCATACTCTGATGCGTAAACCCACCATACTTAGAGAAATGCCTCCCGAAGTTACCGCCATCCAGAATCTCTGCCAACAGCAACCTCCCACGCTTCTCATCCATTGGCACAATCATCTTATCCTCAGACAATCCAAGCACCTCCTTCAGAACATACATCACCGCCCCTGCAAACTTCCACAATCCCAAATATTTAAGTTCTCTCTGCAGCACAACTAAAGCAGTAGAGGCAGAAGGATCAGTAGTGGAAGCAAAACTGACAGAAGCATCAGAAGCTATATCCCCAATAGCATCCAGACGGTCCCATCCCGCACAATCTGGCGAGACCTTTGATGGTCCGCCATCCTTAGAGCGTAGCGGTTCCGAGCACCGAGAAGGTGCGGTTACATCCCCTATCCCCTGAGGGGAAAGGGGCTTGGGGAAAGCGGCGGAGCCCTCTTTGGAAAGAGGGACGGGGTGATTCGAAAAATCAGTATCCAAAAATACATTTTTTGAGAAATCATTGACTACAAGAAAATAGTCAATGATTTGCCTCATTCCAATTCCTTCATCAAAGAAATGGTGATACAGATGCGTCAGCTGATAAATCACATTGAATGCCGTCGTTGGTATAGCAATATCCCCTGCCCCATCGGGAAGCCCCACAATATGCGAACATTGCAGATCCACATTTCTTCGAAACCATTTCTGCAATCTAGCATGATAGATAGGATTATTCATGGAGCAAGGAAAGAAATGTAGCTCCACTTGTACCCCATCCATAGAAGTTTCTATATGATGATACCTTATATCCTCACCAATTTCAAAATGCTTCTTGGCATATTCTGTTACCTGTTCACGGCTTGCATTCACCCATACATCAATATCTCCAGGAGTGCGAGAATAAGAATTCGGATACATCAAGGCATTGCCTTGTCCTTTCAAGATGCAGCATCGCAATCCATCTTCTCTAAACTTTGAATAGAGTTCACCCGCCACAGCATTCACCTTCACGTCCTGTCGACGAATTTGTTGTGCCGCTCCCATCCAAGTCATCAGCAAATCCCTTCCCATAGGATTTTGCTTTAGCTCTTCAGAAAATTCTTTTGTCAATCTCTCGATACCATCAAAACAAAAGCCAAGAAGAGCTTGCCTAGAAGCAAAGGTGTATAGTTGTCGCCAATCTATTTTGGCGACGACCATACTCATATCCACCTTCTTGCCAAGGCAATAATTTAAGAACAAAAAGATTGCTGATGTTTTTATCATTTCTTATTTCAGCCCCATCTTGTCGTTATCCTCAAACCAGTCAGCCAGCGCTTCCTCAAAGCTCCACTTAAACTGATAACCGCAGTTCTTCAACTTCTCACCACAGATATTAGTAGAAATCTGGAGTTTCTTCACTCTCGCAGGACAGATACCCA
>OCKZ01000174.1_pt1 | contig 9857 bp, 9 predicted proteins | sample 1495951 | NCBI WGS metagenome assembly OCKZ01 (sample SAMN03418277, study PRJEB22391) | human gut metagenome | biome: human-gut; feature: organic feature; material: feces | host: Homo sapiens | place: Tanzania | collected 2013-01 | reverse complement strand
ACCAGATAAATTCAGCCGCCTTATGGAATCAATTACGGATAGCGTAAAACCGAAGGTTTGGAGCGTAAGGCGGTTGTCCGCCTTTCTAAGCCTGTGCCTCGCGCCTGTCGCGTTCGTCCTCTACGTAAACAATGTCGTTTTCTTTGTAAGTTTTTAGAATAAAACAGGTTTTTGTGGAGCGGACTCCTTCCAGTGTCGCAAGTTTGTTTGAAACGAAGAATGCGACTTCCTGAAGGGAATCTCCTTCGATGATTACTTTAAAATCGTAGCCGCCGCTCATTAAAAAGAGCGATTTTACCTGCGGAAACCTGTAAATTCTGTCGGCAAGAGCATCGAATCCGTGCTCGCGTTCTGGTGTTACCTGAAGCTGGATTTCTGCGCGCACCTTGTCCTTGCTTTCGCCTGATTTTTCCGGGTTTACGATGGCCGCATATTTTAAAATAATTCCGTCATCTTCAAGCTTTTTGATAATGGCGGCGACTTCTGTTTCAGTTTTTTTTGTCATGCTTGCAATGTCTTTTACAGAAAGCCGGGCGTTCTGTCGCAATAATTCAAGAATTTCTTCCATAATTTTGGCCTCGCATTTATAAAGTTGTTTTGTATGAGTGTTCGGTTTTTTGGGGAATAAATAAAAGCGTAGGCGGATTTTAATTTGTGAAGACTTTGGGCGATAGAACCAATCAAAGTTGCAACGCAACCCAAATATTTACAAGCGAAGTGCGAGCCCAATCCGTCTTGGAGCAAATTAAAATACGCCGAGAGCGATTTTTCCTAATTTTATAAAAAAACTGAATATTCAGACTGTTTAATTTTAATGAGTTATTGCGTTTTTTACAATTGAAAAAGGGGAGGAATGAATCATGCGTGGAATTTGCGCTAGTTGAACCAGTTTTCAAAATGGAAGACGGAATTTATTTCGGCGATTGGCTCGAAATGTTTTGTGTTCCTGGTTACAAGAATCATCTGGTTTGCGATTGCAATGGCAGCGATTTCTGTGTCCGGGTAATTAATTTTTTTTCCGGACTCTTTTAGGCGCGCGCGTAAATCCGCCTGAATCCATGCCGCATGATTGTCAAGCTGAATTACTGGAAATGCTTCCTGAATCTCGTCAATTATTTTGGAAAACAGGAAATCCCGCCTTTTGCCGGATTCCATAATATTCACGCCGAATAAAAGCTCATTCCATGTTGTTGAGGCGATTGCGCAACGTTTTTCGTATCTAGTGAACTGCTGCAGGAAACTGGTGTTCGGTGCAATTTTTAGAAGCTCAGAAACGGCGTTTGTGTCTAAAAGATAAATTGGTTTCATCGGCTATGCCTCGTCGAAAAGGTGTTCTTCCGGCGCGCGGTTCATTGGAATTTCTTCCCTGATTTTTTCATAGTATGCGGAAAAATCAAAATCGTCATTTTCCATGCCAAAATTCTTGCGCGATTCCTGAATGCGTTCAACCAGCGATTTTTCTTTCCGCTTTGAATGTTCATATTCTTCTATTGTTTGCAGCACAAATTCGGTTTTTCCGCGGTTGCTGATAAAAACTGGGCCTTCTTCTTTTGCCTTTCGCAGAAAATATGAGAGTTTGTTTTTCATTTCAAAAACCGGAACGACTTTGTCGAACATAAGCACCTCCATTTTGAGCGCAGAATTGCACGTTTTCTGATGTGGCAAGGATTGTAAGGTCTGGCGAAGCCAGTTTGTGCGGAGCTTTGCTGCGCGCAAATGAAGGCGAAAGCCGGAAACCTGAAAAGCCTGGTTTTGGTTGGTGAGCCTGTCGAACCAACCAAAGGCCACCCAAAATATAATTTTATGATAACTTATGAATAGCTATGTGTCAATGATATGGCTATTTGTGAATATTTTTTGTATTTTAATTTTTTTGCTTGATAAATTTATTAATTTCATATTATTATACTTTTAATATGGAGCGATTTTTTAGAAAAATTCTTGTTAATTTTATTGACTTTCAAGTAAATATCCTGCAAACTTCAGCGTTCAGCGTTCAGCGTTCAGCGTTCAGCGTTCAGCGTTCAGCGTTCAGCGTTCTAGGAATGTAGTCTGCTCTAATATCAGCAATATATTTTATTCTCTTCTCGAAAATATTCGGCATTTTCACGTACTGCGTGGAAGTGCCGTTTTTATTTTAAATAAAAATTTATCAGTTTACAGGAGATTTTTATGAAACTGGGTTTACCGGGTTTATTAAAGACCCTCGTTGTTTTTTTTGTTTTTCTTGTGGCTTTTTCAGGATGTGAATCTGAAGTTTCTGATGGAGATGATTATTCAGAAAAACGGATAACTATTACTTATGTTGATGAGTCCGGCAATATTTTAAAAACAGACTCTCAAACTTCGTATGGTTCAGTGTGGTTGAGTTACATAAAAACAGGTTATGTCTGCACTTATTATGATTCTAATGGAAAAATGATTGAAAAGTACTATAAAACAGGATCAGACTGCAAGATAATTGTAAAATTTACGCCTATAAAATACACAATAAAATTTGAAAAAAAATCATCATATTCAGTTTCTGTGGAAGGAACTCTTCCTGATTCCATTGAATGTGTTTATGATACGGAATATGTTCTGCCTAAAAATGAATTGACATGTATATCTAATTCAATAGAATACAAGCCTAGGGGTTGGACAAAAAACTATAACGGATATTCTTCGGAGTTATATAGCATTGGTGAATTTTCTGATGATGAAAAAGTAAAAAATCTTACAACGGTAGATGGAGCGACAGTAACGCTTTATGCTTGTTTCAGCAATGAAGATAGATATGCTCTTACGTTTTATAAAGACGACAGCGCTTATGATTATCTTTCAACAACTGCTTTAGTTTATGCTGATAAAGATGAGATAATTGGAAAAGATAAAGTTCCTGAGGCAAAATCAAAAACTGGCTATAATTTTGACGGTTACTATCTTTCTACTGATGAATCTAAAAGCATAATTGACTTTGATACATATAAAGTGGCTGGTAATGCAACTTTTAAACCTAGCTATTCCTATGCGACATATACAGCGACTTTTGTTTCTGAGTACGGAACTGCTCCAGAGCCTTTGAGTTGGACTTACTCACCTAGTTACTACCCAGACTATACAGATATTTCTACAGGAATATATAAACTTTCTACAACCGGCTACGATTTTGCTGGCTGGTATGAAGAGAATGCTTGGTTTGGAACAAATAAAATTTATCATAATGAAAGTGCAGATATGACTCTTACTGCAAAATGGGTGCCATGGACGGCTAAGCTTTTGTATAATCCAAATTTGCCGTCTGATGTTTCTGGCGACAGTTCAATAAATAGTGCAAATATAACTTATGGAAAAGAAATAAATATTGCTGAAGGTAATTTATATGTTTCGGGTTACAGTTTTTTGGGCTGGAATACAAAAGCTGACGGCACAGGAATTTCTTATTCTCCAGGTGCAGCTTTTACTTGGAAAGGTAGTGAGAAAGGGGAATGCATTTCGCTCTATGCTAAATGGAAACCGTTGCAGACAAAGATGAATATAGGTCTTGAAAATGCATATGATAATGCGGATATTGCTATTTCCTATGATGTTGATTCTCAGTGTTTAAAAGCTGCTTTTATAATAAATGATGAAAGAATTGTTCCAGCCTCATGTACGTGGTATATAGATGGAAAAAAAGTTGAATATGAAACAAGTTCCGCTCTTTCTGTTTATGCGTTTACTGAAGGAATTCATACTGTTATGGTAACTGTAGACTACTCAGGCAGAACTTATGGGGTAACAATTACAGTAAACGCAACTATTGAAGAATAGAATATAACCAATTTTTAATAAATAAAGGGAAGAATTTATGAAGAAAAATAAATGTTTTAATAAACTGACGGCTATTGTTTTTTTAGTTGTTTTTGCATTTTCTGCATGCAGCAATGATATTTTAGATAAAAATGAAGTTTCAGCTGGAGATAAAATGGCTGCAATCGGTATTTCTGTGGGATTGAAATCTTATGAAGAAGTTGATTCAGCGATTATAGAAAATTCAAGAACTGTAAAAGCAGGGAGATATTCAAACACATCAACACTTTCTGAAATAAAGCTTTATGCGAAAAAAACTTCTACATATACAAGCAATATAGAAAAACTTGATTCAAGTGAAAATTTGCTTGCTAAGTGGAACAGTTGTGAAGAAATGGAAAAATCTCAGTATTCAACTGTAATGGCGGCAGGAGTCTATGATTTTATGCTTACGGCAAAAAATTATGGCGCAACAATGGCGCAGACACTTTCAAAAGTAACTCTTACGGATGGAGAACGAACAACACTGAATTTTACATCTCTTTCAGCCTCTCCGGAAGGTGAGCAGACTGGAGGAATTAAGCTTTCATTAAATACGTACTCAAAAGATGAAAAGCTTGAAAAATTTGTAAAAAGCGATTCTGCGCCATATCCGAAAGTCTCAATTTCTTTGGATTCCGAAGTTGTTGTTGAAAAGGATTCTGATTCTTCTAGTTTTTCTGGAACGGAAGAGAATGGCAACAGCTGTGAAATACGAAGTTCCAGAATAGATTTGTATTATCAAACCGCTCCGGCTGGATTTCATATTGTAACAATTACGTTTACTGCGCCAGATTCAAGCGTTTTTGTTTATACGGTTCCAGTTTTTGTTCAGGCAGGATATTTGAGTTCAGGCTCTTTGGTCATCTTTGATTATCAGTCAGGCTCTGTTCAAAATGCTGAAAATAAAACTTTTGTTGTAACTTATAACTCAAATACTGCGGAAGAATCAGTAAAAACTCAGACATTTTATACAAGCTCTTCTATTGTGGAAGGGGAAATGCTAGGATTTACTGGTGAGGGGGCAAAGCGCGTAAAATCTTGGAATACGAAAAAAGATGGCAGCGGAACTTCTTATTTGCCAGGCGATACTCCAGTTCTATCAGAAAATATTACGCTTTATGCTCAATGGGGAGAGTTTTTTAAAGTAACATATCTTGTAAATCGTAATAACAGTTTTGATTCCTTTGTACAAAGATTTGAAACAGGCGATAAACTGTTATCTGAAAGCGGTTTGTTTACTGATTTTGATTCTTCTTCATTGTATTTTTGCGGTTGGGATACAAAAGCCGATGGCACAGGAATTCGTTATGTTAAAGATGAAACTCCTTCGTTGTCGGAAGATTTGACTTTGTATGCTCAATGGTGTTACGCAAAAAATACTTATTCCACTAGTAAATATTATGAATGTTATCAAATTAAAACCGCAGCAGATTGGAATGCTCTGATGGGCGCTCCTTTTGCAAATGAAACAGAAGGAATAATTGAAGCAAATCTGTATTTTTCTGAATACAAAACTTCTACAGTAAAGCCTGCCATTTTTTTGACAAAAGACAAAAAATTCAAAGGAAAAATTTTTAATGGAAATCTTAACATTTCAGGTATTTCAGATGTTCTTTTTGATGAAATTTCTGAAGATTCTGAAATAAGCAATGTGAATTTTGATGGGCGCATTTGCAATAAAAATAGCGGAACAATAAAAAATTGTACTTTTTCAAATTGCACGATTATAGGAACTGGAGATTATGTTGGCACAATCTGTAATATAAATACTGGAACTATAGAAAACTGCATTGTTGAATCGTGTGAAATTAATGGAAATAAAAATTCAGTTTTGTATACAGGTGGACTTTGTGGATATAACGAAGGAATAATTGCCGGAGACACAACACAGGTTTCTGGTACAATTTGGGGAAAAACTTCTGGCAAAAGCTATGCCGGCGGTTATTGCGGGTATAATAAGGGTAAGATAACAGGAAAAGGTCATGTAGAGGTTGCGGTAGAAGGTAGTTCTGATGAAGAAGGTCATTATGGATATGTAGTAGGATTGAATGCGGAAAATGCTGTAAACGCATCTTCTGGGCAAAATTCTATAGATGATATTCGTATGGACGGTGTGGCAGGTGCAGTGCTTGTTAATGAAGCTAATGATAGTTTAAGTAAGGGCTCTGTTCGGTATTATCAATTTACTTTGGAAAAAACTTCAAAAGTTTGTTTTTCTTTGAAAGACAGTTCTGGAGGAAGCAATACTAACAAGGAAACTTTGTCGCTTTGTGGAGAGGACAAAAAAGTTATAAAAGAAATTGTTTCAGGTACTCCTTCTGTTGATATGTATTTGTATTTGGAAAAGGGAACATACCATATTTATCGAGGTAACGGAAATTTTTCATATACAAGCTATATGGATATAAAAATAACTGCGTATTAACTAAAATTAATGCCATAAGAGGAGCAAAGCTAGATTTTTCACACGCAACATTCTAAAATCCCCTCGGTTGTGGTATAATTCTTCAAAAGAGGTTTTTTTTGAAGGCGGTTTACATAAATTCTGCAATTCCCGAAAAAGAGTCGAAGCGGCGCTTTTGTTTTCCTGAAAATATTATGATGGAAAATGCGGCGGCGGCTTTGGAAAAAGAAGTTCTGGCGCAAAATCCTGAGTCGGTGCTGGTTCTGTGCGGAACTGGAAACAACGGCGGCGACGGATATGTGCTTTCCAGGCGGATTTTTGGAAAGGTAAAAAATGTTCTGGTGGTTTCTTTTGGCGAGCCTGCGACCGAAGAAGCGGCGCTTCAGAAAAAAATGTGTCTTTCCGTTGGCGTAAGAATTACCGGCGCGGAGGAATGGAGCGGAATTGTTCAGGATTCTCTAAATCTTTCTTCTTTTGACGTAATTGTTGACTGCGTTTACGGAACTGGTTTTCACGGTGAGCTTCCGCAAAATGTAAAGGCTGCGTTGGAATGGGCGAATGTTCAGCCGGCGGTGCGTATTGCGTGCGATGTTCCGAGCGGAATGAAATTTGCTGCGGATAAAACTGTGACTATGGGCGCGTTGAAAAAAATTCTTTACGAGGACCGCTCAAAAGATTTTGTTGGTGAAATTGTAACCGCCGAGCTGGGAATTTCTTCCGAAGTCTTTGAGTCTTGCGCCGCGCCGGATGCCTATATAATTGAAGAAAATGATGTGAAACTTCCGCTCAGAACAAAAAAATCTGTTCACAAAGGCGATTTTGGGCACGTCTGCGTGGTTCTTGGGGAAAAAGCCGGAGCCGGAATAATTGCCGGAACTGCCGCGCTTCGTTTTGGAGCGGGATTTGCTACGGTTTTGCAGAATGAATTTTCCGCGCGGAATTTTGCAATGTCGCCGGAACTTATGGTTTCTGAAAGTTTTCCTGAAAAAACAACGGCGGTTCTGCTTGGGAGCGGACTTGGGCGTTCAGAAGAAGCTGAAAATTTGGTTCAGAAAACTCTTGATTTTGTCTTTCAGATGCAAAATCCGGCGGTTGTGCTTGACGCTGATTTTTTTTACAGCAGAAATTTGAAGCCGCAGCTGGAGAAACTGAATTCCTGCCAGGGCGCGCGCGTGATTCTTACTCCGCATCCAAAAGAACTGTGCGCGCTTGTGAACGCTTTGAATCTGAAAATTGAAAATCTTCCGCCTGAAAAAAATGAAGAATCCGGCGGAAAATATTCTCTTTCTGATGTTGTGAATTTCCGTTTTGAGTTTGGAAAAGCGTTTTCTGTAAAATTTCCGAACATTACGCTTGTTGCAAAAGGTGCGAATACTTATATTTTTAGCGGAAAAAAGGCTTTTATCTGCGACAAAGGCGAAAATTCTCTTGCAAAGGCTGGAAGCGGCGATGTGCTTGCCGGACTTTGCGCGGCTCTTCTTGCGCAGGGATATTCTGCAAGGGATGCGGCTTTGACCGCTGTTTATGCCCATGCGTCTGCAAGTAAAAAATTTGAATATAATTTTGAATGTACTCCGTTTGGCTTGATAGGGCGAATTTCGGATTTATAGACAATATGTAGTGCCATCCAGTTTGTAAAAACGTGGATTTAGCGTCAAAATGTTAATGACTAAATTAACAGTATGGGCATTACCTCATACAAAGTGGAGGCACTACATATTGTCTATGGGCTAAACAAGGAGAAATCCTTTTGTCTTTAGCCGGCAGGAAGTTTCTAAAATTATTGGAAATCTGACAGGAACAAAAAAACTTATAGCAAAGCTTCTTTATGGAACCGGACTGAGACTAAACGAGGCATTGTCGCTTAGAATCTTAGATTTAGACTTTGACAGAAATGAAATAATTGTTCGTCACGGAAAAGGCGACAAAGACCGCCATGTAATGATTCCCCGAACACTCATTTGCGAATTAAAATCTCATATAGAAAATTTACGAAAAATTCACGAAGAAGATTTAAAGGCTGGTTTTGGCTCCGTAAAACTTCCCCAAGCTCTTTCTGATAAGTATCAGGGCGGAAGCAAGGAATTTAAATGGCAATGGCTTTTTCCACAAAAAAAATAGATGGAAAAATATTCAGACAGGCGAGGAAGGCAGATGGCATTTAGATGAATCACTTATGCAGCGTGCCGTAAAACAGGCCATTTTGGAAGCTGGCATCAATAAAAACGCAAGTTGCCACACCTTTCGTCATTCTTTTGCAATTCACTTGCTGGAAAACGGATACGATATAAGGACAATCCAGGAACTTCTTGGCCACAGCGATGTGAGTACAACAATGATTTATACCCATGTCCTAAATCGCGGAGCCGGTGGTGTAATAAGTCCTCTGGATAAAATGTAAAACTTACCAGTATCCGTGTAAAAATCTGTATACATTCGTGAAATTGTTGTATATTAAGGAATAAGTAAAACGATGCAAGATTTTACACTGACACTTTTTGCAGTGTAAATTTTGTTATGTGGACACCCACACTGGGGCGCTTTGGAGAAAAATGAAAAAACTTTTAGTTACTGGTGGTACTGTTTTTGTAAGTAAATATGTAGCAGAATATTTTTCAAATAAGAATGAGTATGAAGTATTCGTATTGAATAGAAATAATCATCCTCAACCAGCTAATACTAAGCTTATCAACCTTGATAGAAAGGATTTACAGGATAAATTAAAAAAATATAATTTTGATATTGTTCTAGATATTACTTCTTATAATAAAAACGATGTTCAGGGAATTTATGAGTCAGTTGGAGATGTCCCTGATTATATTTTTTTGAGTTCAAGTGCAGTTTATCCGGAAACAGAAGAACAGCCATTTATGGAAAATGTAAAAGTTGGTTTTAATAAATTCTGGAAAGATTATGGAATGAATAAAATTGAAGCAGAAGAATATTTGCGTTCCGTAAAACCTGATTCATATATTATAAGACCCCCATATTTATATGGACCAGAAAATAATGTATATCGTGAAGCTTTCGTATTTGAATGTGCAGAAAATAATCGCCCCTTCTATATTCCTTCAAATGGAGATATGAAATTACAATTTTTTTATATAGAAGATTTATGTAAAATTATCGAAAAAATAATAAAAACGCATCCTGAAGAAAAAATATTTAATGTTGGAAATGAAGAATCTGTTTCCATTAAAGAATGGATAAAACTTTGTTATGAAGTTGTCGGAAAGGATGTTATTTTTAAAAATGTAAATGAGGAAATTGAACAAAGAAATTATTTTAGTTTTTATAATTATGAATATAAATTAGATATCACCAGACAAAAAAGTCTTCTAAAAGAATCTACGAATTTAAGCGAAGGCTTAAGAGAATCATATTGCTGGTATAAAAATAATAAAGACAAAGTAAATCGAAAGGCTTACCTTGATTTTATAAATAAAAATTTTGAATAATAAGCACATAACAAAGCTTCAAAGCCGACAAACCGGTTTGCGGTACAACCAGTTGTTAGGTTGATGGCGCACTGCGCCACTTGTCGTTGATAAGGTAAATCATCCAACAAATTTTCTCTTTACAAATGGGGCTGTCCTAGAAGTTATTAACAGACTTCAAAAAGGGCGGCCTTTTTTATGTT
>OCKZ01000171.1_pt1 | contig 9954 bp, 8 predicted proteins | sample 1495951 | NCBI WGS metagenome assembly OCKZ01 (sample SAMN03418277, study PRJEB22391) | human gut metagenome | biome: human-gut; feature: organic feature; material: feces | host: Homo sapiens | place: Tanzania | collected 2013-01 | reverse complement strand
CGCAGGGCAAACGCATTATAAATAATTTAAGTAAACTTTGCGCGAAGGAACGGTTTCGTGGTCAAAAACACTCTGATTGTTGAGACCGCGTGAGCGGGCAATTCTATAGTTACTTTGCAACAATCAGCGTGTAGGGGATGTCCAATAAGTATCTTTTTTGTCATTTATAGGCTTGACCCGAAATTCTAAATGCATATATTACAATCATTTAGAATTTGTTCAACAATGACATTCAGAACTTATTGGACATCTTCGATTTTGAACCACGAAACCGTGACTGGGAGCAAGTTTTTTGCTGAATACATTTATAATGCGTTTGCCCTGACTTGACGGAATTATATGGAAGATATTTTTTTTGAGCCGCTTGCGCGTGTTCTGATTAATCATGGTTTTTGTTCGCTGCGGAGCGCGCGCAATTTTTTGCGGAAAAATGACGTTCTTGTGAACGGCGGGCGCATTCTTGAATGTGAGTTTCCTGTTAAAATTGAAAGGGATGAAATTTCTGTAAATGGAAATGCTCTTAAAAAGCAAAAGCATCTTTACATTATGCTGAACAAGCCGGCCGGATTTGTGTGTTCATTTGTAAGCGACAGGCATCATGTTGTGTATGAGCTGGTTTCTTCTGTTGTTGTTCCTGAAAATCTTGGGAAACTTCATTCGGTGGGGCGGCTTGACTGCGACACTTCTGGACTTTTGCTTTTTACAACAAACGGAAGTTTTTCGCATAAGGCGGCGGCTCCGGATTTTAAGATTGAAAAAAAATATTTTGTGCGGCTGGAAAAATCCGTTGAAGAAACCGGGCAGGCTGCGTATAAAAGAATGTTTGAGGAAGGCGTTGTCCTGCCTGCGGAGAAGAAAGCCGCGGAACAGAAGGCGCTGCCCGCTGCATTGGAGTTTTTAAGCGACCGGGAATGTGTGGTCGCTGTGCGCGAGGGACGGTTTCACCAGATAAAAAGAATGTTTATGGCTGTTGAAAACCGCGTTGAATTTCTTAAGAGGATTCAGTTCGGAAACCTGAAACTTGACGAAAATCTTTTGCCGGGCCAGTTCCGCTTTGTGAATGCAGAGGAATTTTAAGTCTGAATGCAAGAGGGATTGGAGGGGAAAGCCGCAGGCTTTTTGCGAGCGGAGCGGGCAATGAAACCCCGCAAAGCCCGACGGCAACTTGTTGCCGGCTTGCCCGTGTTTTTAAATTGCTTTCTTACATTGCGAATGTTGTAAATTTGTGATAAAGTCAGTTATCGTTTTTGTAAAATTTTAGCGGAGAACAAAAACGAGGAGGACGAATGAAAGTTGCGATTTTTTTTGGGTCAAAATCAGATACAGAAAAAATGAAAAAGGCTGCTGAAGTTCTTAAGGAATTTGGCGTTGAATATAAAGCTTTTGTTATTTCGGCTCATCGGGCTGGAGAGCTTTTGCACAAAACTGTAAAGCAGTGCGAGGCTGATGGTTTTGAGGTTATTATTGCCGGCGCGGGTCTTGCTGCCGCTCTTCCTGGCGTTATTGCCGGAATTACAACTTTGCCGGTTGTTGGCGTTCCTCTTGAATGTATTTCCGCCGGTTCAAACGGTCTTGGCGGAATGGACGCGCTTCTTTCTATCGTTCAGATGCCGCCGCAGATTCCGGTCGCGACTGTTGGTATTGGCAATGCAAAAAATGCCGCTTATCTTGCGGTTCAGATTCTTTCTATAAAATATCCGGAATTAAAGGAAAAGCTTCTGGCTTTCCGCAAAAAACTTGCAGATGATGCCGCTGCCGGTGTTTCTGTCGGAGTGGAACTGTAATGTCTGAGAACGAATTTTTGTACACTGAAAAAGATGATAAATTTCACGATGAGTGTGGAGTTGTTGGTGTTTATCTGACTACGGATGCTTCTAAGGCTGAAACTTCTGATGAATCTCAGATGAATGCCGCGACGATGTGCTATTATGGTTTGTATTCCTTGCAGCACCGCGGTCAGGACAGCGCGGGTATCTGTGTTTCTGACGGAAACGATGTAAAAATTCACAAGCAGATGGGACTTGTTTCTGATGTTTTTAAGGTTGAGCATCTTCAGGAATTGCAGGGAAATCTTTCTATTGGTCATGTTCGCTATGCGACTTCCGGCTCTAAGACGATTGAAAATGCGCAGCCGATGCTGAGCCAGTCAAAACTTGGTCCGATTGCAGTCGCGCACAATGGGCAGCTTGTAAACTATGTTCAGCTCCGCGAGATGTTTGAAGAAACCGGTGCGGATTTCAGTTCTTCAAGCGATACTGAGGTTATTGTAAAGCTTATTGCACGTGGCTATAAAAAGGGGCTTGAGCGCGCGCTTACAGATACAATTCAGATGATAAAGGGTTCTTTTGCGATTTGCGTAATGACAAAGGATGCTTTGATCGGCGCCCGCGACCCTAACGGAATCAGACCGCTTTGTCTTGGCCAGGTTAGGGGCGGATGGGTTCTTGCCAGCGAGTCCTGCGCTATTGACGCAATGAACGGCACTTTTATCCGAGATATTCATCCTGGTGAAATTGTAATAATCAACAAGGACGGAGTTCTTTCTTTTGAATTTGGGGAAAAAACTTCGAAGCGTTCGTGCATTTTTGAATATGTTTATTTTGCGCGTCCGGATTCAATTATTGACGACATTCCTGTTCAGGAAGCAAGATATAAGATGGGGGCGCAGCTTGCGAAGGAATCTCCGGTTGAGGCTGACGTTGTTGTGGGTGTTCCTGATTCTGGGCTTGGCGCTGCGATTGGTTATTCAAGGGAATCTGGAATTCCGTATGCAATGGGCGTTGTAAAGAACAAGTATATTGGACGTACTTTTATTGCTCCGACTCAGCAGGCGCGTGAAAACATGGTTTTTGTAAAGCTGAATGCGCTTAAAAGCGACTTGAACGGAAAACGTGTGGTTGTGATTGACGATTCTATTGTGCGCGGAACAACTAGCCGCCGTCTGGTTCAGATTCTTCGCCGGGCAGGCGCAAAAGAGGTTCACTTCAGGGTAAGTTCAGCTCCTGTGAAGTTCCCATGCTATCTTGGAATTGACACACCTACAAAGGAAGAGCTTATTTCTTCCGGTCATGACGTTGAGGAAATCCGGAAAGAAATCGGCGCGGATTCGCTTGCGTTTATTTCTGTGGATGGAATGTTCGAGGCTTTAAGGGCGTGCAATCCGGCTCAGTACGGTTTCTGCAAGGGATGTTTTACCGGTGAGTATCCGATGAGGGTTCCCGGTGAATTAATAGAAAAAAAAGTAAATTAAGAAGCCGGCTGTCTGAATGATAAAAAGGCGGCGCTTTGAGCGGAATCTTGTTGTTTCGCTTCTGGGCAAGGCTGAAAATTAGAAAATCGAAATAAAATAAACAATTTTAGGAGACCATAAGATATGGCTAGTTACAAAGAATCTGGTGTAGATGTAGAAGAAGGCTATCGCGCTGTTGATAAGTACAAAGAGCATGCAAAAAGAACGGCGATTCCTGGTCTTCTTACTGGTCTTGGAAGTTTTAACGGAATGTTTGAAATTCCAAAAGGTTTAAAGAATCCTGTGATGGTTAGCGGAACAGACGGCGTTGGAACAAAGCTTGACGTTGCGTTCCAGATGAAAAAATATGATACAGTCGGAATTGACTGCGTGGCTATGAGCGTAAATGATATTCTGTGCTCAGGCGTTCAGACTCTGTTCTTCCTTGATTACGTTGCCTGCGGAAAATTGGAGGCGGAAGTTGCGGCGGACCTTGTAAAGGGCGTTGCAGATGGATGCGTTATGACAGGATGCGCTTTGCTTGGCGGCGAAACCGCTGAAATGCCTGGTTTTTATGATGTTGGAAAATACGATCTGGCCGGTTTCGGTGTAGGCGTTGGCGAAAAGAATGATATGGTTACAGGCGAGGAAATTGCGGAAGGTGATGTGCTGATTGGTCTTTCTTCAACTGGAGTTCATTCAAACGGATTCAGCCTGGTAAGAAAACTTGTGCAAAATCTGGACGATCCGTTCCTTATGGATGGAAAAGAAACTGGAAAGACAATAGGTGAAGTTTTGCTTACACCGACACGCATTTACGTAAAGCCGGTCATGGAAGTTCTTGCAAAATACAAAAAATCTGTTCACGGAATGGTTCACGTTACAGGCGGCGGATTCTACGAAAATATTCCAAGAATGTATCCAAAGGCAAAGGATGGAAAGAAGCAGCTGATTTCTGTAATCAAACGTTCAAGCTGGGATATTCCACCGGTGTTTGGAGAACTTATTCGCCGTGGAGCGGACTTGAATACGATTTACAACACATTCAATATGGGAATCGGATTCGTTCTTGCGGTAAAGGCAAAGGATGCGGATGAAATAATCGAAATGTTCAACGCAAACGCTCCTAAATACCACCGCGATGACTGCCCGGACATGAAAGCCTACAAAATCGGCCGCGTCACCTACGCAGAAGGCAAAGCCGAAACCCAAAAAGAAAAACTCCTTTTCGAGGATTAGTGAGCGATTTCCGAGCAGTGGCGCAGGAAATCGCGAACGTGTGGATAGGACAAACCGAGCACTTGCCTGCGCCAAACTTATAATATTCTAAAAAAAATCCTGCCGATTTTAAGGCAGGAATTTTTTTTATGTAAAAAATCAAAAACCCTTAAAAATTATAATAGGTTGAATATCGAGTTTTTTTGCAAAAAGAATAAAAGCGCAGGCAGATTTGCAATTTGTGAAGATTTTTGGCGATTGAATTAATTAAAGTGCGGAGCACCCGAATTAATACAAGCGTAGCGCGAGCCAAATCCATCTGAGCAAATTGGAAATATGCCGAAAGCGTTCTTTCGTAATTTGTAAAAAAAACTCGAAATTAAGCCTAATATAATTTTCTGTCTTTTTTTTTGGAGGAAATATGGGTTTATTAAAAGACTTGCTTTTCGGTTCAGCAGATTCTTCTGATTCTTCAAAAAAGAAACCGGCAAAAACAAAAAAATCTGACTTTGAAAAAGATTACAACAATTATTATCAGTCTGTTTATGATGACGCAATGGAAGGCGATGAGGCTGCCCAGGAAGAAATGCGCGACGAGTTCGGCGATGACTGGGAAGGGGAGTATTAAGGTTTTTTTGTGCGCAATATATGATGACCTTTTATTTTTGTTTTCGCTCAAATTCTATTACATTTTAGTTCACTTTTAAAAAATATGTGTTATCATAAATTGATTATAAAATGTGTTATTATCGTTGGAGATTTTTTTGTCATTATCTAGCTTGTTCAAATAATCCACTTTGGAGGAAAAATGAAAAAGAATGTTTTAAAATGGCTTTTGCCGTTATTTTGTGTTGTTGCAGTCAGCATTTTTGGCTGCAAAACTGACTCAGATGACAATGGAGGAGGGAAGAAAACAGTAGATTACAATGCTTCAGGTTCTTCTGAATTACCAAAAACAACAGCTAAAACTGTTATAAAAAATAAAGTTGTAAATTTAAACGGTTCAACTGATGATTACTATGAAGAATATACTTTTACTTCCGAAACAGCAGGAACTTATGCTCTTTATAAAGGCACAGAAAAACAATCCAAAATAACTATAAAGGAAAAGGAATATTCTGTTCCAACAAGTTTTATCTATGATTCTAAAATAGGAAAAGTTACTATAACTCTTGGCGAAACTCCATTGTACTATTATATTTCAACTGTAAAAAAAGATGGCAAGACTATTCCTGTGGTTATAGGTGATATACTTAGCCTTGTAGATTCAAATGCTGATAAATCAACCTTGTTTAATAATTGGAAATCCGAAAAATACAATGCTTCATTTAATTTTAATAAAAATGGAATAGTTTCTTTTTCTCTGAAAGGAAGCGAAGCTTATTCAGAATATTCAAATGATAATGGTTGGATTTTAGTAGGAGAAGTTCCTTTTTATTGGTCAAAACTTGGTTCAGAAAATGTTTTGTATTATATGATTTTTGAAACAACTCAAGAAATTTCTAATCGAACCGCATTAAGTTATAATACAGAACGTGAACTTGATTTTACTTCTAACAATTTCTTGTTTGCACTTTAATTTTGGAGGAATAAGATGAAAAAAAATAAAATACTTTCTAAAATTATTGCAGTTTTTTTAGGACTTTCACTTTTTATAGGACTTTCCGCTTGTTCAAATGAATTAGGTGAAAATGTTCCTGCAGAAAAATACGCAAGGGCTTCTGTAGCAACATTAAATCCAACTGTAGAATTAAAAATTTGTGTCTTGGGAATTCCTTCTACAAATAAAAAACCTGGTGTCTGGGCTTGGGCAAAGGCTAGCTCTGATAAAAACTATGCTTCAGTTGCTTGGCCAGGCGACCTTGCAATGGAAGAAGGCACAGTAGGCGGTTATGACTGTTATACCTATACTTTAAAGGTTGATCCTAAATACGATTTAGGAATTTTGTTTAACAACCTGAAAGGAGGTTCTCCACAAACAAAAGATATTGGAATTCCTAAAGCAAAGTTCCAAACTGCAACCAGTTTTTACTTTAACTGGAACAGTATGGCATATTACGAAAAAATCGATGACTGTGTAGGAGTTTTTAGTGCTTCTATAACTTCTATTGATAAATCTGCAAAAACAGCAAAACTTAAGCTTGTAACAAGCCTTATAAACTCTATTGCAAAAAATGATATTACAGTAGAAGATTCTAACGGCAATGTGCTTTCGTTAAAAATTTCAGATGAAAGTATAAGCATTTCTAATGATTCTGCCGAATTTGAAATTACAGACGATTCTTCTTCTGGGGCAAGCGTTCTAAACTTCCCGTATAAAGTAATTTACAAAACAAAAGAACTCCCTGCTGGAATCGATATGAAACTTATCGATGAACTTTATGGCAATACTGCAAATTCTGTTGAAGGTTTAGGTCTTACTCTTGCAGGATCAACTGCAACATTTAAAACCTGGGCACCTACTGCAAAAAGCGTAAATGTATTGCTTTATGCAGATTCTGCTGCCGCTTATGATTCAAGCAAAACAACAGGATATGACGCACCAGGAGCTACAACTACTGAGTGGGGAACAGCTCCAACTGGTGATGCTGTTGTTGCAATGACTATGGATTCAGCTACGGGCGTATGGAGTGTAGAAAATGTAGATGTATCTAGCTATAAGTACTATAAATATCAAATTACTGTAGAAGATAAAACTTATTATGTTTCTGATATTTGGCATACTGTTGCAGGACCTGATTCTGTTGCAAGTCAAATAGTTTCTATTGATGACGCTTCTACAAAGCCGACTGACTGGGAATCAGCTTATACAAATCCATTTACCAGCACATCTTACAATGATGCTGTGATTTATGAGATGCACATTCGCGACTGGAGCCGTGCATATTTAAGAAATTCTACAGGAAAGTTCAAAGATATTACAAATGCGCTTGGATTAAATGGAAGTGGAGAATTTGCAAAGCATCTTAAAGATTTGGGAATTACCCACGTTCAGATTCTTCCAATGTTTGATTATGCTCAGTTGAATAGCAATAAAAATTACAACTGGGGATACAATCCATATCACTACAATGTTCCGGAAGGGCGTTATGTAACAGAAGGTTATACAGACGGAACTCAAGCCGTGCTAGAAGCTCGCGAAATGATAAAAGCGTTCCACGATGCAGGCATTGCTGTTATTATGGACGTTGTATACAACCACACAAGTGGAACTCTGGAAGGCTCTCTTTACGATTCAACAGTTCCAGGATATTTCTATCGTCAAAATGCAGATGGCTCTTATTCTGATGGTTCTGGTTGTGGAAACGAGACTGCAAGCGACCGTGTAATGGTTCAAAAGTATATGATTGACTCTCTGAAACACTGGGTAAACGACTACCATATTAACGGTTTCCGTTTTGACCTTATGGGTGTTCATGACAAAGATACTATGAAGGCAATATATGATGAACTTTATAAAATTGATAATAGTATTTTAGTTTATGGTGAGCCATGGACAGGTAGCACTAGTGCTCTTGATAGTTCAAAATCTGCAACATCTGCTGGTTTAGGAACTAGTGGTAATGGCTACGGAGCATTTGACGACGACTTTAGAGATGCATTAAAAGGTGCTGAATTTGGTGGATTTAATCGTGGTCAAATTCAGGGAAATTATGAAGATGCAAATCTTATACTTGGCTTAAGCGGTAAAACTATTGCTAAAAATAAGCGCAATGATACTGGAAAAACAGGTCTTGCACTCCATTATGTTGAATGTCACGACAACTATACTTTGTTTGACAAGCTTGTATATTCAATGGATTCTTCTATATCTGGAGATGGCGACTGGGCTGTAAAATTTGAAAATCTTTATAATTCTGTTATGAAAGATGAATCTAAAGTTAATCTTATCAAAAAAGAAAACAAACTTGCGGCGGCTTATGTTTTCCTTAGCCAAGGAACTCCATTCATTAATGGTGGTCAGGAATTTATGAGAACTAAGAAAGGTAGTCCAGACAGTTATTCTGCGGATAAAAAAGGTGGAATTACTTGGACTAACACTGCTGGAAAATACAATATTGATGATGTAAACACAATTGACCTTTCATTAAAAGAAAAGTACAGCGATGTTTACAACACTTACAAAGGTTTGATTCATTTGCGAAAAGATTATGATGCTTTTGGAAAACCATCTAGTGCAACAGCAAAAACATTAAAAAGCGGCGTAACTCTTTATGAAGTAAACGGTTCTAACGGAAACTTTGCAGTTGTATTCAATGCAACTAATAATGATGAAAGTTTTGACAAAATTGAAGGAAATCTTGTAACTGTTGATACAAAATTAAGTCTTGCAGGTTCTCATTTTGGTCTTATTCTTGATGATGTAGATGTAGATGTAGATGTAGAACCTTATGTAGTTTCTTCTCAGAAAGCACAATTTTCTTCTGTTCCAGCAAAATCTTTTATAATTATTAAAAAATAATTTCTAAAAACAAAAATTAATTTTGTAAAAGGCTGAATGTTGAGTTCGAATCTCTTCGTTCAGCCTTTTTTTTTGAGAATTTCTTTTCATGCTGATGCCCAGTCCTTTTATTTTACCTTTTCTTGTAACATTCCAAAATTCCATGTAAACTGAAGTTGAAAATTTTCACGAGGATTTTTTATGAAAAAGATTGCGGTTTTGGTTTCTGGCGGTGGGACGAATCTTCAGGCGTTGATTGATTTTGAAAAAGAAAATTCGGATTGTCCTTACAGTATTGCGGTTGTAATCAGCGACCATAAAGATGCGTTTGCCTTGGAACGGGCCGCAAAGGCTGGAATTCCGGCTAGAATCACAAGTCCGTATGCTGTTATGGGCGCGGAAAACGCTAAAAAGGCCACAAGAGAAGAAAAACGCATTGCCGTAAGCGACAAAGTTCTTGAAATCTGCAATGAGTTCTGCGTTGAAGGAATTGTTCAGGCCGGCTGGCTTACAGTTCTTTCTGGAAAAATTATTGAAAAATATTCAAATAAGATGATAAATCTGCATCCTGCGCTTTTACCGAAATTTGGCGGAGTTGGAATGTGGGGGCATTATGTTCACGAGGCGGTTATTGCTGCCTGCGAAAAGGAAAGCGGATGCACGATTCATCTTGTGGACGGCGAATGTGACGGCGGAAAAATCCTTATACAAAAAAAAGTTCCGGTTATGCCTGGCGATACTCCAGATTCTCTTTACGCGCGCATTGCCCCGGAAGAGCACAAGGCGATTGTTGAAGGCGCGTGCCTTCTTGTTGAAAAATATATTTAGCCGGGCATTGTGCGTTTCACTATCGGGCAAAAGCCAGTAGGCATGGCGATTAAAGCCCGCACGGTGTGTAAGGCTCAACGAAGTGCGACTGTAGGTCTGCCATCCTTCTTTACTTAATTTTTCGCCCTTTTCTATTTTTGATTAAAGTTTTACAATAATTAATGTTTAGTCCAAATGTCGAGTTTTTTTACTGAATCCGTAAATTGAATGAGCGGGAAGAAAAAGAAAGCGGCAACCG
>OCKZ01000167.1_pt1 | contig 10063 bp, 11 predicted proteins | sample 1495951 | NCBI WGS metagenome assembly OCKZ01 (sample SAMN03418277, study PRJEB22391) | human gut metagenome | biome: human-gut; feature: organic feature; material: feces | host: Homo sapiens | place: Tanzania | collected 2013-01 | reverse complement strand
ATAACAGGGGCTTTTTGAATAGCCAAATCATGAATAAGTGGGGGCCTTTAATCAAGGATGTTGAACGTTATTTTGCAGAAGTTAATGCCGATTTTACTGTAGTTAATATGCGTTGTATTAAGCCTCTTGATTTAGCTTGCATCAAAACTCAAGCGCTTAGCCACAAATGGCTGATTACGCTTGAAGATGGCATGATTAGCGGTGGGGTCGGCGAAGCAGTGGCGACTTATGTAGCTAAAAACAGATTAGGAGCTGGGGTATACAACTTGGGTATTCCTGACGAATTTGTGGAGCAGGCTACGTGTGACGAGATCTATCGGGCCTATGGGATGGATCATGAATCGGTTTTGGCTTTAGCCCAAAAGCTTGCGCGCCAAGACTAGTTATGAATTGACGGAAAACAAAGGCTAAACTAACTTAGCTTCCTAGATTCCATGAGCCTTAAGTTTAAGGCTTAAGGCTATTGTGGTTTTAAAACAATCAAATAAATTTTTACTTTTAATAACCGAGGTGGGTAAGTCCATCTTTAGAGGAGATTAACAATGCCTTCTTTTGATATTGTGTCTGAACTTGCGATGAATGAAGTCCAGAATGCTGTGGATAATGCTAATCGTGAAATTTCATGCCGCTTCGATTTTCGTGGGGTTGATGCTTCTTTTGAACTTAACGAAAAAGATAAATTGATTAAAGTTGCAGCTGATGCGGACTTCCAAATTCAGCAGATGAATGATATTTTGCGCGATAAAATGGCTAAGCGCCAGATCGATCCGGCAAGTCTTGATTTTCAAACTCCAGAACAGTCAGGTCGTCGCTTTAATGAAGAAGTTAAGCTTAAGAGTGGGATTGAACAAGCTATGGCTAAAAAGTTAGTCAAAACCATTAAAGATTCTAAAATTAAAGTTACCGCCCAAATTCAAGGTGAAACTGTTCGTGTAACTGGGAAAAAGCGTGACGATTTACAAGAAGTGATAGCTCTTATTCGTGGAGCTGAATTAGGGCAACCATTCCAGTTCAATAACTTCCGTGATTAATTTGTCGGCTTTTTTAGAACGGTAATTGGTTCTTAAATGATCTAAGCATAAAAAGGAGCTGCAAGACAGCTCCTTTTTACTAAGGTAAGAACAAATCGAAACAAGATTTTTAGCGCAAGAGGTGCTTAAATGGCCCAAGAACAAGAATCTCAAAGCATAGCTTCAACCTCAAGTAAACCCCAGGGCAAAGGTGAAGTAGGGGCTACGCTTAAGCGTATTTTTTCCATGCGCATGTTTATTTGCGTGGTTCTTGGATTTAGTTCAGGTTTACCGCTTTATTTGCTGTTTAATCTAGTCATGGCATGGCTGCGAGATGCCAATGTCGATCTTAAAGATATTGGGTTATTTTCTTTAGTGACGGTGCCATATATTTGGAAGTTTTTATGGGCCCCATTTTTAGATCGCTACAATGTGTTGCGGTGTGGGCGCAGACGTAGTTGGATGTTGTTAACCCAACTAGGTTTAACGGTGTTAATTGCGGGATTAGGCTTTTTTACGCCGGGTGAAACATTTAAATTTGCGGTATTTGGTTCAAGCTATGAGTTGGCTAATTTAACTCTTGTTATGGGGCTATGTACTTTAATTGCATTTTTATCGGCTACTCAAGATGTGGCCTTAGATGCTTACCGCCGTGAAATATTAGCTGATGAAGAATTGGGGCTTGGGAATGCTTATTTTGTTAATGCTTATCGGATCTCAGGCATGATTCCGGGCGGTTTATCGCTAATTTTAAGTGAATATATTTCATGGCACTTTGTATTTCCGATTACAGCGTTTTTTATGTTGCCTGGGATTTTGGCTTCCATTTTTATCAAGGAACCTGCGTGCTGCGCCGTGCCTCGGACTTTACTAGAGTCAGTTTATCTACCTTTTGTGGAATTTATAAAACGAAAAGGCGTGCTTGGAGCTATCGGGGTTATTTCATTTATCTTTTTATATAAACTTGGCGACAGTATGGCTACAGCTTTAGCGACGCCGTTTTATATGGATATGGGGTATTCTAAGAGTAGCATTGGGATTATTAACAAGACTGCTGGGCTGTGGACAATGGTCATAGGTGGTTTTGCTGGGGGGATCTTAATGCTAAAAATCGGCATAAATAGAGCCCTGTGGATTTTTGGGGTCGGGCAAATTATAACTATTTTGGGTTATGTGTTTATTGCGCATGCCTGGAAGCATCCAGATTTTGTGGCTACGCTTTTAACCCAAGTTGGTAATCTTGGGGGAATTTTGGTGGAAAATCCGCTATTTAGTGGGGCGGGATTTGAGTTTCCAAGCAAAACATTGCTCGCCATAGTTGTCGGCGCGGAAAGTCTTGGAGCGGGCCTTGGAACAGCCTGTTTTGTAGCTTATATGTGCCGTGAAACCTCCCATCAATTTGTGGCTACTCAGCTTGCGATTTTTACCGCCCTTTCGGCTATTCCACGGACGGTTTGCAATGCAAGTACAGGCTATATTGTTGAGTGGTTAGGATGGGAGCATTTCTTTATCTTTTGTTATGCGTTAGCCATTCCTGGGATGGTGATGCTTATATATGTTGCCCCTTGGAAGGACAATTCTGTAAAGCCAAATTAACGCGTATTTTTTGCCATCTTAGTACAAGTTCAGAGGCAAATAAATGAAAGAAATTGTTAGTTACGAGCTTTAAAGTTGTCAAAGTGTGATTTTTATGGTCAACTTTGCTTTAAGGGAGAAGTGGTTTTCAGAAATTGACGCATTCTCTAGTGTTAAAAGTATATTTTGGCCTCGTTACGACGTTAAATTTTTTGAAATACGTGCGCATTGTGTCAAAAATACATGCCTTTGTGGTAGAATGTAGGGCAGATCTTTACGCGTTTTCAGCGAGAAGTTTTTTCGAAAATGTGTATTGTATTTTAGGTGTGTCTTTTGACATTTTTAGCTTTTCTGCCATTTATTCTCTGGAAATACCATGATAAATATTAAGAAAGGATTAGATATCCCTCTAAGTGGCAAGCCGGAAATGAAGATTAGTGTTGGCCAGGCTGTAAAGCATGTTGCTTTACTTGGCAGTGACTATCACGGTCTTAAACCTTCCATGTTAGTGGAAGCCGGTCAGTCAGTTGAACAGGGTCAGTTTCTTTTTACTGACAAAAAGAATCCTGGCGTGCAGTTCACTGCGCCGGTATCCGGCAAGGTAGTTGCAATCAACCGCGGCGCAAAAAGAGTATTTCAATCCTTAGTAATCGAAATCGATCCTACTGCCGTAGGCAGCAAAAAATTTAAGGCCTATTCTGCTGAAGAGCTTGATAATCTCTCTCGTGAAGAAGTACAGAACCAGCTTGTTGAATCTGGTGCATGGACAGCTTTTAGAACTCGTCCATTCAGCAAGGCTCCTGCTGTTAAATCAGTGCCTGATAATATTTTTGTAACTGCAATCGATACCAATCCTCTCGCAGCAGATCCGACCGTAATTATTGCAACTCACGAAAAAGCCTTCGTTGATGGTTTAAGTGTGCTGGCTGCACTTACTGATGGTAAGGTTTATGTATGTAAGGGTGAAGCATCTCTTCCTGTGAGCAAAAACCCACGTGTTAAGGAAGAAGTGTTCTGTGGTAAGCATCCAGCAGGTCTTGCTGGCACTCACATGCATTTCTTAAGCCCTGCTTCTGAAAACCATATTATGTGGTCAATTGGTTACCAAGACGTTATTGCAATTGGTTACCTATTTAGAAGTGGCGAAATTTACAATGAACGCATTGTAAGTTTAGGTGGCCCTAATGTAAGTACTCCACGTTTAGTTAGAACTGTAGCTGGTGCTTGTGTTTCTGAACTTTGCGCTGGTGAACTTACTGGTTCTGATTATCGTGTGATTTCTGGTTCAGTTTTAAATGGTCACAAAGCAGAAGCTGCTTTTGATTATCTAGGCAGATTCCACCAGCAGATTAGCGTAATTCCAGAAGGTGACAAGCCTGAATTCTTAGGCTGGCTCATGCCTGGCGCAAGAAAGCACTCTGTAACTAGAACTTTCTTAAGCTGCCTCATTCCTCCACGTAGCTACGACATCAATACCGGTGTACACGGTGGTTCACGTGCTATGGTGCCTATCGGGAATTTTGAACGCGTTATGCCGCTCGATATTATTGCAACTCAGCTTCTTCGTTCTATTGAAATTGGCGATACTGATGCAGCTAAGCTTCTTGGTTGCCTTGAACTCGATGAAGAAGATTTGGCTTTATGCACCTACGTTTGTCCGGGCAAGACCGAATACGGTCGTTTGCTCCGCAAATGCCTGACCAGAATCGAATTGGAGGGTTAACGTGCTGTATAACATTATTAAGAAAGTTGAACCACTTTTTGCTAAAGGTGGCAAACTTGAAAGATTGTTCCCTCTATTTGAAGGGACTGCTACCCTCCTTTACAACCAGGGTAATGTAACTAAGAATACTACTACTCACGTACGCGATAACATCGACTTAAAGCGTATGATGATCATGGTATTTTTTGCCGTATTCCCAGCTATGTTCTGGGGTTGGTACAACATTGGTAATCAGACCATTGAAGCTCTTAAGAGCTTTATTGAAGTTGCCCAAACTTCTCATTCTCTTTTTGGTGAAAATTACCATTATGCTATTGTTCAGATGTTAGGTGGTACTTTAACTTCTGACGCTGGCCTTTACAGCAAGATGCTTATTGGTGCAGTTTATTTCCTTCCTATTTACCTTGTAGTATTTGCGGTAGGTGCATTCTGGGAAGTTATCTTCTGTATCGTTCGTAAGCATGAAGTAAATGAAGGTTTCTTCGTAACTTCTATTCTCTTTGCTTTGATCGTTCCACCAACCATCCCACTTTGGCAAGCTGCTTTAGGTATTTCTTTCGGTGTTCTCATCGGTAAGGAAATCTTTGGTGGTACTGGCCGTAACTTCATGAACCCAGCTCTCGTGGGCCGTGCCTTCTTGTTCTTTGCTTACCCAGCACAGATTTCAGGTGATAAGGTATGGGTACCGGTAGATGGTTTCTCTGGTGCTACTCCGCTTAGCCTCTTCAGCCAAAATGGTAACCTTGGTTCATACACTACTGCTGATGCGTTCCTCGGTAACATCCCAGGCTGTATCGGTGAAGGCTCTACTTTAGGTATCCTCATTGGCGGTCTCGCTTTAGTGTTCATGGGTATTGCTTCATGGCGTATCATCGTAAGTGGTGTTCTTGGGGTTGTATTAACTTCTTTGATGTTCAACGCTATTGGTTCAACCACCAACCATATGTTTGCCTTAGATGCTATTAATCACCTTGTATTAGGCGGTTTTGCTTTTGGTATCTTCTTTATGGCAACCGACCCAGTATCTTCTGCCTTCACTTCAAAGGGCAAATATGCTTTCGGTTTCCTTATTGGCTTTATGGTAGTGCTCATTCGAGTTGTTAATCCGGCTTATCCGGAAGGTGTAATGTTGGCAATCCTCTTTGCTAACTGCTGGGCTCCTCTCTTTGACTACATCGTAACTCAGAGAAACATCAACCGCAGAACAAAGATTGCTTCTAGACCTCAAGTAGTGGGAGCTAAATAAATGGCTAAACAGGATTCTATTTTTAAGGTATTCGGTGTAACCGGCCTCCTCTGCTTTGTATGTTCATTGCTTGTATGTACTGCTGTTGTTTCTCTTAAGAGCCTTCAAGAGCAGTCTATCAAGGTTGACCGTGAACTCAGTATTTTGGCTGCAGCTGACGTTAGTGTTGCTGACGGGCAAAAGGTATCTGATGTTTATGCTCAGAACATTGAAGCTCGTTTGCTTGATGTGGCCACCGGTGAATTTGTACCTGCTCAAGAAGTAGCTAACGTAGCTGGTGCTGGCGTGACTGCTGATGATTTTGACTTTGTAAGCAATTCTAAGCTTGCAGGTAAGAACATCACTCTTAGCGCTGATGCTGACTTAGCAAAGATTCGTCAGATTTCAAAGTACATGCCAGTTTACCTCGTTAAGTCAGCTGGTGGCTACAGCAAGGTAATTTTACCTTTCTATGGTCAAGGCCTTTGGTCTGTAATGTATGGTTACCTTGCTCTTAGCACTGATGGTAATACCATTTTAGGCGTTAAGTACTATAGCCATGGTGAAACTCCAGGTCTTGGTGCAGAAATTGAAAACCCTAATTGGACTCAAAAGTGGCAGCAGAAGAAGATTTTCGATGCTAATGGTGCCGTTGAATTTGCAGTTCTTAAGAAGGTTGAAAAGCCTGAGTATCAAGTAGATGCTCTTTCTGGTGCTACCTTGACTAGTGATGGTGTTTCTCGCTCTGTCAGGTTCTGGGCTAGTGAATCAGGCTATGGCAAGTTCTTGCAGAACATTCAGAAAAATGGGGTGAAGTAATGGATATTCCTTCTAACAAAGAAGCGTTTACCAAGCCGCTCATTCATGACAATCCAGTTATGATGCAGGTACTAGGTATCTGTTCATCACTCGCTGTAACCTCAAACATGAAGACTGCATTCGTGATGGGTTTAGCGGTAACTGCCGTAGTTGCATGTTCTAACTTGGTAATTTCTCTAATTCGTAAGTATATTCCGAACAGTGTACGTATTATTGTACAGATGACCGTAATTGCTTCGCTCGTAATCGTTGTTGACCAGTTGCTCAAAGCGTTCTCTTATGAACTTTCTAAGCAGCTCTCAGTATTCGTAGGCCTTATCATTACTAACTGTATCGTAATGGGTCGTGCGGAAGCGTTTGCGATGAAGTATCCTCCAATGCCTTCATTCTTTGATGGTCTTGGTAATGGTGTTGGTTACGCACTCATTCTTTGCCTACTTGGTACTGTCCGTGAAGTGTTTGGTTCTGGTACCTGGTTTGGTATCGAACTCATGAAGACTGTGAACAACGGTGGTTGGTATGTGCCTAACGGCTTCATGCTTATGCCTCCTTGTGCCTTCTTCTTAATCGGTCTCCTTATTTGGTTATCCAACAGACTTACTCATGTTGCGCATAAGCCAGAATATGATACCAGCCGTGAGGATGCATCATAATGGAACATTATATTAGTTTATTTATCAAGGCAGTTTTCATCGAAAACTTGGCCTTAAGCTTCTTCCTCGGGATGTGTACCTTCCTCGCGGTTTCAAAGAAGGTTAAGACTGCTATCGGCCTCGGTATTGCCGTTGTCGTAGTTCAGATGATTGCAGTACCTGCAAATAATCTGGTTTATACCTACGTACTTAAGCCAAATGCGATTCAGACTGGTCTCGACCTCTCATTCCTTGGCTTTATTACCTACATTGGGGTTATCGCAGCTATTGTGCAGATTCTCGAAATGTTCTTGGATAAGTTTGTACCAAGCCTATATGCGGCTCTCGGTATCTTCTTACCACTCATTACCGTAAACTGCGCAATCTTCGGTGGCGTATCCTTCATGGTACAGCGTGAGTACAATTTTGGTGAATCTGTAGTTTATGCAGCAGGTTCTGGTATTTCTTGGGCTTTAGCGGTAGTACTTTTAGCTGCTATTCGTGAAAAGCTAAAGTATGCTCATGCGCCTGAAGCAATCAATGGCCTTGGCTTGGTATTTATTACCGCTGGTTTGATTGCTCTTGGCTTTATGTCATTCTCTGGCATACAGTTATAAGGAGATTCCATGGAAATTATTTGGGGCGTAGGCCTATTTATCGGTATCGTGTTGGTGCTGGTTGCTGCCATCTTAGTAGCTAGAGCCTTCATGGTAAATTCCGGTGATGTTAATATTGGAATCAACGGTGATCCTAAAAAAGCAATCAAGGTTCCAGCTGGTGACAAGCTTTTAACTTCTCTCGCTAACCAGGGTATTTTCGTACCGTCTGCTTGTGGCGGTGGCGGTGCTTGTGGTCAGTGCCGTTGTAAAGTACTTAAGGGCGGTGGGGATGTGCTCCCAACTGAACTTGGTCACTTGTCAAAGCGTGAGGTACGTGAAGGCTGGCGTTTAGCATGTCAGGTTAGCGTACGCCAAGATATGGAAATTGAACTTCCTGCTTCTGTGTTCGGCGTAAAGAAGTGGCAGTGTACTGTTATTTCTAACGATAACGTTGCTACCTTTATCAAGGAATTGCGTTTAGCTATCCCTGAAGGGGAAGAAGTACCATTCCGCGCTGGTGGTTATATTCAGATTGAAGCAGATCCACATACTGTTGCATACAAGGACTTTGATATCCCTGAAAAATACAGAAGCGATTGGGAAAAGTTCCATCTTTTTGATTTGGTATCTAAGGTTGATACTCACATTTTGCGTGCTTACTCTATGGCTTCTTACCCAGAAGAAAAGGGTTTGATCATGCTTAACGTACGTATTGCTACCCCTCCTCTTCGTCAGATGGATACTATTCCACCAGGGCAGATGTCTTCTTACATTTGGTCTCTTAAGAAGGGTGATAAGGTTACTATTTCTGGTCCATTCGGTGAATTCTTTGCTAAAGACACTGATGCAGAAATGGTATTTATCGGTGGTGGTGCTGGTATGGCGCCAATGCGTTCTCACATTTTTGACCAGCTCAAGCGTTTGAACTCTAAGCGTAAGATTAGTTTCTGGTATGGTGCTCGTTCTCTTAAGGAACTCTTCTATAAGGAAGAATTCGATAAGTTGGCCGAAGAACATCCAAACTTCACTTGGCACGTAGCCTTAAGTGATCCATTACCAGAAGATAACTGGACTGGTTACACTGGCTTCATTGCTAATGTGCTTTACGAAAACTACCTTAAGGGCCATAAGGCTCCTGAAGACTGTGAATTCTACATGTGCGGCCCTCCAATGATGGCTAAGTCTGTTGTAGATATGCTTCACGGCCTCGGTGTTGAAGACGAAAACATCCTCTTCGATAACTTTGGTGCTTAATGCATAACTGTTGAATGCTCTAGCATTTAAGCGATTAAAGGCATGCTCATATGGGCATGCCTTTTGTTGTGTGCTTATCATTGACCTTTCATGGTGGAGAAACACAAAAGCGAATCCGTTTTACGAAAATTCAAGAAAAGAAGTTGTATCAAAATCTTAAAAATCATATTGAAGCATTTAGTAGAGCCTTGATCATGTATTCGTTGATTGCTCTGATTGACGGATTTTTATTAGCGTTGTTTTAAGATATTTTCTAAAAATTCAATACACAGTAAAATTGAAGTTTGGAGGTGTAGAGATGATTGACACAAGTATGTCTGATACACTATTCGTAAATGAGAAAGAATATGAGATTATCGGATTTTTAGGTAAAGGCAAGGGCGGATATTCCTATTTAGCAAGCGATTGAGAACAGCGGTATGTCTTAAAACAGATACATCACGAGCCATGCAGTTATTATCAGTTTGGCAATAAAATTCAGGCTGAAATAAATGATTATAACAGACTGAAAAAAATCGGTATTAGAATACCCGAAATGATAGATGTTGATGTGGATAATGAAAGGATTTTGAAAGAATATATCGAGGGCCGCACCATATATGAGCTTGTAAAATCTGATTGTATGAAAAATGAATACATAGAACAGGTACGGGACATGTGCCACCTACTCTATCCTGCGAACGTAAATATTGATTATTTTCCTACGAATTTTGTGGTACAGAATGAGTTGATATATTATATAGATTTTGAATGTAACGACTATATGGAACAATGGAATTTTGAGAATTGGGGAATTTTGTACTGGTCAAAAACAGAAGAATTTTTGAAATATCTGGCTGAACATTCGTAGCGATCAAATTCCTGTTTGTGGAGTAGACTGTCGTGTTGATGAAGGTAGGGTTTCCATTATTAAATTGTTTAATGTTCTTGTTCCGTTTTTCCATAATACTAGGACTTGGACCTTGCTATTGTGGCACAGATTAGGCGTTATAAATTTAGACGTAAAACCCACACGCATGCGTGTGGGTTTTACGTCGCTTTTTCTATGAAAAACTATATTTCTACTACTTGATATTAGCATGGAACGATATATAACCGAAATGTTAGGAAGATTGACTGTACTTCCTGGTCGTAAGACAGAAATTTACCGCTAATGTGGTCGTAGGACTCTTTGGTAATAAAAGTCCTGATTCAAACAGATTTACACTTGTAACTCCAAAGCCTGA
>OCKZ01000164.1_pt1 | contig 10136 bp, 6 predicted proteins | sample 1495951 | NCBI WGS metagenome assembly OCKZ01 (sample SAMN03418277, study PRJEB22391) | human gut metagenome | biome: human-gut; feature: organic feature; material: feces | host: Homo sapiens | place: Tanzania | collected 2013-01 | reverse complement strand
CTCTGGGACTATCTCTCGGGTGACCACTACTGGAAGTGCCAGTATGCCGAGCATAACCTCACACGCGCCCGCAACCAGTGGCATCTCTTCCTGAAAGCAAAGGCACACGAGGCAGAGATGAAGCGATTCATAGAAGCACTTCAGAAGTAATATATCAAGATTTGCCATCCGCATCGGTCGATACAGACATCCGCGTCGGTCGATACGGACATCTGCGTCGGTCGATACGGACATCCGCACCGACCGTTACGAGCATCCGCACCGACTGGTGCGGATCATAAAAGTCACATAATATTTTGCCAGTCTCACCATTTTTCACTAACTTTGCATCCGCTAATGCGCTTGTGGCGGAATTGGTAGACGCGCCAGACTTAGGATCTGGTGTTTTAGGACGTGAAGGTTCGAGTCCTTTCAGGCGCACCATAAGAAATCCTAACTGCTTGAATATGAGCAGTTAGGATTTTTGTTTTTATAAAATTGCCAACATTTTGCCAACATAATTCGTCGCTAATTTGTTGTGGTTGGCAAAGTTCATGTTGTTTTCATCCGTATTTCTCATGATTTCATTGCATTTCACTTGACATCGCCAATTTTATGAGTCACCAAATGACAAGCTATAGTCAGGTAGATTAGCTCTCATATTCTATAAATTGATGTATATATCATCTATATAATACAAATATCACTATCTAACATAATAATTCAACACCTTTATTCGTTATTCTAACAGGGAATCACTACTTTTGTACTTTCCAAATAATTATACGCAAATATGAGTAAAGATATAAACAGACTAAAGGTCGTCCTGGCTGAAAAGAAACGAACCAACAAATGGCTCGCTGAACAATTGGGTAAAGATCCTGCCACTGTTTCAAAATGGTGTACCAACACCATACAACCGAATGTCGAGACATTGGTGGAAATCGCCAAATGTCTGAATGTTGAGATACAGGATTTGTTTTGGCCAATATATAAAAAATAAACGTATATGAACATAATTTTATTAATAATAGCGATTTGCTATCCTTTTATATTTAAATATATTGAACAGTATTTTTCACAAAAGGGGAAAAATGCTGCTCAAAAAGAAGATGTTCGTGATATTCAATACGAATCAAAAAAAGGTGAAAATATCGCAACAAAAGAAGATATTAAGGAGATAACATCACAGATTGAAACAGTAAAGAATGAAATCTCGTTTGAAAAACAACGCAGACATGAGTTTATAAATCAACGGACGGAACGTTTGTTGAAAATTTTGTATCTTACTGAGAAATTGAATGAGCAACAAGGAATCTTGTTATATGCTTTGTACGACAAACATTCCTATAAACGGCTTCTTTCTTTGATTGAGCAAATAAATGGTACGCTATTATCATTCCTACATGAATGCAGAATTATCTATGTGACGGTTGAAGATAAAGATTTGACTTCACGAATAACGGATTTAATAAAAGATGCTCAAGCTTATGCAGGTTATATGTGCTATATAGCAAGTAACGCTGCCAGCCATTTAACTAATTGGGAAGATTTCCTTGATTTAGCAGAAAAACATAATAATGCAACTCAGCTACTGAACGAGGCTATAAAAAGTCAAAATGGTGTCGAACAAACAAGAAAAGAATTTGAAAATAATATAAGCGACAAAAAGGAGGCTTTGTATGAAAGCCAAATTAAATACCTATCAAAGTTGAATTTATTATTTGGTAGTGAATTTCATTTAAAAGAATAAAAATACTATTATGAACAAGCAACAACTCGCAAATAAAATATGGGCATCTGCAAATAAGATGCGCTCTAAAATAGAAGCAAATGAATACAAGGATTATATTCTTGGATTCATTTTTTACAAGTTCCTTTCAGAGCAAGAAGTAAGAGTTGCTAAGGAATATGATTTTACAGATACAGATTTACCTCAACTCAATGAGAAAAACAAGGAAATCGTCAAGTGGGCGCAAAGTAAATTAGGCTATTTTATAGCATATGAAAACCTTTATTCTACATGGATGGATAAGGATTTTGATTTTCAAATAACTAATGTACGTGACGCTCTGTCTGCTTTTACACGTTTGATTTCACCAACTCATAAGAAGGTCTTCTCTGGCATATTTGATACTTTGCAGACAGGATTGAAAAAGTTGGGAACATCTGATGCGGAACAAACACGTGCTGTAAGTGACCTGCTTTCTTTGATTAAAGATATTCCTATGAGTGGAAGGCAAGACTATGATGTACTTGGCTTTATTTATGAATATCTTATAAGTCAGTTTGCAGCCAATGCCGGCAAGAAAGCTGGTGAGTTCTATACTCCTCATGAGGTTTCTTTACTGATGTCAGAAATTGTGGCTTATCATCTTAAAGACCGTTCTCAAATAGAAATTTATGACCCGACAAGCGGTTCAGGTTCTCTTCTTATCAATATTGGTAAGTCGGTGGCTCGTCATATCCAGCAAGATAACTGTATTAAGTATTATGCACAAGAATTAAAGCAGAATACTTTCAACCTCACTCGTATGAATCTCGTTATGAGAGGCATCGTACCAGATAACATCATAGCAAGAAATGGTGACACATTGAAGGATGATTGGCCTTATTTTGACGAGAATGACAAGGAAAATACTTATCACCCTCTGCATGTAGATGCAGTGGTTAGCAATCCGCCATATTCTCAGAGTTGGACTCCTCCACGTAAATCGAAGAATGGAGATTTGGGAGAGATTGACCCACGATTTGACGATTATGGCATTGCGCCTAAGGGTAAGGCTGATTATGCTTTCTTGCTTCATGACTTATATCATTTGAAGACCGATGGCATAATGACCATCGTCTTGCCTCATGGTGTACTTTTCCGTGGAGATGCTGGTGATGGAACAGAAAGTAGCGTAGGTGATGGTTCGGAAGGAAGTATTCGCAGACAGTTGATTGAAAATGACAACATAGAAGCTATCATCGGTTTACCTGCAGACATCTTCTTTGGTACGGGTATTCCTACTATAGTCATGGTGCTACGCAAGTCTCGTCCAACAAGTGATGTACTTATCGTAGATGCCTCTAAGGGATTTAAAAAGGAAGGAAAGAAGAACAAGTTGCGTGCTTCTGACATCAAGCGTATAGTGGATACCTATATTTCTAAGAAGGAAGAACCAAAGTTCTCCCGATTGGTAACTAAAGAAGAAATTCGTGCTAATGGTTACAACCTCAACATTCCTCGATATGTCAATTCTTCGGATGATGCAGAAACTTGGGATTTATATGCAACAATGTTTGGTGGTGTACCAAAGGGGGAACTTTCTGCAATGGATAGATATTGGGATGCTTTTGCGGGATTGAATAATTCTCTTTTCAAGCAGACAGATACTCCACAAACCGAATTTAAGGTGACAGATATTCAGAAGACAGTAGAGAATCATCCTTCTGTAGTTGGTTTCAAGAACATGTTCTCTGAAAAGTTTGGTGGCTTTAGCGAAATGTTGCATCATCGTTTGCTCGACAATTTGCAGTCTCTGAATATTGCCGCAGAAGAGGATGCGATTACTTCATATATATTTAATCAGCTCGAGCAAATGCCACTTGTTGACCGCTTTGAGGCTTACCAATTGTTTGCAGATAAATGGCAGATAATTTCGCAGGATTTGGAAATCATTCAATCGGAAGGATTTGAGGCTACTCGCATGGTAGATGCCAACTGGGTTATCAAAAAGAAGGATGATAAGGAATATGAGGTACAAGATGGCTGGGTTGGTCATGTACTACCCTTTGAACTTGTACAGACTACTTATTTGAAATCAGAATGGCAAGCTCTTCACGATAAGGAAGAACGCCTAGAAATGGCTGCTTCCGAGACAGAGGAAACTTTGGGAGAATTAGCAGATGATGAGCGTGATGGTATTACCAACGATGATGGTGTGCTTGACAAGAAGGCTCTTGACGGAAAACTTTCTGAAGCTTTGGAAGAAGTGGAAACTCCTGAGATTTCTTCACTTAATGAATACCTCCTACTTTCAAAAAAGAAAGATAAGTTGGCTTTTATTGCTGCCCATGATGAGATAAGCTGGGAAAACGTAACTGCCGGCAAGGATGGCACATACGGCAAGGCTGCTACTAATGCGCTTATTGGTCATTATCGTGCAAACTTTGATTTTCCAGAAAACTCTTATGAAGCACATCTGATAAGGATTAGTCGTCTGATGAATGAGACTAAGACTTTGAAGACTGAGATTAAACTTGCTGCCGTAGCTTTGCATGAGCATACTAAGCTAACGATAGAGCAAGAATTATCCGATGAAGACGTGATGAAGTTACTATCCATCAAATGGATAGAGGGTCTTTGTGCCCATTTGGCAACATTGCCTCAGACTATCATAGATGAGTTTATTGGCAAACTTATGGCTTTGCAGAAAAAGTACGCAACAACGCTTGTGAACTTGGAACATGACATTCACGATGCTTCCATACAGCTTACTGATATGATAGATGAATTGACGGGCAACGAGTTTGATATGGCTGCTTTGCAGGAATTAAAGAAAGTTTTGGTAAATGTATAAAAGGGAATGGATATGAATAAAATGAAGAAAGTTCCAGAGATAAGATTCAAAGAATTTGCGGAGGATTGGGAGAATACGGATGCTTCGATAATATTCAAGACGTATTTTGATAAGAACCATCCAGATTTACCTGTTCTTTCTGCATCGCAGGAATATGGGATGATAATCAGAGAAGATGTAGGATTTAAAGTGCAACACAATAAGGAAAATGAGGCTGGTTACAAGAGAGTTCTTCCTGGACAGTTTGTAATACATCTTCGTTCTTTTCAAGGGGGCTTTGCTCATTCTGATGTTGAGGGGATTACTTCACCTGCATACACTATTATAGAGTTTCGTGATAAAAGTCAACAAGACGATATTTTTTGGAAATATGTTCTAACGTCAAAGGAATTTATAAAACGACTTGAAACGGTTACTTATGGTATCCGTGATGGGCGAAGCATTAGCTTTGAAGATTTTTCAGAACTTGGCTTTAACGTACCAGATATAAAGGAACAGCGTAAAATAGGAAAGACCTTGACCGTTATAGATACCCTTATTCGCAAATTAGAACAGAAGTTAGAGAAGTTACGCAATATCAAGCAATCGCTTATTAATCAGGATGTTTGTAAATGTTAATAGGGGGGGTACGCTCCGCTAATTAGATTTAAAGGTTATGCTGATAAGTGGATAATGGTATTGCTTAAAGATGTTTCAAAAAAAGTCACAGAGAAGAACTCCTCGTTTGACTACAAGGATGTTTTTACTAATTCTGCTGAATTGGGAATCATCAATCAGCGTGACTATTTCGATCATGATGTCGCAAATGTAGAAAGTATTCAAGGCTATTATAAAGTAGCACCTAATGATTACGTGTACAATCCAAGAATATCAACATCAGCACCTGTAGGTCCAATTAATAGAAACAAGTTAGCTTATGGTGGTGTTATGTCACCATTATACTATGTGTTTAGAGTAGATGACAAAGATTTTGGAAGTCTTGACTTTCTTGATTTCTTTTTCAAAAGCGATGTATGGCATGAATTTATGTTTAAAAATGGCAACTCAGGAGCAAGGTCTGATAGGTTTTCGATAAGTGATGATGTTTTTGTTGAGATGCCAATAGCGCATCCTAAAAGTAAAAGGGAACAAAAAACCATAGGAAACTTTTTGGCAAGCATGGACGCAGCTTTGCAAAATGAAACTTATAAGCTTACCAAACTCCGCACAATGAAGCAATCTTTGCTTCAAAAAATGTTTGTATAACAAGTAAATATAAAACGATATGGGATTCGACTATGAACCAGAATTTGAGGATGCCCTCATCAAATTGTTAAAAAATAATGGGTGGTCTGGCAAGATGCTTAACTATCCTACAGAGGAACAGCTCATAAAGAATTGGGCTGACATCCTTTTTAATAACAATAAGGGAATAGACCGTTTGAATGGTCAGCCTTTGACAAAAGGAGAAATGCAGCAACTTCTTGATAAAGTAAAGGAGTTGCGTACTCCCCTTGCGCTCAATGGTTTCATTAATGGCAAGTCGGTGACCATCACTCGTGATAATCCAGCCGACAAATTACATTTTGGTAAGGATGTATCACTAACTATCTATAACCGTTTGGAAATAGCAAGCGGTAAAAGTTTTTATCAGATAGCTCGCCAACCAAAGTTTGAACATCATTCTTATATTTTGCCAAAACGTAGGGGCGATTTGGTCTTACTCATCAACGGTATGCCTGTTATACATATTGAGCTGAAAAGCAGCAAGGTTCCAGCTATGCATGCTGTTAATCAAATTACAGATAAATATATTCCAGAAGGAGTATTTACAGACAGCATATTCTCATTGGTTCAAATATTTGTGGCTATGAATCCTGAGGAGATGATGTATTTTGCCAATCCTGGCATTGATATTAAATTTAATAAAGCCTTTTGTTTTCATTGGGCTGATGCTAATAATAACCCGATAAATGATTGGCAACAAATAGCATCTACATTCCTCTCTATACCGATGGCACATATGCTCATTGGGTTTTATACTGTTGCCGACCAAGCAGATGGTATATTAAAAGTATTGCGAAGCTATCAATATTATGCTGCCAGTAAGATTAGTTCCATTGTTGCAAAATGGGATTGGAAGAGTACGGAGCAGAAAGGTGGCTATATCTGGCATACGACAGGTAGCGGAAAGACTATGACCAGTTTTAAGTCTGCCCAGTTGATTGCACAATCGGGGGATGCAGATAAAGTTGTGTTTCTTGTCGATAGAATAGAACTTGGAACACAGTCCTTGGATGAATACCGTTCTTTTGCTGATTCCGTGGATGATGTACAGGCAACTGAAGACACGGATGATTTAATAGGTAAATTATATGACGATACTCCAAGAAAAAATCTTCTGATAGTGACTTCCATACAGAAAATGAGCAAGGTGAATACCGAGGAGTTCCCCAAGAAAAAAACCGAGATTGAGAAGATTGTATCCAAGCGAGTGGTGTTTATCATAGACGAATGCCATCGTTCTACTTTTGGTGACATGCTAATCGACATTAAGCGAACTTTTCCTCATGCGGTATTCTTTGGTTTTACAGGTACTCCAATCAATGATGAAAATCAAAAGAAATCGAATACCACGCAAACGATCTTTGGGGAAAGATTGCATACGTATTCCATTGCTAATGGTATCATAGACAAGAATGTGTTAGGTTTTGACCCATATATGTGTCCTACTTATAAGGATAAGGCTTTGCGTCGTTGTGTGGCTTTGGAAAAAGCAAAAGCACAGACGGATGAGGAAGCTATGGCTGATGAGGCTAAAAAGAAAGTATATCAGCACTATATGAATCCAAGCAAGGTGTCTATGGCAGGAAAGACACTACCAAATGGTTCATATATAAAAGGTATAGAGGATTTCATACCTTCTTCACAATATAACTGTAAAAAGCATCATCTGAAAGTTGTGGAAGATATTAAGGAAAATTGGATCATGCTCAGTTTGAACAATAAGTTCCATGCCTTGCTTGCTACGGACAGTATTCCAGAAGCTATAGCTTATTATAGATTGTTGCGCAAGGAAATGCCAGCTTTGAAAGTGACGGCGCTTTTTGATCCAAACATTGACAACACAGGTGGTCAACAGTTTAAGGAAGAGGGACTTATTGAGGTGTTAGAAGGCTACAAAGAGCAGTTTGGCAAAGAATTTACGATGTCAACTCATGCGGCTTTCAAGAAAGATGTAGCTTTGCGTCTTGCCCATAAAAAGCCTTATAATGGAAAGGATTTTACGAAGGACAAACAAATCAATCTTCTCATAGTGGTGAATCAGATGCTTACAGGCTTTGATTCCAAATGGATTAATACGCTCTATGTGGATAAGTTGATGGAGTATGAAAATATTATCCAAGCTTTTAGCCGTACAAACCGCTTGTTTGGACCAGACAAACCATTTGGAGTGATACGCTATTATCGTTATCCACATACGATGAAATGTTACATAGATAAGGCTGTAGCAATGTATTCAGACAACAAACCTCTGAAACTCTTTGCAGATCCATTGACCCATAACTTGCATCAAATGAATAGCATCTATGAAGAAATAGAATATTTGTTTGTTCATGCTGGTGTTAAGAACTTCGAGAAGTTACCAGAATTGGAAGCAGAAAGGAAACGTTTCGTAAAACTTTTCAACCTGTTTAATAAGCATTTTGAGGCAGCTCGCATACAAGGTTTTGTTTGGGAGAAAAATCATTATCATCTAAAACAACCACAAGGCAACTATGCGGATATTGACATGTTGATAAATGAAGAAACTTACAATGTGTTGCTAAAGCGATACCAAGAGTTGTTGCCTTCAGGTGTAGGAGGTGGTGGCGTGGAAGAACCACCATACGACATTGAGACTTATCTTACAGAAATAGATACAGGTCAGATAGATGCAGACTATATAAATGAGCGTTTTGATGTTTATCTGAAGTTAATTAACAAGGGAAATGCTTCTGAAGAGGAACGACAGATGGTAATGCAGGAACTCCACAAGTCATTTGCTCTGTTATCTCAAGAAGAGCAAAAGTATGCCAACATCTTCTTGCATGACGTAGAAAGTGGTGATGCTGTTCTTGACACTGGTAAGAGATTTTATGACTATGTCGTGGAGTATATGAACCAGGCTAAGAATACGAAACTCCACCAAGTGGCAGAACTCTTTGGTATCAATGAGCTGTTACTAAAAGAAATCATGTCTTCAGCCGTTACAGCAGACAACTTGAACTCGTATAATCGTTTTTCAAAGTTAACTGCAACTATTGACAAGGAAAAAGCGCAACAGTTCTTTGAAATGACTCAAGGTGTTAAGCTATTGCCATTTAAAGTTAAGCCAAAAGCGGAATTATTCCTGCGAGATTTTATATTGAGTAATGGCAATTTGGAAATACCAGAATATGGGCGGAAACTTTCATCTATGAAAGAAGACCAACGTATTGTGGAATTTGCCAATAACATTATGACCATAAATAATGGCATATCGGTTTTGTCATTGGAAAAAGAATGCATTGAACGGTTTGGGGAAGAATATTCTGCAATGTCAATGTTTGACTGGTTCAAGGTAATAAATGACTATGTCCGCAACAAAACCCATCGGTATGACTTGAAACAAGACGAGGTTGTATATTGGAATGTTGCAGAAGATGATCCAAAATTATAATAACGATATGAACGAAAATATAGACATACATAAACTTCTTTCGGACGGTGAGCGTGTAACGCTCGAATGCAAGAAAGCCACGAAAGGTGTGCCAAATTCGCTTTGGGACACTTATTCAGCTTTTGCCAACACATACGGTGGAACCATTCTGTTGGGTGTGGTAGAGCACATGGATGAGCAAAACAATACCAAGCGGTTTGAAATCGTTGGTGTTGAGGATGCAGACAAAATCCGCAAGGACTTGTGGAATACTGTAAATAGTCGTGAGAAAGTGAATATCAATCTTCTGTACGACGATGACATTCAGACGATAGATATTGACGGCAAGAAGATTATTGCCATCAACGTGCCTCGTGCCGATTATACAGTTCGTCCTGTCTATATCAACAACAATTTGTCAAGAGGAACTTTCAAACGCAACCATGAAGGCGACTATCATTGTACGGAGCAAGAGTTGAAGATGATGCTCCGTGATGCCAATGAAGCTGGCAATGATGGATTGTTGTTGGAATACTACACAATGGCCGACATTGACATTCCAACATTGGAACGCTTCCGTCAGATGTTTCAGAACTTGCATCCAGAGCATCAATGGAACTCGGCAGAACACAAGGAGTTTCTAACGAACTTTGGAGGTTATACACGAGACCGAAGGACAGGAAAAGAAGGACTGACTATGGCTGGACTTTTAATGTTTGGCAAAGGATTGCCCGTTCGTGAGCGTTTCGACAATCTGCGAATGGACTACATTGATAAATCCAATTTGATAGGCGACCAACGCTATAGCGACCGATTGACATACGATGGGACTTGGGAAAACAACCTGTTCAACTTTATCCGCATGGTCATTCCGAAACTGACACGTGATTTGCCTCACCCTTTCAGTATGGACGGCGTGGTGCGCAAAGACG
>OCKZ01000161.1_pt1 | contig 10196 bp, 6 predicted proteins | sample 1495951 | NCBI WGS metagenome assembly OCKZ01 (sample SAMN03418277, study PRJEB22391) | human gut metagenome | biome: human-gut; feature: organic feature; material: feces | host: Homo sapiens | place: Tanzania | collected 2013-01 | reverse complement strand
CTTGAAGACAACATTAAAGAGGACAGAACTCCGGAAGATTTGTTATTCCAAGTTATGCTTGACCTTGGAATTTTGCTTAGCAGCAAAATTCAAGTTAGGAGTGAGAAAGTAGGAATGAGGAGTTATTCTTACTTTGATGTTGAGGATGGGTATTTGATTGCTTGCTTTGATGATAATGTAACCAAAGATGTGATTACAGAGATTGCAAAACAGAAGCCATATTATTTTGTTATGCGTGACAGCTCTATGGATAACGATAGTGTCGCAACGAACTTTGAGCAAATCTTCACTACATACAGTCCTAACACAGTAAGGAAGGTGCTGTGATGTCTAATCGGTTTATCGTCTCTAACACCGAAAAATGTTGTCCTAAACTGTACAAGTACATGGGAAACATAGATTACATGTTCGAATCTATAGAAAATAACACTATTTATTTTTCACTATATATTTGTAATATGAAGTATTGCCGTTTTTATCCACTACTTGATACACATCTTTAAGTCCTGCTACCAGCTCATAATTATCCGGAATATCCGTAGTTACATCTTCCCAAACCCAAGAGCCGCCATCTTACTTGACTCTGTGTCTGTATTGAATAATATTTCCATTTTCATCGACGACCATATACATCTCGTCTTCTCCCGGTACAGGCAAATAGTTGTCAGGTATTTCGGGATCAAGCACCCATTGTTCGTCTGCTTTTACACTTAAAGATTGGTTCCACCACACTCCGTCCTCGCTGTTCAGTCCGTTAATGTATGAATTTGGACGCATAGCCGGAACTTTTGCTTTTACTGCCCACGCACTGATAAACACAAGCAAAAGCGCGATAAACACAATCACTATCTTTTTCAAAGGAATCACCTTCCGTCAAAATTATTTCATTAATAGTATGACGGATTTGTTAAAGGATAATTATATATGCTAATTCAACAGAAAACTCGTTTAAAATATGTATATTTTGTCAATTGATTATTGTTCTTTTTTATAGAATAATATTTACTATCATTATTTAAAATTCGGCATATATTGTAATAAGCAACAATTATATTGCTAACAGATTGTAAGGGAGTCTTTTTATGAGCAAGGCAATCGATATTGCCAACAATTTAATCAATCTATCAATTGATGAAGCTAGTAAAAATCAACCAGGCTATTTTATGGACTTTTATAAAGTAAATAAACTATTATATATAGCACAAGAACAAATGCTTGAAAAATATGATTGTCCATTATTTGATGATGATATATATGCTCTGTCATGCGGACCATATATTTATGCCTGTGAAAAAATTTATGATCAAAACAAATTAAATCCTATAAGAATAAAAATAGATAATGTCTCAGAGCTTATTCCAGAAAAAAAAGATGTATTGTTGGAAGTTTTAAAGAAATATGGACACAATACAAGGCAACAATTAGGCGATGCAACTCGTAATACCTCTCCATATACTAAGGGAGAAAATAGAAACGATTTAAAGATAACATTCAGTTCTATTCATTTTGATGAAAATGATAAAAAGAAATTAAAAAAATACGAAAAAAATGATAATTAGTTAATTCACCAAGAAATAGAAAAATATAATTGGGGATGTTTTATAATGAATGATGCAAATCATAAATATACCAATTTATTTGATGCACAAAACCAACTAGAAGACCTCACCTTGGATTTTCTAAAAAACTTTAACACAGAAACAAGCAACAATAAAGAGATAATTAAATCCATTAATGATTATTGTGAAATATTAAGAGATATCCTGTCCACCAAAGACTATAGACCTCATTATTTTTTTATTCACAAAATGATTGATGACAACAATGCCATAGCCATTCCTGAGGCACAGATAAAATGTAATAAGGTTTTAGATATTATTACAGATCCAAATATTGAAATTTCTGCTTTTAAAAACGATAAGGACGCTGATATTCAGTTCAAAATAAAAATGTATTTTACAGCAATTGAATATGAAACACATCTAAAAAAAGATACCTACGAGTTTAAAGCAGCTAAAGCTTCATTAGATAGTATAAGCGACATGGACACTTCGATAATCGAAATTAAGAAAGGTGTTAATGCGGTAAAAGAGGACTCACAAAATCTCTTAGGAAACGCAATCGCCGTATTAGGAATCTTTATAGCTATCGTTGCCGCAATTTTTGGCGGTGAAAAAATAATTAGTGAAGCCAAGGATGAAGCGGACCTTCTTTTTGCTAAAATCGGTAGCAATAGTGCTATGTTAATGTCTATAATTTTAATAGTTTTAATTGCTTTTATTATTGTAAATCTTATCGTTCTTTTTTCATTTATTTTATCTCGACTGATTAAAAGAGATATTGGTATTCTATGCAGATATCATAGTTTTGATTTAAACATAGATCCGCAAGAAAGGGTAAACGCGTTTAAGAATTGTACTAGCTGTAAAAACAGTTGCGGATTTTACGAAAAGATAAAATATCGTTACGCATATATCTTTTACGTTGAAATTGCAATTATCGCTTCATTGATGATACTCGTTGTTATTTGGGCTTTTAAAGTTAGTATTTATGATAACTTAATGGATTATCATAGTGGTAGCAATTCCGTAACAAAATATGTCTTTCTATCAAAACTACTTATTGGGATCGCTATAATAGCATCAATTTCTTTTTCAGTTTTATTCCTTGCATATAGGTTTTCCTTAAATAAAAAAATTGCTGATTTTGTTCGGTATAGGGAAAATCTACAAAATAACGAAGTTGTAACTCCGCAACAAATACGCCAATACAAAAGAGAATATAAACACAGTAGATTACAACAACTATTTCATAGGTCAACCTCAACTAAGGTTTAATAAGCAAATACAGATGAAGCTTGCTAAAATCCGTATGTGGGCTTTATTCGTTTGTAATTTTATCTCCTAGTTTTATAATGCATCATCTCGCATACTACGTTAGGAGCTTTTTTGCTTTAATTTATATATCGTTTGAGATATTCAGTTTTTACAAAGCATTTCCCATACATTTAAGCAAAAGGATTTTTCTATATTACCCACAAAATATAAAATAACGACGCTCTTATAACAGAGTGCCGTTATTTTTTTTGACATCATGATTACTAATCAGTCACAAAATATTTTATTTTTTCGATAAATTGCTTTTAAGAGAAAAATTAAAAAGAATTATTATGATAGCAATTATGCCGAGATAATCCGTGAATAATATATGTTCATTTCGTAACATACCAACTGTTTCCGTTATTATCAGTAAAATCACCGGAAGATACATTAGTGCATAAGCGATCATCAACTTTTTAGCTTTTTTAGTTGAATGAGTTGTCAGCTTGAATAACTTTAATTTGTATGAAAACACATTCTTACTGTCCGTGCGTAATGATTTAATTTTTTCACAAGATAATTCTGCATTATTAAGAATAGACATACGCATATGCTTTGTCGAAAGCCAGCTTAACGGTAATAAAACAATCAAATAAAGAAAAATACTAATTATGCTTTTGCCTCTTTGATCTAAATATTTTCCTAATTGAGATGGCTTTAAATAACCGATTGAGATCAAAATATTATTTAACTCATTTTGATACTCTTTATCACAATAAGCAAAAACAGTGGTGTTTCCGACACGAATTCCAACATAATTAACATTGTTAACAGTTGTAGAATATATTACATAATTGCCTTTTGTAGTATAAGCACCTTTATCGGGATAATATTCTTTATCGATAATTTTTGAGTGTATTTTTGACCAATATGAATTTGCAGTTTTGTCACTTTGAAAAGCATTAAATTCAAAATATAACTTCTCATCATTAACGGTTATATTTCTGGTATAATCATCATTTGTCAAATCTTGCGGATAATGTCCATCATTTTGAAGCGTATTCCAGACAGTTTCGTATTCGGCCACAGGTATGCTCGAAGATGAAACTTTAAGTATGCACAGTACAGCAAAAACAAACGCTATGATAATAAACAATGCAATTGTATAATCTTTTACTGTATATTTTTTCTTATACTGTTGTTTCATAAATCGAGCACACCTTTCTGAATAACTATCAATTAAAACAAATTCACACAATAATTACTGTTTAGTACGATAACGCCAAATCGAAACAAAGATTATAATCCGACTCATCAACAACACCGTCTCTGTTTATATCGGCAGCAGCTAAATATGCACCGCTTAATTTATTTGCAGTATTTATATGTCTGTCTATATAAAATACATCAAAAGTATCAATCGCGCTATCTCCGTTAACATCTCCAGGTATTATAACGGTATACACATCAATTACAACGCCGTCTTTTGAAACAATTTGGGCTTGTGAACCGGTAGCATTAATCATACCAAATGAGTTCTTAACTTGAACAATAGATCCGTTGTCTGTTGCCGCAAAATAGTCTTCAATCTTTTCTCCGGATGGCAAGCCTAATAGATATTTATTTTCTTCATCGACGATAACATTTTTATTTAAGATATTAACAGTATCACAATCATTAAGTTTTATAAACCGAGCCTCTAATTCAGAGCTTTTTAGAACAGAAAATAAATATATGGATTCTGCTCCAAAAATCCTTACTCCATTCTCATACCAACCCTGAAAAGCATATCCTGCACTCGGAACAGCAGTTATCGTTATAGTGGAGTTTTTTGGAAAAATTCCGCTACCAGCTACATACCCTCCTATGGTCCCTGCAATAACATCTACAGTACAATCCGGATACACATAATATTCAAATGTATTATTTAAATAATCGCTTTCAATATCATCTGTTTTCAAAGTTACATAAACCAATTTTGGATCATCGAGTGCAGATGGGGCTGAATAAGAACTACCCAATGTAAATATGAAATCAATTTCTTCATTTGGTTGTAATACTGTAATGGTATTGCTTCCGATAATATTTCCGTCATATTTACCCGCGTGGAGTTCAAGTGCAGCTGACGACACAGGGAAATATCCTTCATTTTTTATAGTAACTTTAATTTGACGTAAGTTCTCGTCTCTGATTTCATCGACATTTACAATAGAAATGTCAGGCAATCCAATTGTAAAGTTCGATATATTATCCGCAAATGTACTAATTACAGCGTTCAAAGGAGTAACTACAAGTCTATATTCCGTTTTACTAATTGATGCCGGTAAAGTAAAGGCTACTTCTATATCAGAGCTTTTTCCTATTCCAACTTCTTTATTGACTATGGTTGATTGTAGCATTTCTCCGTTTTCATTTATTAGCTCAACGTTAAATCCTTCGATTACCTTTGATCCAGTATTATAAACTTGTGTAGAAACGGTAATAGTATTGTTCGGCAAAACAGCTCCAGTATATGTTGCATTAGGAGTTACATAAATATCGTAATACTCCTCTGCTTGCTTTTGAATCAGGTATAAATCCCCATATAGATTGTCCTCGGTATAATCTGCGTAACAAAATGCCAATTCAATATCGCCGTTTGAATTAAAGCAAGCGTCCCATCCACGCACAACTCCGCTATCTGTAGACAACGGATAAATATCTCCAAAACTATCTGATACAGAATTATAATTAATTCCATAAAATGTCATTCCAGTAGTATCTTCGATCTCCCAAACAATAGACTCGTTATAATCCGGCTCTCTAATAACTTTAATTTTTGAAACAGCACTATTAAGAGTTTTTATGATTTGTTTGTTATCCATGTTACCGTTTCTCGCTACCATTATGGAATTACCGCTAATCCAGTACAAATCTCCATCGACAAAAACAATTGAATAATCAGGCACTTCATTGTTCGTTAATCTTGTTATTTCGGTATCTTTTATACAAAAAAGCTCATAATCATTTAACGTTGAATAGTCATCACTCGCTTTTGCCGAATAAATAACAATATTTTTATCATCAATATATGAAGTATTCAAACTATTTATAATGGACAAATTATATGCGAGCACTTCTGTATCATTCCATACACCGTTAATGAATTGCTTGCGATGTATTGAATTACCTCCAGTTGCAAACAAATCATTTTCTTCGTTTTCTATCCAAATTATTGATAAGTTATTTTCGTTTACGGAGATCTTTTGCGATGTTTCGTAATTAGCATTATTAGAAGTAATCGAAACGGTATCAACAAAATCCGAACCATTCCAATGTGTATAGTATAACTCCACATTCTTCGAAATCTGTTCTATTGGAGCCTCATCATTGAATATCGAATTTGCATTTTGCCAAACAATATATACTCCGCCATTACCATCCGAACAAATTTCAGGTTCAAAATCAGCAGTTCCATCATCTAAAATAGCCTTAGGGACACTCCAAGTTGTACCATTATAGACACTGTACATTAGTATATAACGATTTGTCGATGAACGCTCTGCCTCGTCAGAAATATATGCCATAAACATTTTCCCATCGCCTAAACTCACTATTTTAGGTGATGCATACACTTGAGCCCGTTCTTCAAACATACTATTACTATTATTTCTATAACTAGGATTTGTATTTGAAATCGGCTCAATATTTAACATATTTTCCCTTGAAAGGCTGTATGTATAACTCGAATTTACATCTTGCTTTGGATATAATTGCAATTGATTAAATACAAAATTGTTATAAAAGCTTTGTCCTAACACAGTTGCTTCAACAAAACCTTTTCCTTGAAATGTTGCAGTAAAATCTTCTTGTATTGAGGAACATGGCAACTGCAAGTGACAATTAAGTTCTCCGCTAATGCCGGAATATACATTAATAGATGAGCAACCAATTTGAAATCCAAGACGGGGTTCAAGCGAAAACTCTACATCTCCATTAACGGATAAATTTGAGTTATTCCATACTAATTTTAATCCAGTTTCAAGAGAACCAATTAAGTCAAATCTGATTCCTACCAATGGAACAATCGGTTTTGTTAAAGACACTTTAGATTCAGCAATTATCCCATATCCTCCTTCAATTATCTGCAAATCGCCAGAAACATATTTGAATTTTGCGTAACCGACTTTATAAGAATCAAATTCGAAGCCAAACTGAACTTTAGATTTATTTAATTTGCTTCTCATCTTCTGAAAATTATTCCATGTCTGTGTACTTGTTTTTCCGCCAAGAGAATTTACCAAGCTTTTAATTTCCGCATAATCTTTGGTTTTCACGTTCGGGTCTGTTGTATCTGTCTTTATTCCGAGAGTTACTTCTACAGTTTCTTTTTGTTTATCGAAATTAATTCGGATATGTTCGTTTGAATTGCCTGGCAGTCCAATTTCACATTCAAATAAAGGTACGTTCACTCCAAAAAAGTTTAAAGAAGGTCCTATTAATTTATCTGTTGTGTCTGAGCCAAAATTTGGAGAAAAACGATTTTGATCTATTTCTTCAATATCATCTAACTCAGATACCCCTTGATCTCTTCCTGAAAAACCATCCTTATCAATTGCAAACGCTCCATCTTCACTTTGGATAGATAAGTGCTTTCTAGATGCATCTCTATCAGCAAATTGATCAAAAGCCCAGTTGCTTGGAATTTTATATCCGAGATTTCCACTAAATCCAGTAGACATATCTGCAACAAAACTGCTGCAAGCATAACCTTTATCCGAAACGCGAGAGCATACATTTCGAGCTCCATATATACCTGTTTTATATATGCTGTTAGACATCACTTCAAAAACAGCTTTAAAATACGGAATAACATATGAAGTAACTTCTGAATCCAGTGCATCAAAATCTACTGCAAAATATATTATGGTATTTTTAGGTATTCCCAATGCTTCTGCAGCTTTAATCGCCGCATCAGCATCAGATTTTCCTTGTTCTGAGGTGAAATACGAAGATTGTCTAGCGGATGTTTGATAAATCGGAAAGAAGTGCAAACCAGCCTGTAGAATTATCTCAGCTTCTGTTCGTGTTAAAGCTTTACTAATTCCTCCGTTATATGTGCCTGTTAAGTATCTTCCTATGTATCGATATCCATTTGCGTATAAAGCATCCGCCTTTGGTTTTGTTAAAATTGTAGCACAATCAGCTGCAATAGCTTTACGTTCTACATCACCACAGCTAAAAAGTAAAGATAACCATGTACTTATATCTACATTTCCCGATACATCAATCGCATAATGTTCCTGGAAATTGCGTACATTTAGTTTTGTTGTGTTATCATATACACCATTAAAGTTGCCACTTCCGAATCCATTTACATATAACATAAACTGCAATAATTTTGTAAAATTCGTTATGTTTGAATTGGAATAATATGCGCAATCACTGTACCCTGGAAAAATTCTTGCAGAGTCTACGCTTTGTGTATAAGGAAGCGTTGGACAGCAACGTCGCGTAGCATCTCCAAAAGTACCATTTGCAGTTCCTATTGGCATTCCTTCTTCAGCTTGAAACGCATACTTTAATGCATTATTTGTATTTCTTCCATACACTCCATCACAAGGAGATATGCCCGCATATGCTTCATAATTATAATTTAGCCACTGCTGAAATTCGCGTATATTTGAATCGCTTCCATACGATGAAGGCAGGAGCTTAAAACTATCCATCGACATTAGCGATTTCATTACATTCAAAGATACTACGCCATCTTGATTTTTAAGATTTGCATCTTTTTGCAGTTGCTTTACTGCTTTTTCAACATCAGCATCAAAGACCTTATTTATTGAAACAATTCCTGTTGCCTCATTATAGGAAAAATTGTAACCCGGGTTATATCCTTTACACCACAAAGCACATTGTAAAATAGCATACATATTATCTGTCTTGCCATCTTGTCTGCTTAATATGTTTTGGGAATATAATTCTTGCGTTTTCGATCCAAAATTATCAGCAAGTGTAGTTATTCCAAGTTCATGTTGTAATGCCTTAAGCAGTCCATATATGGTATTCCAACCTGTTTTACCGTTTTCCGTGACTTTTGTAAATCCGGAAACACTTCCATACTCTTGATTCAACCATTTTTGAGTATAATAAACCATAGGATCACCTATGGTCGCTCTACTATTCTCACCAACTGATTCCTCATCAATTTCCGCATATAATTGATCCGGATAATATTCATCATTAATATCGACAGAAGAGTTTGCCAAAATGAATTCACTATCTTCGCTTGTGTCAATTATTTCAGCATTGTTAAGCGCATCAAGAATTTGTTCTGTTGAAAAAGGACTGACGTTATTTGACATATCTTCATTATCAATATCCGTCCCAACTGCAGCAACAGAAAAAACAGAACAATTTAGTGTAGCAATAATCATTACAATTGCCAACACCGCCGAAATGAATTTTCTTTTGTTCTTTAACATGTGTTATCCCCTCTTATGTCTTAATTCTCTTTTATCCAATTTATTTTCACGCAAAAAACAGCATACTAACAAACCCAAAGCGACTTAAGCTTTGTTAACAAGCTTTTGCAATAAATTTAGAACTATTGTTTTTGTGGAAATAATTGGTTATAAAAAGTAAAGATATTATATATTTTTTTACTAAATTTGTATATACCTTTTTATGCTTTCAATAAAAATTAGCATTACATATATACAAAGCGGTTATTTTTTATACAAATTCACTAATCAAATAAAAGGCGTCCTGTTACCAGGGCGCCTTTCGTTATATGACATTTTACTGTGCTTTTTTCGATTTTGCTTCTTCCGCTTGCCTTCTTGCTGTTGCGTCTGCACGCTCTAACAATTCAGGGAAGCTCTTCGATTCATCCAGATTCTTGGGATTTTCGAACTGACTGACACAAAGCGCCCAATCATCATCTGTTAAACGAATGCTCGCACTTTTTCTTTCTTCTGCTTTCTTATGGTCAATCTTTCCACTGACAGAGGGCGCAAAGTAATTGTCAATTTTTATCTGCCAAGAATAATCCATATCAAATTGACAATCAACGAAGATGCTGTAACAGAGATACACGCCTTTAGGGTTTGCTCGTCTTGTTGACTTATATTCCTTATGATATATCATCATGCTGTTTTGCGCTGTACTATGCGTGTTTGCTCCTTAAGCTCGCCTGCTTTGAAAAGCATAATCGCCTCGTCAATTGCATTTACCAGCGCTCTTTTGGCAGGCTATTTTCCACATTTTTTTGAAGCAAATCCCTTGTGCTTTCCATATCACTTTTTGCAGTAGGATCGAACAATAATACTTCTGCCGCCGTTTTCCCTTTGAATTTACCAAATCTCAACTTCTGTATATAACAGTCAGAAAGTG
>OCKZ01000143.1_pt1 | contig 10792 bp, 6 predicted proteins | sample 1495951 | NCBI WGS metagenome assembly OCKZ01 (sample SAMN03418277, study PRJEB22391) | human gut metagenome | biome: human-gut; feature: organic feature; material: feces | host: Homo sapiens | place: Tanzania | collected 2013-01 | reverse complement strand
CAAAGAAACCTGCCGCTAAGAAGTCTCCTGCCAAGAAAGTAGCAGAAAAGCCAGCAGAGGCTCCTGCTGAGCCAAAAGCATGATAGAATTTTAGATTACTCATATCATTACTCTCCCCGTTGGTCAAGCGATTTGACTAGCGGGGATTTTTTGGGGGTAAGAAAAAAGGCCGTGCCCAAGGATTTGACTCCTATCGGGCACAGCCTTTAATTATATATAAATGTATGTTCTGGGTTCAGTTATTCGTACCATTTTTCAGCTCCTACTTTGAGTTTAGCTACTGATTCTTCACCGATGGTGAAGTCACCCTTGGCTGCGTCTTTGTACTTAGGATCTGCTACTTTTGCACTTCCATCCTTGAATGCATTGACGATAGGGGGACCTAATACTTCGTTGTTCAAATTAGGACATGCATTGTAAACATTGTTCTTAAACTCTGGCACCTTAGTTCCTGCCTGGTTGCTCCAAACTGCTACTGTGTTTGTGACGATATTGTTAGTCCATTCTATTTTACTGCAACCATTGCGCACGTAGAGTAAGCGCTTACCGGATGCGTTTGATACAGAATTGATAGTACAATGGTCAACAGTAATCTCAGTCTGGTCATCCAACTTAGCGTTGTCGTAACGGATGAAGTCACGTGCTGCACAACTATTATAGAATGTACAATTCTTCAAGTTCAAAGCACCAATATAACCCTTGCGGCAATCGAGGAAGTCACCACCATCGCAAGTGATGTCATGGATGTCACAGTTGCTAAATGTCAACTCCTTAACCTTGGCAGCTACGTTGATGTAGTAGAGCCCCTTGCCATAGTTCTTGATCTCAGAGTTGGAAATAACGACTTTCTCTATGTCAGCAGCCTTCTTGAAGTTGAATGCCTGGTCGGTACTGTTGTTCAAGCTACCATCGAGTACTACGTTGTCAATCTCAACGCTCTTGGCGCCATTGATTTCGAAGCGCCCCTGGATGACAGGCTTTGCTGATGGGAACAAACCTTGGATAGAAACATTGGTTGCCAATACTGCAGCACTTGTGCTTCCGTCTTCGTCGGTACTTGGAATCTGATAAGTACCTGGTCTCAATACGAATGCTTGCCCATCTGTAGCCTCAGAGAGAATCTTCTTCAAGTCGTCTCCAGCCTTGACAACTGTCTTGCCGGTGAGGTCGGTGAGGGTAGTGATAATCTTGCTACCACGCTCTTTCTCGCCATTGTAAAGCAATATGGTGTACTTGGTTGAAGGTGATAAGCCTTCTACTGTTGCCTGACCAGCAGCTTTCTCCTCAGCGGTAATCTGATGGGTAGTGATGGTAGAAACGTTACCCTTGTCGTCTGTGTATTTCACAACAATCTTGGTGACATCTTCACCTGCAGGCCATTTCATCTTCACAGAGCGGTCGAGTACATCCTGCATCTCATCCACAGTCTTGAAGATTTGCTGGGCGCTTGTTCTGAAGAATACTCCATTCCAAACAGAGTTACGGCTGTTGTCATTGTCATCAATAGCCATGACGCGTGCGGAATACTTGGTGTCATACATCAAACCATCAATTGCGTAAGGAACTTCTGCAGGAGTGATGTTAGTGATGGTCTTGACTGGTGTTCCTTCGAAGGTTAAACTATCGTCCTGGAAAATCTCCAAGTTGTAGCTTGTGGCACCTGAAGACAAAGTCCACTGCAAAGTAGCACTCTCCTTGGTTACACTTTTTGCTTCAAAGTTGGTAGGTGAGAAGTTGCGACCCACAACGAGGCTAGTAATCTCATCCATTGCATCGCTGCATGATGTGAGGGTTAGTGTGCCTAACCCCAACATACATGCATATATAAATGATCTTTTCATGATTCTTCTTAAAATTAAGTTTGTTTACTCTTGTGATTAGTCACTGAGCTGACCATAGTTGCCATCATTGTTGAGCATACCATTGCTCTTGTTGATGAAGGTCTGCCAGATAGGCCAGAGGCAGTTTAAGCTTGGCTGATTTACATAGAGACCATTGATATAGTCGTCGTTGATGATGTTCTCGCCAGTCTTGCTGTCTACAAACCACTGCTTAGAAGAGTACTTGTTGTTATCGTCTTTTGTAAGAGCTTCACCTTGCTCATCTGTATCGCCATGGTTCAAACCATATATAGAGAGTGTCTCGCCATCAGAACCAAGCTTATAGTAGAGCTTACTTGGAAGGTCGCTATATTCGCCTGTGCGGCTAGCAAGGCGTGTCAACTTCTCCTTAGCTTCAGCCATCTTCTCATCGATGATACCCCAACGGATGAGGTCTGCCTTGCGGAGAGACTCACCAGCGAACTCGAATGCACGCTGCTCTACGATGCCATTGAAGAAAGCTTCATGGCTTGCTGTGTACTTAGCCTGGAGGGCTGCAACCTTCTCTGCTGGGAGAGCACGGTCGAGGATAGGCTTCATGTATGGCCATGCTGCTGTAGGACCGTCCAAAGCATTGATAGCCTCGGCTGCCATCAGGTAGATGTCTGCCATACGCATGTATTGCCAGTTGATACCGTCGTCGTTAGCACCAAGCTTGAGGCGGCGGTCTGACTTCATCCACTCATAGCGCAACTTACCGAAGCACCACTTGTTGATGGCTCTTAATTGCTGGTTAGACTTACCATTGGTCAACTCCTTGCTCCATTCGTAAGGAACGCAAGTGATGTCGCGACGGATATCCTCTGTATCATAATCATAATAGAGGTATGGGATAGGACCATTTACTCCGCCCTGAGGCTGTGAGGTATATTGATCCTTGGCATTGTGCTTGATACCGAAGGTGTAAAGTACGCGACCACGACCATCAGAGAAAGGAATCTCCCAGAGGCTCTCGTCGCCAGCTGTTACATTGTCCTGGCAGAGCTTGGTAAAGTTGTCCTTGAAATTGCCCAACTTGTTGCGTCCACTGTTGATAACATCGAGACACTCCTCCTTGGCAATCTGATACATCTTGCTAGTCTCCAATTCTGGGTCCTTGCTCTTGCGGTAGCCATCGCCACGAAGACCATAACCTCCAGCGTAGAGGGCAATACGGGCACGCAATCCCTTGACGAAGCTCTTGCTTACACGCTCTGTGCTCTTGGTAATCTGGTTTTCATTTGGCCAGTAGCAGTAGTCCTCAGCCTCCTTGAGGTCGGCGAGCAATACCTTATATATAGAGTCGCGGTTGCAGCGTGGCAAGTAAACATTGGTAGGGTCGTTTGGCTTGAAGCGAGCAGGAACGTCGCCCCATCCCTTCAGTAAGTCATTGTATACAACGGCTCTCAGGGTCAAAGCCTCACCGAGTAGCTGTGCCATGTCCTTGTTGTTCTCTGGGTCGCCATATTTGCGGATGCCCTGGATAGCGAGGTTGGCACGCTCGATGCCTTCGTAGAACTTAGCATAAGCATTGTTCTCTGTGTTCATCTGTCCATTAGTAGCGATGGTGCCATAGTTCAAAAGGCTCTGCTTGTCTTCAGAAGAACTCTTCAGTGAAGGATATGTTCCGCTACCTACCTCGAGGTCTGTGTTCAAACCATAGTAAGGCAAGAAACGTCCACGATATGAGTTTGTCTCTCCAAATGATACATGGATTGACATAATCTCTGACTCCGCGAGAGAGTACTGTGAGAACACAGATGTCTCATCCAATGTTGAGATGGTCGGAGCTTCCATGTCGCAAGAGGTCATCATGCCTACGAGCGACAATGAAACTAATGATAATTTTATATAGTTTTTCATTACTATCTTTCTTTAGATTGTTAGAAGTTCAAGTTTACGCCGAATACGAATGAACGGCTTCTTGGATAACCAGAGTAGTCGCATGATGGAGTCAAGCTTTCCTGACCGCTCTTCTTGATACAGTCTGATTCTGGATCGAAACCGCTGTAGTTTGTAATGGTGAATACATTATATGCGGTAGCATAGAAGCGGAGGCTGTTGATACCCACACGCTTGGTGATAGACTGAGGGATGGTATAACCCAAAGTCAAGGTGTTCAAGCGAAGGAAAGAAGCCTTCTCGATAGCCCAGTCTGTCAGCACCATCTTGCTGGTGTATGGAGACCACATGGTAGTGTTCTTGTTCATCTCTGCCAGCTTCTCTGGGTCGTTGCAGAGGGTACCATCCTCATTGAGGTTGGTCCAGCGCTTGCCATCAGCCATCTCTGTAATCATGTTACGATACTGATACTTACCAGTCTGTGTACATTCTATCTTATTGGCATTGTAAACCTGGTTGCCTACACTGAAATTGAAGTTGGCTGCGAGGTCGAAACCATAAGCATGAGCATTGATAGCGAAACCACCAGTGAAGTCAGGGTTCACATTACCAATCTTCACCTTGTCTTCCTCACCAATCTTGCCATTCTTGCTCTTGGTGCCATCCTCATTCTCTACTTCCTGGTCAACCAGTTTCATAGATCCAGGGCGTACGGTACCGATAACGTCAGATGCATCAGCCACGCCTTCCTTCAAGATCCATTTGCCTGTAGACTCGTCATAGCCTTCGAAGTCGCTTACTTCGTAACGACCTGCGCTCTGATAACCATAGATTTCACCTACCTGGCCACCTACTACGAGCTTATACTCCTCTCCAATCTCTGAAGAAGCCCAGCGAGTTTCGGCACCGAATGTAGCCATATCACCAAGATCCTTGATCTTACCCTTGTTGAAACCGATGTTACCTGAGAGATCGATACCCCAATCCTTCTTGTTGACAGCATGCCAAGTCAAGCTAGCCTCGAAACCCTTGTTCTCAGTCTTACCCATGTTACGATACTGGTTGTCATAACCTGTACCAGCTACAGGGAACTTGATGAGAAGGTCCTTGGTTGTATTGAGATAAGCATCCAATGTACCTGACAACTTGCCATTCCACAATGTGAAGTCAAGACCCACGTTACGTGTGATGGTAGTTTCCCACTTCAAGTCAGGGTTAGCCATGTTCTTGGATGGAGCCCACATAGTGGTAAAGCCGTTTACCCAACCAGTTGCAGAACCAGTCATGGCCTCATACATCTGTGAGAGCTGACCTACAGGGATGTTGTTGTTACCAGCTGTACCGAAAGATAGACGGAGCTTCAAGTCGTCGAGCCACTTCTTGCTACCCTTCATGAAAGGCTCAGAAGAGATACGCCATGCAGCAGCTGCTGATGGGAAGTAACCCCAACGATTGTCCTTGGAGAACTTAGAAGATGCATCGGCACGGAATGTGAAGCTTAAGAGATACTTGTCCTCGAAGTTGTAGTTGGCACGAGTGAAGAATGACAAGAGCTTGTCGTCTGCGCTATAGTTGTCATCTACCTTGTTTGGAGTACCCTGTGCTGAGAGCTTCCATGCTGTGGCAGCATCAAAGTCGGTAGGGAAGTTGCGGATATCAGCTGTGTTTACGTGCTTTTTGGTGATGACATACTCATGACCAACCAAGAGGTTGACAGAGTGCTTGTCATTCTTGATGAGCTTCTTGAAGTCGTAGCTGATGGTATTTGTGTTGCGGAAACGATGGCGCTTGGTGTCTGCCAATGTGATACCTGGCTTACCTGGATAGTCAGAGAACGCATTGCGTACCTGATAAGTGGTAAGACCGAAGAAACGCTGGTCGTACTCATTGTAGTCATCGTAACCAAACTCTGTCTTTGCCTTGAAATTATCAAAGATTTCCCAACCGAATGATCCTGAGATGTTGAGCTGCTTGCGCTCTTTCTTGCGGTCATTGTCATACTGGCTGGTTACAGGGTTGTAGAGGTTACCCAAATCATCATCAGAAGAACCTGCGCTCTCGTCAAGATTCTTCAATGGAATAGGAGTATATATGAGGGCATACTTCAAACGACGGTCAGTGTCGTATGCACCTGTTGCATCGTTGGCACCACCACCACGGATGTCTGTATCAGAATAACGTGCCTGGAAGTCCAACGTAGTTCTCTTGGATGGCTTGGTGTTCAACTTCAAGCTGGAGTTGTCACGCTTATAGCTAGAACCAATCTGAATAGCCTTGTCGTTCATGTGTGCATAACTGAATGCATACTTGACAGTTTCAGAGCCACCGGTAATGTTCAAGTTCTGATTAAATGTATGACCTGTTCTGCCATATACGATGTCCTGCCAATCGTTGCCCTCTACGTCCTTGTAGAGATCCATATCTTGGTAGTTTCCAAAATAATCAGTGTAAGAGGTGAGGTCTTTCTCATTTTTGAGAAGAGCTAATTCATACTGCCATTTAGCATAGTCGTATGGGGAAAGAGTGTCAAGCTTTTTGGCAATCTTCTTCACGCTATAATAAGCATTATAGCTCACATTGACCTTGCCTGCCTTGCCGCTCTTGGTGGTAACGAGGATAACACCATTCGCGCCACGAGAACCATAGATAGCTGTAGAAGAGGCATCTTTCAATACGGTGATGTCCTCAATGTCAGTAGCAGGGATGTCACTGATACTCTCTACAGGGAAACCATCAACGATAAAAAGAGGGTCGTTGCTTTGAGTAATTGAACCGCCGCCACGTACACGAATCTTGACATCGGCATCAGGTGATCCTTCTGAGGTTGTAACCTGTACACCAGCCATCTTACCTGTCAATGCCTCAGAAGCAGAAGCTACAGGTACGGCTGCCAAAGTCTCACTATTGACTGTAGCTACAGAACCGGTCAAGTCCTTCTTCTTGACAGAACCATAACCGATGACTACGACGTCATTGAGGGAGTTGGTATCGTCTTCCAATTTTACTGTGATGACAGACTTGCCATTTACGTTAATAACCTGAGGCTTCATACCCACGTATGAAACCTTCAATTTCTTACTGTTGCCTTTCAGTGTGATGGCAAAGTTACCATCGAGGTCCGTTACTCCCCCATTACCAGCAGTACCATCCTCGATGACTGAAGCACCGATGATAGGCTCACCAGTATTGTCGGTGACTGTACCCTTAATCACTGTCTGCGCAAAACCGTTAGCTGACATGGTCAGCGAGGCTGCAACAAGCGCAAATCTAAGTTTTTTAAAATTACCAGACATACACTTTTAGGTTAAATTATTTTTAAATAGTTGTTCTTGGTCTCTATTGTTTGTTTTCTAGATTAGCTCAGTGTTTTCTCGTGTTTTTTAGTTCACGTTTCTTACACCATTAGCTGTTCTTGGTTGCAAAAATATAAAAAAACACTTAAACTTGTTCGAGAAATATTAATTTTTATCACGTAAACGTTTACTTTGGTGTAGAAATGACAATATGGGTAGGTTGGAGCTTAGAAAGTGTTAGGAGAGGCCCTAAAAAGTTCCTCCCGAGGGCACTTGAGTGCCATGCTTACGGAACAAAGGTGCCCTCGGGAGGAACAAAAAACTTCTTCGGGGAGTGTTTGCTCTCCTATATGGAAGGGGTGACTTTTCCTGATTTCAGTAGACGCTTTTTCTTTGTAACTTCCAAAGAAAAGGGAGAAAATGTAATGGGGGAGAAGAAAAAAGTGCAATGCTCGGAGGGAGCATTGCACTTTAATATAGAGTGTATGTTTGATTAATTTCTAGGATTAATCTTCTGTAGGATACCAGCGTGGGTCGCCTGCTTTCTCTGTCAATGTACCCTTCTTGATGGTGAAGTCGCCATTGGCTGGATCGGTGAACAGGTCGGTAGAGCTGTACTCCAATGCTGTGAGACCAGTGAATGCCTTGAACCAGTCGTTGGTGTTGTAGCAACCTGCTATCTCTGGAGTAGCACTACAACGGATGTTCTTGTTGGTTGCCTCATCTGGCTGCTTACTGAAGATACAGTTCAAGATGCTCAGGCTATTTGGACCGATTGTATCCTTATTGAAGTCGATGAAGAACTGACCACCACCATTTACATTATAGAATGTACTATTGCTGATAGCGATAGAGGTAGTTGGAGTCTCCTTGCTGTAGATGAAGTGCTTACCTGTAGTACAGATTGTATTGAAGGTACACTTATCTATCTTGATGTTGTCGAACTTACCCGCCTTGTTGGCATCGGCATGGATGAATGCATAGCCGCTACCACACTTGGTGAAGATACTGTTGGTGAGCACCAAGTTGCTGATAGTCATCGTGCCACCCTTCTGCATACGGAATACTGTGGTCTTGAAGTTGTCTACCTTACAATCCTCCATGCTCAGTTCGCCAATGGTACAAGCGTTCTTCTGGTTGATGAAGTAAGCAGCACCATTATCTACGAGGTTCACGTTCTGGAACTTGATGAATGAGTGGCTGCCATCAATGCCCAGTGCCTTCGTAAACTTGAGGGTAGGAGCCTCACCACCGGCAATACCGAAGAATGTAACAGACATTCCCTCAGGAATAACTACACTACCGAAATCGAGCGTTGCATCAGCCTTGATACCGATAGTCGCGCTATAGTTGGTCTCACTGCCAGCTGCTGCCTTAGCTTGACCGGCGATTTCATCGATGAGGTCTTGGTTGATCTCTGTTACGTCTGCACCCAATGTTACCTTATAGTCGGCTGCAGGCATTGGAGCAGGTGTTGTGATGGTCAACTGTCCACGCTTTACACTACCATTGTAGATGGTAATGAGGTAGGTAGTGTTGCCTGTCAATCCACTTACTACAGCTCTACCCTGTGCCTTGATTTCTTCGCTCAGGTCAAGTTGTTTCTTGGCTCCATTGTCGGTCTGTACCACTGTGATGTGTGTAACTTCGGCACCCGCAGTCCATGTCAATCTGACGTGGTCATCGAAGAGGTCGCTGGCAGATACCTCATTGAAGATCTGCTCAGCCTTGGTCTTGAATGACTGACCTTTCTTGTAATAAACCCACTTAGACTCATTGGTAGTGCTAGAGATAGACTTCACACGCATATAGTACTTGCTGTCGTTGTCAAGACCTGTCAGCACTACAGGTGATGTGGTCAGGCTCTTGTCCTCACCAAAGGTGACGATGTTGGCATTCTCTACACCTTCGTATAGTGAATCCTTGCTCAGCTCGAATACGTAATATTCAGCCTCTGCTACCTCCTTGGATGTGTACGCAGCGAATGTTACGGTGGCTGTTGTCTCGGTGGTTTCTACGGTGAGCTTGTCGCTGTTTACACCGAAAAGTCTAGAGAGGCTACCATCTACATCCCAGTCGTTGCCATCTGTACATGATGTGGCAGATAAAGCCAACGTCATCATGGATGCTGCGCCCAATATGTTTTTAATGCTCTTCATTTTTATATTCTTTTTGATGTTAAAGATGAATTAGTCAGCAAAGCCATAAGAGTTGTGAATCTTACCATTGGTTGCTGAGATTGTGGTAGATGCGATAGGCATGAGGTAACGGTTCTTGACTGGTACGTCATCGCCTACGAGTCCACTGCTGATGGTTGGCAAGTTTGTATCTACCTGAGTGTCACTGCCTGTGCCAATCTTGCTGTTACCAAATGACTTAGCACTGCCTTGGTAGTCTGCTGCTGTCTTTCCTTGTGGAAGACCATTCCAAGTGATGCTTGAATAATCGATCTTGGTCTTGTTGGCATCGAGATAGTTGAAGTAGATAGTCTCTTGGTATGTGCCATTTTCCAACTCTGTGAGATAAGTCTGCTTAAACTCATTGATCTTCTCAATCAAGAGGTTCCAGCGAATCAAATCCCACTTGCGGAAACCTTCACCAGCAAACTCCCACTTGTTCTCATCTACCAATGCATTGAAGAACGCATCCTTGTCAGATGGGATAGCTGCCACGTAGTCCTTGGCTGCCTGCTTGGTCTTCTCAGTGAAGGCACGCTCGTGTACCATCTCCAACGCCTGGCGAGCTGTCAGTCCATTGGCTGAGCCTTCGTAGTTGGCGTCTGGGTTGCCTGCCAACTCGTTCATGCACTCAGCATAGTAGAGCAATACGTTAGAGTAACGCATTTTGACAGGGTTGATACCAGTGCAGTGCTTAGCTGTAGCCTTCTTGTTGTTCTCAAGCCATGTGCTGTTCATCTTGCGTGGATCCCACTTGCCTACATACATTCCGAATGGGGCATTGCTGAGCATAGACTCGATGGTATTGTCACCATCCTGCTTGATTTCGAAATTAGCGCAAGTGATGTCGCGGCGAGTATCACCTTCTTGGTAAGAGTAGAGTAAAGGAGCTGTCACCTTCATCTTACCAGATGAGTTGCCATAGCCATATTCTGTAGTTACGCCGTTCATACGAATACCTACAGTATAACCCAACTCACCTGTTACATTCTCACCCATAGGAATCTCGAAGAGGTTCTCGTGATAAGTCTTGTCGAGTTGCAATTTGTTAATCAATTCCCATTCATTCTCGAAAGACGGGTTCAGGTTGTGGGTGCCGTTGGTGATGATGGCACTCCAGTGGCTCAATGCACGCTCGTAGAGAGCCTTGCGTTCAGCTGCGCCTGGGCGCTGAGTAGGATATACTGGGTCGCTATAAGATGCGGTCTCATAACCTTCCTTAGCCTGCTCACGGATTACGTAGCCTGCGCGGGTCATGGCAATCTGTGCCAGCAAACCATGAGCATAGCCCTTGGTTACGTGCTCTGTGGTGTAGCCAGTTACCTGGTCAGCCCATGGCAAGTACTCGATGGCCTCGTCCAGATTGTTCATCAATGTGTCCATGATTTCATCACGGTCGGTCTTCTCCAAGTATGCGTTGCTCAAGTCAGCCTTAGAAGCTTCTAACTTCATAGGAATATCACCAAAGTAACGAAGCAAGTCGAAGTATACCATGGCACGGATGGTGAGTGCCTCGCCGAGGTAACGCTCCATCGCCTTCTGGTTGCTGCCACCTGCTGTGAGGGTAGCGCTGCTGCGGATACCCTATGGTGGTATGGGTCAAGACCGTACCTACGTAGGA
>OCKZ01000142.1_pt1 | contig 10812 bp, 8 predicted proteins | sample 1495951 | NCBI WGS metagenome assembly OCKZ01 (sample SAMN03418277, study PRJEB22391) | human gut metagenome | biome: human-gut; feature: organic feature; material: feces | host: Homo sapiens | place: Tanzania | collected 2013-01 | reverse complement strand
TCGCAGTTCTCTGATCTCCTTCACAAATATCAATGCTTTGCTTAACAACACATAAAAGCCCCCGAAACGGTACACTGCCGCCCCAATAACAGCCACGGTTAATACAGACAAAGTAGCGATTAAAGCAATGCGTACTTTATTTTTACCATTGCTTTCAGGCTGAACATACTTGCCATACGCAGTATTGTTGTTTCTTTTTTCAAGCTCCGAGAGAGCTTTATTGATTACACTCATAATTCAACCTACTTAAAAACTTATACCACATATAACAAGCTAATAGCCAAGATCGCCATGACCGTAATAGCCAAAATAAGGAATATATTTAAAGGATCAAACCGCAAACGGTGCGCGGAATCCGTATCAGCAATAGCTTCCTTTACAATATGGCTAGTTAAAGCATATACCCCACGTCCGTAGGCCAAGACCAAACATTTATGCGCCAAAATATTTATTAACCGCGGAATGCCCAACGAAGAACGATAAATCATTCTTGCGATATGAGGAGTAAAGAGATCAGTGCCTTTATAACCCGCAGCCCGCATTCTATAATTCAAGTAAGCTCTAGTTTCGTCTTGGTTCAATGGCCTCAAAGCATAAGAAAACGAAATACGCTGTCTCAATTGACGAAATCTATTTTCGTTTAATCTTTCATCAAGCTCAGGTTGACCAAATAAGATAATCTGTAGTAGCTTAGCCCGCTCCGTTTCTAAATTGCCAAGCAGGCGCACAGCCTCTAATGTCTCATCACCTAAACTTTGGGCTTCATCAATTACCAGCACCGCCTTTTGGCCCGCTTTAGATAATTCTAGCAAGCGACAGTTGATGTCATCGATTAACGTCGCATTACTGCACTTTTCGACATCTATGGTAAGCTCTCTTGCAATAGCTAGACGTAATTCAAGTGGATCCAAGGTTGGGTTGGGAATGTAAATAAGCTCAAATTCATCAGGCAAACGGTTGATAAATAATCTCAACACCATCGTCTTGCCTGTACCAACTTCGCCTGTAATTTTGATAAAACCCTCTCCTGCCACCAGAGCGGTTTGCAATACCTGCAAGGCCTCCTCATGTGGTGGCAAGCCATAATACAATGCTGTATTAGGAGTTAAACCAAAAGGTTTTTCAGTTACCCCGAAAAATTCTTCATACACTTGTTATACACCCGTACTCAATGTCTCAGTTACTAGACGTTAGATATTGTTATTGTGGTCTTCTTGGTTGTTTTCAGACGAATCTGGATACCATTTTTGGAGCAATTCAGAAGACTTTCTGATTTCATCCTTCCAGGTTTCACCACCAGCGACAATAGGACGGATAAGGATGACAAGCTCTGTCTTTTCATCACGTACCATCTTGTTTTTGAAGATTTCACCCAACCAAGGAATATCCCCAAGGAGAGGTACCTTAGACTCCATGTTGACCTTGTTATGTTTCATCAGGCCACCAATGACAATAATTTCCCCGCTATTAGCTTCAACTACCACGTCAGTTTCACGGATATCGGAAGTTGCAAACGGATATTCAGCCACAGTATCACCGTTGCTTACAACCTTACTGTCTTCCGTTACTTCAACTACAGCTGGATGAATGTGCAATAGAACTTTACCATCTTCAGAAATTTGCGGTAACACATCAAGTGAAACCCCACTGAAGAATGGTTTGAATTCATAGTCAGAAGAAATTACATTCTTTTCTGAGCTTGAAGTCGTTGAGCTATCAGTCGAAATGTCGGTAATAAAGTAACGATCTTTACCAATTTTCATTACCGCACGCTGATTGTTTAAAGTGGTAATACGTGGGCTTGAAAGCGTACTAACGTCACCTTGAGTTTGGAGTAAATTAACAATTGAACTGTAATCCCCATTACGAGACTTTAAGGTAAAATGAACCCCACCACCAAGAGAACTAAATACGGAATCGCTAGTACCAGCCCAAGGCGCATAATTCATGACACTAGAAATACGATCATCAAAGATCATCTGCCAGTTAATACCTTGTTCATAATTTTCACTAAGCTTAACTTCAAGCAACTTAGCTTCAATAATAACTTGGCGATTTAAAGAAGCTTCCATATTGCGGACATAACTACGGACCGCTTCAATTTCAGATGGCATCCCTCTTACAGTGATGGAGCTTGCTTGAGGGCTAACAGAGACCATGCGGCCTTCCCCTTTCCCCATAATTCCTATCAAAGTGTTCTGCAATTCCGTCCAAAAATCGCTGTTACTAGTAGTCACCACGCTAGTACCCGAATATGAGTCACCAGAGCTTGAACCGGATGAATTGGAGTTATTACTGCTAGATGAAGAACTAGAGTCTGAGTCAGAACTAGAATCGCTAGAACCAGATGAAGAACTACCTCCTTCACTTACAACAGTGTTATTAGCAATTGACAGCTCAGTTTGCGACGCACGCTTAATGAAGAGATAATTTAAAGGAATAGTTTCGGTATGCACCCCTGATGGATACACATAATACACGTTACCTTTTTTCTCAACTTTATAACCATAAATCTTGTACACCGCATCAAAAACTTCATCTGGGGTGACATTATCAAGATTTAAAGAGATCGAGCCTTCAACTTCTGGATGCACAACCACAGACAAACCAGATTGCATCATCACCTGACCAAAGAATTCCGCCGCAGGAATATCATTCGCCGAAATGCTTAAGCGGTTTTGCACTTTAGTCCCAAAGGTACCCCCAGCTGGAGCAGATGGATTTAGTTCATTAAGGACATCTTCAGGCACATCAAGGTTATCAGAATCCAAAGCCTTGTTTAATTCTTCTTTTATTTCCGTTGGTTCTGGATGGTTATACACACACCCAGTTGACATTAAAACGGCTGCCATTAACACAAAAAGTGATTTTTTCTTCAGTTTAATCATTATTTTTTACCCTATTTGAAAACAGCCACAACGTTTTGCGAATTCTACCATCAGGAGTGGCGAGCACTACACTGTCACGGGTCACGGATCTTATGATATAGCCGCGATATTCCTGTCCTACTCTAAAAGACTGGCCGTCAAGCACTGCATAACGCACCCCTTCAGACATTAACACTGCTTGCAAACGAAAACCTTCTGCAGAGTTTTCAGCTTGGGGACTAGTGTTTTGGGAGTAGGCACTTCCAGCAAGCGGAATCGTTGGATCTCGTAAATCCACCATATCACTTGCCACTGCGGAAGTCTCAAGGATAAGAGCAACCGCTATTAAAACAATCCTATTATCCACGTATAAAATCCTTATTAATACTGAGAGTATACAGTTCAATCTCAACTTCGCCATACGGGTAATCAGTTACCGTGTAATTTAGCGAATGCCAATAAAAATTCTGTTTCATGCCTTCAAGCGCTTGGAGATGATGTAATATATCCATATAGCGCCCTTTAAGACGTAATCTAATACCATGCTGGTAAAGGCAGGCATCACCCTTTTTCAATAGCTGTTTAGGGGCTAACGAATCCATTGCCAACACCGTGACTCCAGGTTCCGTGTGCAAAATACTAGCTAAAGCCGTAGCCATTTGGGCTGCATCAATTAAATTGATGGTAGCAGCGTCAATCTTCTTATCTAGCTCACTAAGTCTACTTTTATACTTGGCAATATCTTCGCGCATAACATCGTTAGGGTTACGGGACAAACGAGCTTGCCAAATATCAATATCCCCTTTAACAGAGTCGAGTTCTAACTGCTTCTCATCAATTGTTTGCTGATATTCTTGGCACTTTTTCATATTAGTGTCATAGAAAGTAAAGTAGCAAGGACAAACAAACAATACGACCCCAACTAAAGTTATCAATGCTCTTTCACGTAGGGACAAGGCCGCAACTTTTTTCTTGTATTCTCGCCATAGACTATTATTCATAACGTGTCCTACCTATTCTCGTTTGCCACTTCTTGCTCAGCTCTGCCGTCAACAAGATTAGGAGTTTCGGAACCTTGAACATTTGGTTCTACTAATTTGCTTTCTCTTGTTAATGAGAAGTTAATAAGACCACTATCTTTATCTGTAGCAAGCTTTATACCACCAAAGGAGAAACTGCTTAAATCAGCGGTTTTGCCAAAACTAGACACCCATTTTGGCACCAAATAACTATTTGATGCCACCCCGTATAAATCAGCAGACTTTTCCATCAAATTGATTTGAGACAATGAAATACCAGGAGTAGCAATTGTCGCTAAGTCAGCCATAAAACCCGCATACCCGTGGCTCTTAAGCACGTTTTTCTTTTGCATGATTTCAATTAAGGTGCTCTTGGTTTCTTCTAAAACTTTAAGTTCATTGAGTTCTCGTTCTAACGATTTATCAAGAACTTGAGCTGATACTTTAGCTTTTAAAGCATCACACTCCATCTTTTTATCATCGAGTTCCGTCGTTAAACTTTCCGTCTGTTGTTCTAATTGCACTCTTTTAACGTGTGAATAGTAGGCAAGGCTTACCATTACACAGCCTAAAATTGCCCAAATTAAGAGCATCTGAGGCAAACTTAAAATAATCTTTTTCGGCTTAAATTCAGCGCTGTATAAATTTATTCTAATTTTTTTCATGCGGCACCTCTCTTTCCATTAGTTCGCCTAACAGCGGGAGGTACGCCAAGTTATCCGAGGCAAGCTCTCTTATATAGGCATTATCACAGACCGCAAAGCCATAACTAGCATTTGGCGTTGTTTGAACAAGCACCACTTCAAGAGTCCGTTTAAATTGTTCTGAAAGGACATTGGCGATAGTCTCTGTATTTAAAGAGTCAATGGCTAAAAGTAATCTAGTAAACTGTGGCAAACCTAAATGTGAAGTAAAGAAGTCATCGCTTAAGCGTAAAATTTCCGTTACCAATCTATTAACGAGAACGTCATTTCCATCGAATGCCCCAGGTAAAGCTAAGGTGCGATACCCCTTTAATACTCTGGTATAGCACAATTCGCCTTCGTATACGCCGTAGAGCACCAAATCATTTTCTTTTGGCATATATAACGTAATACACAATTGCTGCACATAACCTGATTTTTTCAGTTCTTCTTTCTTTAGAGAGTATGCTTGATAATAAGAAATAAAAGCACTCATAGCCAAATCATGCACTGTAATCGATTCAAGGATGGCAAGTTCTTCAAAAATAGCCGCAATTTGCGCAATAATTTTCTTTTCTACTAACACAAAGTTCAACATCGGGCGGGAATTCTTACCAGTCTTCGCCTCGTAATAATCCCAAGTATAATCTGCAATTTGGCCACTTACCGTCTGTTCAAGATCCTTATACATGGCAAAAGAACGCAATTCTTCATCTGTTAAATTTTCATTCTTTGGTAATTGAGCTACAGTATAAAGCCCCGGTCCAAGAATTACTTTTACATGAACTTTTGAGCTGATTTTATTGGCAGAAAACAAGGTACGAAGCACGTTCTCCCAATCTCCCATCGAATTACACGACTTACATAGCGGAAGAAGTTTTTTACCAATTGGGGCCAAGATTCTGACTTCATTTGCGCTGAGGCAAACAGCGACTGTACTATTTGAGGTTACATTTCCCATCTTCTTTCCTCAGCCTGCCACCGCAGACGGACAATAAGGACAATTTTATTATACTACAGCGAAAATTATTTTTTTTTCAAAGAGTTGTTAATTCGATAACTATGTGAACCATTGAATTATTATTCAGTCATTAGAACAAAAAAAATGAGAACAGAATACCAAATCGAAAAATAAAAAAAAGGCATTCAATTCTCATTTAAGGAGAAAAATTTCCTCCATATAGCTCAATTTTAGAGTTAAAGAGCCAATGGGGGCATTTTAATTAAGATTAGAACGGCAAACTATCTTCGTCAGCTGCAAATGGTTTAGTCATATCAGGTTCTTTTGGTGCTGCTTCCTGAGGCTTTGTCATAGCAGGTTCTTTTGGTGCCGCTTCCTGAGGCTTTGTCATAGCAGGTTCTTTAGCTCCAGATTCATGAACTGCAGTGCTTGCACTAGCAGACGCAGTCCCGCTAGCGTTGTTAGACGCAGCAGTAGCAACAGGCTTACCCGCATCTACCCCGTAACCACCTTGATAACTGCCACCATTAAATGGAGTGAAGGCTTGATTGTTGCTATCCCCAGCTTGGCTGTTAGCCATTTGGTTTTGGTTATTAGCATACGCCCCATAGTTGTTAGATGGCTGAGAATTACCTTGATAACTACCACCATTTACAGGTTGGAAACCGGAATTTTGGTAACCATTAGTTTGATTTTGGTAAGCTCCATTATTGTTGCCATAGCCGTTACCATTTTGGTAAGCGTTATTATTGTTTGGGTAGCCATTGTTTTGGTAGTTATTATTTGGGTAACCATTATTTTGATAACCGCCGTTTTGGTAACCACCAGTGCCATTTGAATATGAATTCATCCCACCTTGGTTTTGATACCCACCATTTGCGGGATAACCATTACCCATACCACCAGCTGGGTTTTGCCCCTTAGGAGTTAGGATTTGCATATCAAGCACTTGAATTTCAGTGATAAAGTGTTTTACGTTTTGCTTATCATCATAAGAACGAGTGCGAAGCTTACCTTCAACGTAAATCAACAAACCTTTTCTTAAATAATCACGAGCGATATCTGCAAGTCGACCCCAAAAAACCAAACGGTGCCATTCAACGCGTTCCTGGATTTGGCCTTGTTGATCCCTATATGATTCATTAGTTGCAAGAGAACAAGTAGCCATACCACCTGTTCCATTTTGTAACATTCTAAACTCCGGATCACCTGCTAAATTACCTAGCAAAATTACCTTGTTAATACCTCTAGCCATCTAAATAACTCCCAAAAATCTTAATTAAATCTTTATCTTTGCAAATTTTATCAAAACATCAGCCCCAAAAGTTGTATTGTCCAACTTTTTACAACCTTAACTTTACAGTCTTAAATTACTTACTTTCTTATCTTTCCTAGTGCTAATCCTATATTAATTCCTATATTAATATACTTCAGTGTTTCAAAGTAGAAACAAGTTTGGAACCGTGAACTTATCTGAAAAATAATTAATTGATTACTAACTTTTAACGTAACGCAGTGATGTTTAATCTATGAACCTATGGAACCAAATGCTGTTTAAGACATTTAGAGCCCGCAAAACAGAACAATGCTAATGTTTAAGTAACCAATTTACAGCCGTTCTTTACTTTTAGTAGTTGCTCAACACTTCCTATACTTAACACGTGCTTGTTATTTTTAAGCCACGGGCAGAGTATGGCATAGCGTTAATCACCACAGATATTTTAATAATTTGGATTTATTTGGTGTTTTTAACTTTTGGTTTTGCACTATTTCGTTTTTATGGGGCTACATTTATTAAATCTACTGTTTAAATTAAATCTACTTTTTTTAACGCCATCAATTTTTATCTTCTGTTGTTTTACATTGGTGCATCATTATAATCAGCCTCCCTCTCTACCTAAAATTTATCCTTTCGTACTACTAATCTATCAGCTGTATTATGTTGTCAAATCAACCAGAAGTTGTACAACAAAAACACTTTTTCACGTTGGCCATTCATTTCATCCAACTTGCAAAATCATATCACAATTACAAAAAAATACACCTGTATTTTTTATACTTTAGCTAATAATTTTACGTATCTCAAAATTTTACACTTTGTTTCATAAATGACATCATTTTCTCTAGCGTAAATTTTTTTCTCACTTCAGAAAGTGTAAATGCAGATAGCAAGTACCAACTTAACCTTCGTGCTATAATCAAAAATTGACGTTTTACTAAACTCTGCCCCGCTTAAAACCATCTAGCGGCACCAATAAGGAGCCTTGTTATGACCGACATTATCCGCATCAAAGGAGCCAAAACTCATAATTTAAAAAACATCTCGTTGGATATACCGAAAAACAAGTTTTGTGTCATCACAGGCCTTTCTGGCTCAGGCAAGTCTTCTCTAGCTTTTGATACCTTATATGCCGAAGGACAACGTAAATACGTAGAATCACTTTCTGCATACGCTAGACAATTCCTCAACATTATGGATAAACCGGAAGTTGAGCTCATTGAAGGGTTATCACCTGCCATCTCCATTGAACAAAAGTCTACCTCTCATAACCCTCGTTCAACCGTTGGTACCATCACCGAGATTTACGACTACTTGCGTATTTTGTACGCCAGAATAGGCGAGGCTCAGTGTCCTACGCACCATCATCCACTTAAAGCTCAAACTTTAAAGGAAATGACTGAAAGTATCACCAGTTTACCAGAAGGCTCAAAAATTCAGATCCTAGCGCCAATTGTCCGCAACAAAAAAGGTGAATATAAGCTCCTTCTAGAAAATCTTGCGCGCGAAGGCTTTACCCGAGTGCGCATTGATGGCGAGAATTACGAACTTTCAGATCCACCAGAACTTAGCCTTCAGATTAAGCATACAATTGAACTTACTGTGGACCGCATTAAAGTACGTCACGACGACCAAACTAGAGTACGTTTAGCTGACTCTTTAGCTACCGCTCTCAAGCATGCCGACGGTTTAGCTTCAGTCATTTCAATGGATCAACAATTTCCGCCAATAAACTTCTCTGCCAAATATTCTTGTCCAGAATGTGGCTACTCCATTAAAGAACTTGAACCAAGATGTTTTTCATTCAACAATCCTGCTGGAGCTTGTGAAAAATGTTCCGGCCTTGGAGTATTAGAAGTTTTTGAACCGCGCTCATTTATCGTATCCTCAGATCTATCTTTAAACGATGGCGCTATTGCCGGATGGGGCCCAACAAACTCTTTTAATTTCTCAGTCATCAAATCAGTATGCGCCCATTATAAAATTCCTCTCGATAAACCATTTTCAACTCTAACCCCAGAGCAACAACATATTTTGTTCTATGGCAATGACAGTGAACGCATCGATATGGAAATGAATTTTAGCCATGGGGGCACTTGGTCTCATACCACGACCTTTTACGGTATTATTCGATCCACTGAGCGTAAATACCTTGAAGCCTCAGAAAACAGACGTGAGGATTACGCCAAATATTTAACGCGTAGAACCTGTCCAGAATGTAATGGAGCTCGCTTAAATTTAGCATACCGTCATGTCTTTGTTGGTGGCATGTCCCTACCTAAATTGTGCCAATTGCCGATTTCAGAAGCGCAAAGCTTTCTACAAAACTTAAAACTTAATAACAATGATCAACAAATTGCCTCTCGGCTCCTAAAAGAAATAAATAGTCGCCTCCAATTTCTCATGGATGTCGGCTTAGACTATCTCTCATTAGAGCGTTCCGCTGAAACCCTTTCTGGGGGCGAAGCCCAACGTATTCGCTTAGCCAGCCAAATTGGTTCAGGGCTTACAGGGGTGATGTACGTGTTAGACGAACCTAGCATTGGTTTACACCAAAGAGATAATGATCGGTTGTTAAAATCTTTATTCCATTTACGCGACTTAGGTAATACCGTCATTGTCGTAGAACACGACGAAGATACAATGCGAGCTGCTGACTACATCATCGACATAGGCCCTGGCGCCGGAGTACATGGAGGCGAAGTTGTAGCTTCAGGTTCTTTAAATGACATCATGAATTGTCCAAACTCTTTAACCGGGCGCTTTTTAAAAGGTGTGGAAAAAATTGCTGTGCCTACCTCCCGACAAGTTGCCCAAAATTTTTTGGAATTAAAGGGAGCTAGTGGCAATAATCTTAAGAATGTCGATCTTAAAATCCCAGTTGGCGTCCTAACTTGTATCACAGGGGTCTCAGGCTCAGGAAAATCCACCCTCATAAATGACACTTTATACCCTGCTATCCATCAAGCTTTAAATAAAAATGTCATGGATAGCCCCGCGCCTTTCCAAGAATTAAATGGCGTCGAATATTTTAATAAAGTTATCAATATCGACCAAAGCCCAATCGGAAGACTACCGTCTTCTAATCCTGCCACCTATACCGATCTTTTTACTGCTATTCGCGAACTTTTCGCCCAAACAAGCGAAGCGCGAAGTCGCGGGTTTACTAAAGGTAGATTTTCTTTTAACAACAAGGAAGGTCGTTGTCCGGTATGTCGTGGCAGTGGCGTAATTGAAGTCGATATGAACTTTTTGCCTACTGTTTACGTTAAATGTGAAGAATGTAATGGCGCGCGATATAACCAAGAAACTCTAGATATCAGCTATAAAAATAAAAATATCGCTGAAGTTTTAGATATGACAGTGGAAGAAGCCTTAGCTTTCTTTAGCGCCTATCCGACTATAGCCAACAAACTGCAAACACTATCAGATGTAGGTCTTGGTTACATTAAACTTGGACAAAGCGCTAAAACATTCTCCGGCGGCGAAGCGCAACGCATTAAGCTCGCTAAAGAATTGTCTGCTCGTAGTACCGGTCGCACGCTCTATATTCTTGATGAACCAACAACCGGGCTTCATTTTAAAGATGTGCAGATGTTGATTTCAATTTTGATGCGTTTACGCGATGCCGGTAACACTATCGTCGTGATTGAACACAATCTTGACGTGATAAAATGTGCAGATTGGATTGTGGATTTAGGGCCAGAAGGTGGCAATCGTGGTGGACAAATTATAGCCGTTGGCACCCCCGAAACCATCAGTACTACAGCTGGATCATATACTGGCGCTTTTCTCAAAAAAATTCTTAAGAGTTAGGATGCCTTTGTGATATATTAAGAGCAAATTTTATCTAAAATCTCCAAGAAGACTCCTTCCTCTTTAGGTGGGAGATGAATTGGTTTTTTGCTCTTACCTCTTTTGAGCTTAAATATATGATAATATACTAAGAAAAAGTAATGTAGTGGACTTAGAAGTCCTATACAGTAGGGGTGAAGTGGACACA
>OCKZ01000141.1_pt1 | contig 10817 bp, 6 predicted proteins | sample 1495951 | NCBI WGS metagenome assembly OCKZ01 (sample SAMN03418277, study PRJEB22391) | human gut metagenome | biome: human-gut; feature: organic feature; material: feces | host: Homo sapiens | place: Tanzania | collected 2013-01 | reverse complement strand
AAGGTTCGTAGCCGACAGCGGGTCAAGCCCGCTGCGGTACAACCAGTTGTTAGGCGGACGGCTCACTGAGCCGCTTATTGTTAATAAGAAAATCCTCCAACATTATTCACCGAAAGAATAAAATCTAGACAATATGTAGTGTCTCCGGTTTGTATGAGGTAATGCCCATACTGTTAATTTAGTCATTAACATTTTGACGCTAAATCCACGTTTTTACAAACTGGATGGCACTACATATTGTCTATGGGCTAAACAGTAAGAAATTACTGCGAGCTCCCGCTTAATAGACAGAAAGAACTTTTGGCGGAGCATTGACCTGTCGGTAATGGTGGAAACAAAGTTTCAACCTAAATCCACGAATATCAGGATGGTCTAGTGCCGAAAATCTTGATTTCTAAAGCCTTTTCTTTTTTATATTAAATTTTGTTTTGTCATTGACAAATGGCACAACATATCAGGAAAATGTTATATAACTTTAATTTCGAGTTTTTTTGCAAATTATGAAAGAACGCTCCCGGCATATTTCCAATTTGCTCAGATGGATTTGGCTCGCGCTACGCTTGTATTAATTTGGGTGCTCCGCACTTTAATTAATTCAATCGCCAAAAATCTTCACAAATTGCAAATCTGCCTGCGCTTTTATTCTTTTTACAAAGAACTCGAAATTCGGGCAATCTAAAAAGCAGGCGGATAAGCACTACTAGCGACGAAAACATAAGTATAGTACACAACTAGCATGGCAAACAGTTGTAAATCTTGCGGCTTTTTAACAGGACTGCTACGGTATTTTTATGATTAAGATTACCCAGGCTGCTCCTGAAGATTTTCCTTGCACGGATGTTCTTTTTCAGACTACATTTTGGGCAAAAATAAAAGAGGAATGTAGCGGGCAGGTTCCGTACTATTTTTGGATAACAGCGCAGTTTGAAAGTGATGACTCGGAAAATTCCGCGGCTCAATATAATTTTCCTTTGCTTGTAATGATTCGCCGCACTAGCGGTGGTACTGTGTATGCCTATGCGCAGCGTGCTCCGGCTGTAGTTATTTCCGAGGAGCTCAGAAGCATTCTTCTGGAAGATTTGGCGGAAAAACTTAAAGAATTTTTGCCGGAAGAAACCGCTTTTATCCGGTTTGATTTGCCGTGGCCAAAATATTCAAAGAAAACGGACGAGGTTCGTGCGGAGCTTCTGGAACTTGCCATGAATTTTGGAACAAGGACTCACAACCTTAGGAAGGCGCCTTCTAATTATCTTTGCCCGAATACGATTGTGCTGGATTTGCGTTTTCCGCCGGAAAAACTCCTTGGCTCAATGCGCCAGCAGACAAGGAATTCGATTCGCCGTGCCTACAGGGAAGAAGTTGAATTTTCAATATTTGATGCGACCAGTCCGGATTTGGAAGAAAAATTAAAGGACTGGCATGAGATTTATGTTTCAACTGCAAAAAGAAAGAATTTTTTCTACGAAGAAATTGAATATTTTAAAACGATATTTAAAATCAGCAGAAACTGGTCGGAATTTATTAATGGCTGCGGCAAAAAATCTGCCGGAAAGTCTATGAAAGGCGTAAGAAAAAACGAGTGCGTTGCGAACGCCCTTGTTCCTATGGACGCTCAGGTTCCTCCTCCAAAATTTTATCTTTTTACGGCGCATAAAAACAACTTTCTTCTAAGCGGACTTATTCTGGCGGTATGCGGAAAAACCGCATATTATATGTATGCGGCAAGCGCTCTTGAAGGCCGCGAATGTATGCCAAACTACGGTTTGCAGTGGGAAGTTATGCGTTTTGCAAGAAGCCTTGGCTGTACTCAATATGATTTGATGGGTATTCCTCCGAACGGCGACGGCGCTAATTATATGGCAGGACTTTATATTTTTAAGACAGGCTTTGGCGGAAGAAAAATTCATTTTGGCGGTACGTGGGATTTTCCGTACAGACAGGAAATTTACAGTAATTACAGGATGAATGAATCTCTTAATATGCGGTGATTCGTTCTAAGAATTTTCCGGTGATTGAGCCGGCGGTGTTTATCCGGGAGTATTTTTTTTCAAATATCTGAAAAAAATATCTGAAAACACTTGAGTTTTTTTCTGTAAAGTTATATAAAAATATCAACATCAATGGCGATGTGAATTTTTTCTAATCTGTTTAGTTGAAATTCACACCGCTTTTTTTTTGCAAAAAATAAATTTTGTACCTGGGGGTTCAATAAATGACAAACATACCTGAGTTATTTGGAAACATGGTTTTTAACCAGACAGTTATGAAAGACCGCCTGCCTAAGGAAACTTTTAAGGCGCTTAAGAAAACTCTTGATTCCGGCGTTCCGCTTGAACTTGATGTTGCGAACGTTGTTGCCCACGCAATGAAAGAATGGGCGATTGAAAAAGGCGCTACTCACTTTGCGCACTGGTTTCAGCCTTTGACCGGTATTACTGCGGAAAAGCACGATTCATTTATTAATCCTCAGGATGATGGATCTGTAATCATGTCTTTCAGCGGAAAAGAGCTTGTAAAGGGAGAGCCTGACGCGTCTTCTTTCCCGTCTGGCGGACACCGCGCTACATTTGAGGCCCGAGGCTACACAGTTTGGGATCCTACCTCGTATCCTTTTATAAAGGAACATACGCTTTGTATTCCAACAGCGTTCTGTTCTTACACAGGCGAGGCTCTTGACAAGAAAACACCTTTGCTTCGTTCTATGGAAGCCCTGGACAAGCAGGCAAAACGAATCCTTAAGCTTTTTGGAAAAACTGTAAGCCATGTCGCGACGACTGTTGGCGCGGAACAGGAGTATTTTATTGTTGACCACGATTTATGGTCGCAGAGAAAAGATCTCCGCATGACAGGACGCACTTTGTTCGGCGCAAAGCCTTCTAAAGGTCAGGAAATGGATGACCAGTATTTTGCGGCGTTGAATCCGCGCATTGTAAAATATATGGAAGATTTGAACGAAACCTTGTGGAAGTACGGAATTCTTTCCAAGACTGAGCACAATGAAGTTGCGCCGGCTCAGCACGAAATGGCTCCGATTTTCAGCACAACAAACATCGCGGTTGACCAGAACCAGCTTACAATGGAAGTTATGCGAAAAGTTGCAAAGCGCCATGGGCTGGAATGTCTTTTGCACGAAAAACCATTCGCAGGGCTCAACGGCTCTGGAAAGCATAATAACTGGTCAATGTCTACAAATGAAGGCGAAAACCTTCTTGAACCAGGAAAAACTCCGGAATCAAATGCGCAGTTCCTGCTTTTCCTTACGGCAATCTTAAAATCTGTTGATGAAAACCAGGATTTGCTCCGTATTTCTGTTGCCTCAGCAGGAAACGATCACCGACTTGGAGCGAACGAGGCGCCGCCGGCAATCATTTCTGTTTATCTTGGCGATGAGCTTCACAACGTTCTTGAATCAATTGTTGAAGGCAAATCATATTCTGCTGATAGAAAATCTAAGATGACAATTGGTGTTGATGTTCTGCCTCCGATTCCAAAAGATTCTACAGACCGAAACAGAACTTCGCCGTTTGCATTCACTGGAAACAAGTTTGAATTCCGTTCTGCCGGTTCAAGCGTTTCTTTGGCAGGTCCTAACACAACTTTGAACGCGATTGTCGCGGAAACCTTAAAAGCGTTTGCCGATGAGCTTGAAGGCGCAAAGGATTTTGAAAAATCTTTGAACACTCTTATCGAGCGTGAAGTAAAAGCGCACTGGAGAATTGTTTTCAACGGAAACGGCTACGATGAGTCATGGAAAAAAGAGGCTGCAAGACGCGGACTTCTTGAACTCAGGACAACGCCAGATGCTGTGGCGCATTACCTTGATGAAAAGAACGTAAAACTTTTTACAAATACCGGCGTCTACACAAAAGAGGAAATGGAAAGCCACTACGAAATCAAGCTTGAAAAATATGCCCAGCTTTTGAACATTGAAGTTGAAACAATGCTTGAAATGATTAACAAAGACATCTTGCCGGCTGCGTACAAATACATTGCGGCTGTGTCAAGGACAGTTGTTAATCTTAGGGCTGTTGTTCCTTCTGCAAAAGCGGCTGCTGAAAGCGCATTGCTTACAAAACTTGATGCCCTTACCGGTGATTTGGCTGCAAAAACCGAATCGCTTGCAAAAATCCATCTTGCTGCGAAAGCAAGCGGCGATGTAATGGCGGTTGCGAAAGCGTATGCGGACAAAGTTATTCCGGCAATGGCAGAAGCACGCGCTGTTGCAGACGAAATTGAACCGCTGCTTGGCGAAGAATACAAACCGTTCCCTTGCTACGAAGATTTGCTGTACAGAGTTTAATTGATATTTGAACGGATAGCTCAAACCCCGATGCTTGCAGAAGCTCTGCTTGCGTCGGGGTTTGTTCGTTTTATAAAAGCCGGAATTCTATATTTTTAAGTTTTTCTTTCATTTCACTGTCATTTGTTTCCAGAAAGATTGTTTCGTTAAGGTCGCAGCCTAAAGACCAGTAGTCAGGAAAAATTCCATATTGTTCGCCATGCCAGTTTTCAAAATGATTCAGAAGCGTGTTTTTTTTATTTCCTAAAGAAATTGAAATTCCGCTGTTTGGAAGAAGGTATGTATAAATGCTGCCGTATTGGATGCAGCCGGCAGAATTTTCTCCGATAATTTTTACTTTATTGCCTAAAATCCTTTTGGCTGCCAGTGGTGAAAGTTCGCTTGCGCTGTAAGAATTTCTGTCCATTAAAAAAATTACTTTTCCGTTGAAAAAAGTTTTTATTTCTTTTGAAAAATCGCATTTTCTTGAATAAACCAGTTTTTCAGGTGTTTTTAACATTTTTCTGTTAAATTTTTTGATTTTTTTCCACTCTGTTTTTTTTATGAAGATAAGTTTTTCATTGTATTTTAAGTTGCTTTGGGCGGTCGCAGGCGAATAATATTCGTTTTGTTCAAAAAAAATGTCATTCAGGAAGGATTCCATTTTTTTTAAATTTTTAAAACTGAAATTCGCAGGATTTTTTTTCGTCATGGCATAAAACGGGTAGATTCCATAGGATATTTCTCCGCCGGTATTGCTTCTTAAATCGATAATTATGTTTTTCTTGTTTTGCCAGGTTTTTCCTGCGTCTGCAAATTTTTTCAGAATAATTTCAGAGCCGGTTTTGAATTTGGAATCATTTTCATGGACATAAAAACTTGAAAGGCTTATATAGACGCTGTCAGTTGTTTCAATTTCATGATATTTCTGTGAGAACGAAATCTGGATATTTCCGTCATCATGAACAGGAATATTTAATTCCATTCCGTCAAAAGAAAAGTTGTGGTCTGATATTTTTTCCTTGCTTATAATGCCCAGCCGGTAAGTGTTTTTGCCTTTTGCAGGATAATAAAAAAGATTTTCGTTGTTTCCTGTGAATTTTGCTCCGGCTTTTATGTTGGAAGAATCTGTCTGTGTTACATAAAAATAGTTCTCATCTTTTTGGACAAAAGTATTTGTATAATAAAATTTTGCGGAAGAACTTGCGGAATAGCTTGTTTGTGCGTTGTTTCCAGCTATATAAAGATGATTATCAATTGCAAATTCTGAAAACAGTTTTGTAAATTCTTTCATAATCGTTCTGGTTTCAATTTCTTCTGAATTTTCATATTTTTTCTTAAAATATTCCCTGAACTTTTCTTCTGAAAATCCATTTTTTAAGAGTTCGTCGTAACCTGCATAAGCAGTTTTTAAATAGTAAAAAAGATAGTCAATATCTTTATAAAATTCTGCATAAGAAATAAAATTTTTGAGCTTTGTTTTTTCAGTGTCGATAAAAGTTTCTTGAAATTTTACAGGTTCTCTTAGAATCAATGTTGGATTTGCAAATATAAAATAATAAGATGACTCAATGATTAGAAGCAGATAAAAAAAATATTTTAAACTTTTCATTTTATTATTCTAAAAATATTATTTTATTTATGTAAACCCTTCAAAATACGAATTAACCAAAGTTAATAAAAAATAACCAAGGTGTCAAAATTGTGATACCAAGTTATTTTTTTATGGTACTTGGCTATTTTTCTTTTCTAACTAAAAAAATCAATGTATAATGTCTTTATGAAAATTGAAAAAAGTGCTTTATATGAACGGCTGATGATTTTTTTTGCCGCGGTGGTTCAGCTTGTAGGTTTTTATATAAGCATAACTATCGAAGACTATGCACATTCATTTTTGCCATATTGCACGATTATAGTTCCTGCTGTGAATATTTCGTGCGCGGCTATTTGTCTTGTTCTGGTGTTTTTCTATAAAATACGTTTTATGCAGTCTGTTGTGCTGTTTATTCAGGGAATTACAATGACCTTGAACAATCTTATGTTCTTGGGACTGTACTTGTATTTTTTTGGAATCGCGCTTCTTTTTTGCAATGGTTATTTTAAGACTGATATACGAAAAAAAGTTATCATTTGCCTTGTTCCGATGTTTTTGTCGTTGTTTGTAATCCTTCCTGTCAGCCGTTTAAAATTTTTTATGGCACTGGCATATTCATTGTTTCTAACTTTTGCTTTTTCTCACATTTATAATATCTTGAAGGATAAAATGTTTGACTTGTTTCCTTTTCTTTCAAAGAAGATTTCAAAAATCGATTTGCCGTCTCCGAAAAAACAGTTAAGACTTTCTGACTATGGAATTTCAGGCAGGCAGAGTAAACTTGTTGAAGAATTTTTGAACGGTGAGACAAACTACAAAAACCTTGCGGAAATTTTCATTACAAGTGAATCTACCGTAAAGCGTGAAATGGCGGAAATATGCCGAAAACTTGGTGTGGAAAACGCCATGATGCTGCGTCTTTTGTTGAATCAATACTCTGAAATAGTTTATTAAGCCGAATTTCTGATTTGCAGGCGGCAATCTGAAAATCGCGGAAAGCATTTTTTTCAATTTATAAAAAACTTAAATTTTGACCTTGTCGAAATTATTAGGTTGAATATCGAGTTTTTTTTTGCAAAAAGAATAAAAGCACAGGCAGATTTGCAATTTGTGAAGATTTTTGGCGATTGAATTAATTAAAGTGCGGAGCACCCGAATTAATACAAGCGTAGCGCGAGCCAAATCCATCTGAGCAAATTGGAAATATGCCGAAAGCGTTCTTTCGTAATTTGTAAAAAAAACTCGAAATTAAGCCTATTAAAAAAATTATTTTTTTTTCTTGCAATTTTTTTTGAAATTTTATATAACTATCTATGTCAAAGGCGACACGAATTTGTAGAGTGCAAATTCGTGTCGCCTTTTTTTTATTTTGATTTTTAACTTTGTTAGAATCAAAGAATTCTTTATGCACAATGGCGTGCGGACAGCTTTGGGAATTCCATCTGCTGTCTGCGCGCCATTTTTTTTGCAGTTTGGAGGTATTGTTATGGATTCTGCTGCTTTAATGGAAGCGATAAAGTCCGTTTCCAGCGACTTGTGGGGCGTGTGGTTTCTTTTAGGCGCCGCCCTTGTTTTTTGGATGCAGGCAGGTTTTGCAATGGTTGAGACAGGTTTTACCCGCGCAAAAAACACGGGCAACATCATTATGAAAAACCTGATGGACTTTTGTATTGGTACTGTAATGTTTATCGCAATCGGTTTTGGCCTTTTCCTTGGAGAAAATGCTTTCTTCGGTCTTATTGGAAAGCCAAACTGGCAGGTATTTACTGACTATGCAAACTTTGACTGGTCAAACTTTATCTTCAACCTTGTGTTCTGCGCTACAGCGGCGACAATCGTTTCCGGTGCAATGGCAGAACGAACAAAGTTCCTTTCTTACTGTGTATACTCTGCGGTGATTTCCGCGGTTATCTATCCTATTGAAGCGCACTGGACATGGGGCGGCGGTTGGCTTGCTCAGCTTGGATTCCATGATTTTGCCGGTTCAAACTGTATCCACATGGTTGGCGGTATTTGCGCGCTGATTGGCGCTGCTATGGTTGGTCCGCGTATCGGAAAATTTACAAAGTCTGGTGACGGCAAGGTGACAGAAGTTCATGCTTTCCCTGGCCATAACATTCCGATTGGCGCGCTTGGTGTATTTATTCTTTGGTTGGGTTGGTACGGATTCAACGGCGCTGCTGCTGTTTCAGTTCCGGAACTTGCCTCTATTTTTGTAACAACAACAATTGCTCCGGCAGTCGCGACAGTCGCTTGTATGATTTTCACTTGGATTAAATACGGCAAGCCTGATGTTTCTATGTGCTTGAACGCTTCTTTGGCTGGTCTTGTTGCTATTACTGCGCCTTGTGATGTTACAGATGCCTTTGGCGCTTCGATAATTGGTCTTGTGGCAGGTCTGCTTGTTGTGTTTGGCGTTTGGTTTTTGGACTATAAACTTCATGTTGATGACCCGGTTGGTGCTGTTGCGGTTCACTGTTTGAACGGTATCTGGGGAACAATCTCTGTGGGTCTTTTTGCAACTCCAACCGCTCCGGCTTTTGCCCGCGCGATTTCCGGAGGAGCGAACCAGATTTCCGGTGCCGGACTTTTCTATGGCGGCGGTTTCAAGTGCCTTGGAATCCAGTTTGTTGGCTTGCTGGCTACAGCGGCGTGGACGGCGGTTACAATCACAATTGTATTTATTGTAATTAAAAAGATTTTGGGACTTCGTGTTTCTGCGGAAGAAGAAATTGTTGGTCTTGACCGGCTTGAACATGGCCTTGAATCTGGCTATGCAGGATTTGCGACAATGTATTCATCAGAAGAATATGCAGAGGCTGAGGAGGCTGGAGTTACAATTCCAAAGACATCAGTTCCTGTTGAAACGGCCGTTCCTGTTCATACAGAAACCGCTCCGGCTGATGCAAAATTCAGCAAGGTTGTAATAGTTACGCGCCAGACAAAGTTCGATACCTTGAAGGCGGCGATGAATTCAATCGGCGTTACTGGAATGACAGTTGTGAACGTAATGGGCTGCGGAATGCAGAAAGGCGCAAGCGAATTCTACCGTGGCGCGCCTGTTGAAATGACACTTCTTCCAAAGATTAAGGTTGAAATCGTTGTTTCAAAAGTTCCTGTAAGAACTGTAATCGACGCCGCTAAAAAAGCGCTTTACACAGGACATATTGGAGATGGAAAAATCTTTGTTTACCCTGTAGAAGAAGTCGTAAAAATCAGAACTGGAGAAGAAGGCTACGCTGCTCTTCAGTATGATGACGAGTAAAATAAAAGGCAATAAAAAAGAAGATGTCCAATAAATTCTAAATGGTTGTAATATATGTATTTAGAATTTCTGGTAAAGCCTATAAATGACAAAAAAGATACTTATTGGACATCACCTTTTTTATATATTTTTGGTTCACAAAGTCATGTAACCCCGGCTTTGTGAACCTTTTTTTTGTGATTTTAAAAAACTTAAAGTTCGCCGGAAACAGCCGCGCCTGGCAAACCGATGTCTTTTCTGTAGAACGCTCCGTCAAAATGAACGCCCTGTATTGCCTTGTAGGCATTTTTCCAGGCTTCGTCAAAAGTTTTTCCGAAAGTGGAGCAGGCAAGCACACGGCCGCCGTTTGTAAGCATTTTGCCGTCTTCAAGTTTTGCGCCTGCGATAAAGATTTTTGCTCCGGCTTCAGAGATTTTGCTTTCGTCAAAAGAAATTTCCTTTCCTTTCGGATAGCTTCCAGGGTATCCGCCTGAAACAACAACAGGACTGACCTGATAACCTTTTTTCCATGAGAAATTAAAATCTTTTAATGTTCCGTCTGTGATAGCTTTGCACATTTCAACAAAGTCAAAATCCATTAGCGGCAGGACTGACTGCGTTTCCGGGTCGCCAAGACGAACGTTGTATTCCAGAAGTTTTGGTCCGTTCTTTGTGAGCATAACGCCAAAAAACAGGAATCCGCGGTAATCAAAGCCTTCTTTTACAAGACCTTTTAATGTTGGCTCAAGGCAAGTTCTGTTGAATTCCGCCATCGTTTCTGCCGTAACATCGTCTAGCGGGCATACAGAACCCATTCCGCCTGTGTTAGGACCTTTTGCGCCGTCTTCAAGCCGCTTGTGGTCGCGCGCAGGCAAGAACGGAATTATGCAGGCATTTTCCGGATGTTCCGGGTTTACGCTTACAGCGGAAAGAACTGAAATCTCAACGCCCTGCAAATAATCTTCGATTACAAGTTTTTGCCCCGCATTGCCAACTCTTCCAGATTCCATTAAATCTGTGATTGCCGCAAGAGCGTCTTCTGTGGTTGCCGCAACAACAACGCCTTTTCCTGCTGCAAGTCCGTCCGCTTTTATTACGATTGGCGCGCCATGCTGTCTGACATATTCTTCCGCAGCCTTCTTGTCTGTAAAAGTTTTACTTTTTGCGCAGGCTACGCCGTATTTTTCCATAAAATCTTTAGAAAGGTCTTTTGAAGCCTCCAGCTGCGCTGCCGCTTTCTTTGGACCTACGCAAGGAATTCCTGCCGCCCAAAAAACATCCGCAAGCCCTTCCGCAAGAGGATCTTCCGGCCCGATTACAGCCATCGTGCAATTTTCGTGCTTTGCGATTTGAATGTATGGATTTTCTGAACCGTTTATGTAGCCGCAGTCTTTTATTTCAACGTTAAGGCACTTTTCTTCTTTTGCTGTGCCGCCGTTTCCCGGAACACAGACAACCTTTTCAACACTGGAACTATGAGCAATTTTCCACGCAATAGTGTGCTCACGACCACCATTGCCAACAACGATAATATTCATTCTTTTATTTTACAGAATTTATGCAAAAAAGTACAACTTAATTGCAGGGCGGAAATAAACGTTCCCCGGCGCAATCGGTTGGAAAAAAGACTATGCAAGAATCAGGGACAGGGCAAACGCATTATAAATAATTTAAGTAAACTTTGCGCGAAGGAACGGTTT
>OCKZ01000138.1_pt1 | contig 10942 bp, 15 predicted proteins | sample 1495951 | NCBI WGS metagenome assembly OCKZ01 (sample SAMN03418277, study PRJEB22391) | human gut metagenome | biome: human-gut; feature: organic feature; material: feces | host: Homo sapiens | place: Tanzania | collected 2013-01 | reverse complement strand
TTCAGGCGGCGCTTTCGGAACATATTTTTCACCATGCGCTGGATTTTGTGTCGGGGCAGCATTCAAAAGAATTTCTTTATATGCCGGACTCAACTGGGACAGCGTAACTGCATTTTCGTTTCGTTTTGGAACGGGATACAGATTCAGGGTAGGTGCACAATGAAAACAAATTTGTCTGTTCTGTTTTTTGCGTGTGTAAGTTTTGCTGCTCTTTCTTTTTCGTGCACAAACGGAATTGAGCAAATTATGGATGAATACAATTCGCAGTTTCACCATGTTGCAGAAGAAAATTTCAGCGAGCCTGTTCCGGGTGATGAAAATTTTAATGAAAGCGAAATTCTTTTGGAACGCTATTTTGTAAACCGCAATGCATCTGTTTCCCTGGCGGCACCCGATGGTTGTTCGTCATATAAATGGACACTTTTTTCTGTAAATACAATTGCAAAAAAAGAAGTGCTTGTTCAGGAAGAACAGTATTTTATTTTGTACATACCCGATGCAAAGCTTGTGAGCGGCAGAACTTATGTTCTTGAACTTTCACTTGCCTGCGCAGACGGAACAATATACGGCGACTCGTGTGAACTTGTGGTTTACGATTCGCTTGAAGAAATCCCTGTTCAGGAGGACAATAATGAAGGGAAAGAAAATCTTTAGGAACTGCATTGGTGCGCTTGCACTTTTGCTTGGTCTTGCCGGATGTCAGAACAGCCTTGAAGGCGACAGTGTTTCCGGTGATGGAATTGAAGGCCTCAGGACACTTACTGTAGAAATCAAAAATTACAGCGAGTTTGTTGAAGAGAGCAGTGTTCAGGCAAATAGGTTTGCTCCTGCACGTTCAATTATGCCCGATGCCTTTACAACAGCAGACACTCTCAGTTACTATCTCTACGGAAAAGCTTCCAACGGTGAAGAAAAGAAGTGGACTCCTGTAACAGTAGATGCCGGAAAATTCTCTCTTGATGTAGAGCCATACAACTGGAATCTTACTCTTGCTGTTACTGCAGATGCTGCAACAACAATTGCAGACGCAGATGAACTTGCCACAGTTAAGGGAAAGGCAGTTCTTATAGGATATGCTGCCGTAGACCTTACACGCCATGCAAACAGTGCAAGCTTTACCTTAAAGCCCGACGGACTTACAACACCGGGTAAGGTAAAGCTTACAACTTCTTTGGAAGGCAGCTGGACAATTCCTGACAACATTGAGTCAGTAAGACTCGGAATCTACAATTTTACAAAAGGTACTGTTGTCAATTATTCAGATGACAGTTCAACTGTTGTAACTGTAACAAAATCTGCAGGAACAATTGCATTCCCCTCAACTTTTGGTGATGATCAGAAGAATATTGCTCCGGGAACATATACATTCAAAGTAGAATTCCTTAATGCAAAAGACGAATGTGAAGCAGAATGGAGCGACAGTCTTGTAATTCTTCCTGGAAAAACAAACAAAACTGCTGTATCTGTACCGAACGTAACCGGAACAGCCCCCGCAGCAGCGACAGCCTAAGAGGGTAATGCTCTCTACCAGCATCTTATGTTGCCGGTACAGAAGACAACACTCCGGGATTCTACGATGTTAAGTTTGAATGGGACGGAACAGCATGTGTCAACGAGCGTAATTTTGAAATTGACCTTCTTGAAGTAACAGGTTCTACTGTAGCTGCAATTCCGACAGATGATACAACATGGGATTCAGCAGTAACAGATTCAGGCAAAACAGCAGTAACTTACGGTTCAAAAGTAATTTCAGACCCGTTTTATGTGGAAGGATCTCTTCTTGCAAACAACACTTCGCTTACAATGAAGCTCCCGCTCGGAAAAGCCTATGTCGCAAGAATTCGCGCAGTTAACCGTGCAGGTAAATCAGCCAACACTTATGTAACAGTCGGCGCAGGGAGTGGAACCGCATTTGCAGGAACATTCATCAATCTGTTCAGAATCAGATACAATCTCCAGGGCGGAACATATACACCGGCGACAGGAACAGCACACTCTACACCAATTGTACAATATGCTTCTGCCGAAACAGCATATCTTGTTCCTGATACTTCTAAAGATGTAACAAAAAATACACTTAAAAAGAACAGTCTTTCCTGGACAAAGTGGCAGGTCGATGACAAAGAAGACAAAAAAGACAAAAAAGATATTGACCTTGATACAACACCAAAATACTCCGGCCCTAAAAACATTGATCTTTACGCCTGCTACACAACCGACGCAGATGTAAATATCTTTGACGCAGCCGCCTATAAACTCGACGCCTCATGGATTAAAGTTGGTGTTGGTGAAGGCTCTGCAACACTTAAAGGAACAGATCTGTCGTATACCGTAACTGTATCAAAAGCCAAAGCACTTGATACAGACGGTGCCCTTATCTGGACAGTAACCGTAGCAGACAAGAATGCAAAACCAATAACAACAGGTTTCGCTTACGACTCTGTAAAAATTGAAGTTTCTGCAGCCGGAATACACCACTACACCCAGACACAGGCAGATGTAGCAGTAGGAACACCCGCAACGTTTACACAGACCGGTGCAAAACTTCTCGAAAGCGGAATATACAATGTTAAGATTACTGCAACAGCAGGAACAACAACGGTAACGCTTCCTGTAGTTCTTACAATTACAGACTGAATTTAAAAACGGGGGTTGCCCTTAAGGCAGACTTTAGCGGTAACCCCTCATTGACAAAGCCGGGAGAAAACCATGGATATGAATGAACTTCAAAAGGCACTGCTTTCAAAACAGCCTTCCCCAAAACAAAATCTTACCTTTAACCGTTACATGAAGCACTGCATCGATTTGGGAATTGTTTTGGATCGGGATTTCGAAGTCGCACTCAACTTCAGGCTTCCTTCCGGTGAATACAATATGCTCGCCTATCTTTATGCCGACTGCGATACTGAATAAAATCAGCAAACAGGTTTTCTTTTTTCCAATTGATTTTTCCCCAGTATTGAATTAAGATGTACCTTATATAGAGAAGCAATTCATTTGGTGGAGGAAAAAATGGCCGGTGATATTTCGGTAAAAAACAGAAACAAACTTTTAGCCGAGCGCGTAATAAAAAATCTCAAAGCCAGAAAATTCGACGCATATTATACAGAAACTGCACAGGAAGCAGCCCAAAAAGTACTTTCACTTATTCCGGCAAAAGCATCTGTCTCCTGGGGCGGAACCCAGACTATGGAAGAACTTAAAGTTCTGGAAGCCGTACGCAGCGGAGACTACAATGCAATAGACCGCGACACAGCAAAAACTCCCGAAGAACGCCAGGAACTTATGCACAAAGCCTTTTTTGCCGATGTTTATCTCACAAGTTTTAACGCAATGAGCGAAGACGGCGTTTTAATAAACATAGACGGAATGGGAAACCGCGTAGCAGCCATTGCTTACGGTCCCAAAAGTGTAATTGCTGTAGTAAGCATGAACAAAATATGCAAAACAACAGAAAGTGCCCGCGACCGTGCCAGAAATTATGCCGCTCCGGTAAATGTCCAGCGCTGCAACTTAAACCCTCACTTTGCACAGATTACAGGAACACCGTGTTCAAAAACAGGAAGCTGCGGTGATTGTACTGCCGCCGACTGCATCTGTTCATACATCGTAGAAACAAGAATGAGCAAAGTTCCGGGAAGAATAAAAATAATTCTCGTAGACGAACCGCTCGGAATCTAATCTGAACCATCTAAATAGGAAGGAGTTGAATATTATGAAAAAACTGTTGCCGTTCATTTTTACCGCACTGGCACTTTTGTCTTCGTGTACAAGCGTAAAGCCCGATGTACACTCCGACCGCACAGCACTTAACGAAGAGGAGTCTGTCCAGCCGGTGTACAAAGGACTCAAGCGCAAGGTAGCAATCGCACGGTTTACAAACGAAAGCCAGTATGCAAAGGGCGCGTTCTTTGACAAAGACAATGACCCGCTCGGAAAACAGGCGCTGGACATCCTTTCCACAAAGCTTGCGGGCAGCGGTAAATTCATTTTACTTGAGCGCGCCGACGCAGACAAAATAGATTCAGAAAAAGCTCTCACAGATGCACAGGCTGCAGAAAAAATCGGCGCCGACTATCTTATTATAGGTTCAATAACAGAATTCGGCCGCAAAAATATCGGCGAAACAGACCTTTTCTCCCGTACAAAGCGCCAGATTGTTCAGGCCGGTGTAAGTTTAAGACTTGTCGATGTTTCTACAGGACAGATAATTTATTCAGAAGAAGGCAAGGGTCAGGCAGAAACAGAATCTTCTACAATACTTGGCATAGGCGGAACGGCCGGTTTTGACGCAACTTTGAGCGACAAGGCAATCAGTGCGGCAATTTCTAAACTTGTAGAAAACGTAATAAACAACTGCATGGATCGTCCGTGGAAGTCAGTATTTCTTTCGGCAGACAGTGACGGCATTTTTATCGCAGGCGGAATAAAGCAGGGCCTTCTTCCCGGAAAAAAACTGTCTGTAATAGAAAAGGGTAAAACAGTAAAAAATCCGCAGACCGGAATGCCCGTACCCCTTCCAGGAAAAAAAGCCGCCGAAGTAAAAGTAATTTCCTGCGGCGGTACTACTGTAACCGACGAATATTCCATAGTAGAAATAACAGAAGGCAGCATAGACTACAGCAATATTTCCAAATATGAAATCACGGAGAAATAAACTTTATGAAAAAGAATTTATTTGTAATATTAACAGCGGCGGCGGTTTTGTTTGCGGCTGTAACAACGGGTTGCGAATCTACCAGAACAGTATCGCACGGCATTTCTGATGTTGGCTACATTACGTTTACCAGCGAAGATTTTGACGCAGTTCGCGTTGTAATTGACGACAAGATAGAATTTTATGCCGCCGTAAATTCCCCTGACACGCGCAAAATAGACAATGAAAACAATTATGCAGTTAAAGCTGGAACACACAGCGTTCAGGTATATTCAGGTGACCGCCTTGTGTTTTCAAAAGAAGTGTTTATTTCGTCACAGGATATAAGGGAAATAGCGCTTCCGTGAAAAAGTCCGCAAAATTTTTCGTGCAGCTTGTCTTTGGAGCGGCAGTTGTAATCTGCTTTAATTCCTGCCTGACTACCACAACAAAGTACAACTGGTACAGCTATCAGGAAAACAGCTACGATTATCTCAAAAAGTCAAACGACGCCTCTGTAAACAGACTTTTAAAGACTTACAAAAAAATGATAGATGCTCCAACCGGAACGCGAGCGTGTGTTCCGCCGGGAGTATGTGCAGACTACGGATGGATTCTTGTGCAGAAGGGTTTTGTTCCCGAAGGACTTGAAATGCTCCGTAACGAAATAAAATTTTACCCCGAGTCAGAAAAATTTATCTCGCAGATAATAGGACGCATCGAATATGGTGAAAACTAAGCACAAAATCTTCTATTATATAGTGCAAATTTTTCTTGCCTGCACACTCTGTTCCGCTTTATTTGCATCCTGCGCCACAATGGACAGCGTGATTCACGTACCAACCAAAGCCGAACGCTACCCGCAGATGTATGCAGAAGCGCCGCGCTCAATTCTTATCATGCCGCCAATAAACGCCAGCACAAGTGTAGAAGCAAAGGACTTTTTTTATTCAACAATGAGTATTCCGCTGGCAGAAGCAGGCTATTATGTGTTCCCGCAGTTTCTTACGCTGGAGTATCTTCAAAGTCAGAGCGCCTATGATTCAGAGATGTTTGCAGAAGGCGACCTTACAAAATTCAATCAGATAATGGGAGCAGATGCGGTTCTTTTTACGCAGATCTGCTACTGGAACAAGGCAAATTTTCTTAATGTAGGTTCGGTCGATGTTGCTGTCAGGTATACTCTGCGGTCTGCAATTACAAACGAAACTCTTTTTTTCCGGGAAGCAGTATTTTCGTATGATACTTCAGCCGATTTAAATGCAGAAGGTTCGGAATTTTTGATAATGCTTGTTGAATCAATAATGACGGCGGTAAGCACGGCCTGTACTGACTACATGGACGTTGCAATAAAAGGAAACAAACGCGCGCTCGCAGATCTTCCGGCCGGTCCCTACAGCATAGAGTACATGCACGACGGTGAAGAAGTGGCTCTGAGTGAATCCATGTCTATAGAAATTGGCAGCAACTAGTCAAACCGTAAAAAAACACATTCTATTTTGACATATTGACGGAAAATGTCGAGACGTGATAAAATTAGAAACTATCTCTAGGCTTAAAGGAGCTAAGAAAATTATGATTATTAAACCGATGATTCGCAGCAATATCTGCATTAACGCACACCCGATCGGATGCGCAAAAGAAACACTCAATCAGATTGACTATGTTCGCTCTCAGAAAGCAAAGCGCGCAATAAAGTCAATATCAGAAGGCGGAAAAGGCCCAAAAACAGTTCTCGTCCTCGGATGTTCTACAGGATACGGACTTGCAAGCCGCATAAGCGCAGCATTTGAATACGGTGCCGACACAATCGGTGTTTCATTCGAAAAAGAGCCTACAGTAAACAAGGGCGGAACCCCGGGCTGGTACAACAACATGGAATTCGACAAGGAAGCAAAGGCCGCCGGACTCAAGGCAATAACACTCAACGCAGATGCTTTCAGTGACGAGTGCCGTGCTTCTGTTATAGACGAAGTAAAAAAGCTCAATTCAAAATTCGATCTTATTATATACAGCCTTGCAAGCCCTGTACGCACAGACCCCGACACAAAAGTACTCTACCGCTCAGTAATCAAACCTGTAGGAAAAGAGTACAGCGGTGCGGCACTTGATATGATGAGCGGAAAAATCTCATTCAGCTCGGCTGCTCCTGCAGAAGGCGATGATATTCCCAACACAGTAAAAGTAATGGGTGGCGAAGACTGGGAGCGCTGGATCAAGCAGCTTTCAGAAGCGGGAGTTCTTGCAGAAGGATGCCGCACAGTAGCATATTCTTACATTGGACCGGAACTTTCACACGCAATTTACCGCGACGGAACAATCGGAACAGCAAAGAAAGACCTCGAAGCACGCGCACGCAACATTGACGCTTCTCTCAAAAAGATTGGCGGTGCAGCATACGTAAGCGTAAACAAGGGTCTTGTAACACGTTCATCTGCAGTTATTCCGATTATTTCACTTTACCTTGGCGTTCTGTTCAAGATTATGAAGGCAAACGGAACACACGAAGGCTGTATTGAACAGATGGAGCGTCTCTTTGCCGAGCGTCTTTATACCGGACAGGACAACGCAGCCGGAACAGTTCCTGTAGATTCAGAAAACCGCATTCGCATAGATGACTGGGAACTTGACCCCAAAGTTCAGGCCGAAGTCGACAAGATAATGCCGACAGTAACCGAAGAGAATGTTGCACAGACAACAGATCTTGCCGGCCTCAAGCACGACTTCCTAACAATCAACGGCTTCGATGTAGACGGCGTTGACTACAACAAAGAAGTCACCGATATGTCAAAAATAGAATACTAAACCCAACAAAAGCTGCTCTAAAAAAGGGCAGCTTTTTTAACGGGCAAATAAATTGTTAAAAAACTCTCCTGACAAGAACTAACTTCCAGTCAATAGAACTTTGCCTTGGTTTATGCTAAACTTGACAACAAAAAATATTTATGTTAATTTATAAAAACGGTGAAAGCCGTAGGGGCTGGTCAATAGACCTTGGTCCTATCGCGTAGCGGGGAAGTGCCCCGCTATTTTTTTGCTCTGTGGGATTTTTATATGTCAGAACTGAGCGTTTTCGTTGATGAATCGGGCGACTTCGGAGAATATTCCAGCCACTCCCCGTATTATATCATAACAATGATTTTTCATAATCAAGACAAAAATATTCAACCGTTAATCGAAAAACTGGAATATGAACTTTCTAATGCAGGGTTTAATGACCAGTGTATACATGTAGGACCAATAATCAGAAAAGAAGAATCTTTTACTTATATGAATATAGAAGAGAGAAAATCTATATTCAATAAAATGTTTGCATTTATACGTTCTGCAGATATCCAATACAAATGTTTTATGATTGAAAAGCTTCATATTGAGGATGAAGTTGAAGCTACAGGAAAATTGTCAAAACAGATTGCAAATTTCATCAAAACACATTATCAGGATTTTTTGGATTTTGATACAGTTAAAGTCTATTATGACAATGGTCAGGTTCAGGTAACAAAAATTTTATCTTCAGTTTTCAATACGCTTCTGGATCATGTCCAGTTCAGAAAAGTTTCTCCGTCAGATTATCGTCTGTTTCAGGCAGCTGATTTAATCTGTTCTTTCAAATTGCTGGAAATGAAGTTTTCGAGCAAAAGTTTTTCAAAGTCAGAGATGCTCTTTTTTAATAATTACCGGGAATTCAAAAAGAATTACTTAAAGATACTAAAGGTCAAAGAGTACAAATAATATGAAAAACAAAAACTCCGGGGCAAAACCTTTCTTAAAATGGGCAGGCGGAAAAACCCAGCTTTTACCTGAAATTCAAAAATTTTATCCTCAGAATATAGAAAAATACTGTGAACCTTTTGTCGGCGGCGGAGCAGTTTTGTTTGATGTTATTACAAAGTTTCATCCAAAAGAAGTTCTCATCAATGACATCAATCCAGAACTTACAAATACATATACACAGATAAAAACAAATGTAAACAGTTTACTGGAATTGCTTTCCGACTGGCAGAATGAATACCAGAATTCTTCACCTGAAAAACGAAAAGAAATTTTTTATACAAAAAGAGAAAGATTCAATAAATTGATTTCGGGCGTTCCCACCGCAAGCGGTGGTCAGGCTTTTCGGGGTTCCGCTGACGCTCCATTCAAGGAAACGCGTCAAGCCGCATTTCCTCCAACGCTTCGCGCCCCTTCAATCCTTAACGCAGACTTGCTAGAAAAAGCAGCACTGATGATTTATTTAAACAAAACATGTTTTAACGGTTTATATCGTGTAAATGCAAAAGGTTTGTTCAATGTTCCAAGCGGTGTGTATAAAAATCCCGGAATATGCCAAAAAGAAAATTTAATTGCCGTAAGTAAAGCCTTGCAGAATGTTACAATTTTAACAGGTGATTACAAACAAACAAAAAATTTTATAGATTCAAATACATTTGTGTATATTGATCCGCCGTACCGGCCACTTACACAATCAGCATCGTTTACTTCATATTCAAAAGAAGGCTTTGATGACAGCAAACAGATTGAATTAGGAAATTTTGTTTCAGAAATTCATCAAAACGGAGCAAAAATTCTTTTAAGTAATTCCGATCCAAAAAACGCAGATAAAAACGATAACTTCTTTGACGATTTATACAAAGATTTTGATATTAAGCGAGTGAGTGCAAACAGAATGATTAACAGCAACTCAGAAGGACGTGGAGCAATAACTGAAATTATGGTTGCTTGTTTGTAGTTGCAATCAGATCAGATGTATAGTATAATAATTGAAGAGAGGTGGATATGACAGCAGAAGAATTATTTTTTATGAAGGAAAATCAAACTCATTTTATTAATGCATTTGGTGATTGGAGAACAGATTCTTATGCAAAGAATAAATATGAAAAAGATATAGCTAAAACTAAGAATTATAAGAATAATTATTTCTATCACGCTACGGGAGGATTTGGTGAATCAGGTTTGGGGAATGGATTATATCTTGGAAAAGATAAAAGAGCTTTAGATAATTTCTATAATTTAGATGGAACAGAAGGCAAAATTATAACTTACTATGGAGAGCCAAAGTTTATTGATTTAACAAATTCCGAAGAATTTGAAATATTTGAAAGCGAAGCAAAAAAATTATTCTTAGATGAAAACTACCTTAGAGATTATACAGTTCTTAAGGGATTTGACGGAATACGATATTTTGATATAGAAACAACCGGTGAGGAATTTGTTTTGTATAATACAGAAACTGTTCGAATTATGGAAGAAGTATGAAAAGAGAATTTTTGAAATGGCTCTCGACTTTTAGAGACAGTATTGCTACATATTCATATTATGTTGATTTTGAAAAAGTATTTGGAAATGTAGATTCAATAAAAGTTGAGTTGAATATTTTAAATTCATTGATAGGTTAAAAAAATATAAAAGAAGAATTTGAATCAATTGTATATAAATATCCTGAAACTTTGAAGTGTATTCCAATTCTGCTTGCTGTTAGAAATTCTGAAATTTCCATTACTGATGAATCAGGAAGTTTCAATTTTGATTTTTCTACTCAAACTCGTTCAATTTCTGAATATTCAAACTTTATGGAAAAGTCCGGTCTTTTTGATTTACTTTCAAATCATTTGGTAAACAATCTGATTGATTACGTTACAGGAATTGAAACCGGACTTGATTCAAATGGCCGCAAAAACCGAGGCGGTCATCTTATGGAAAATTTAGTTGAAAGTTATATACAAAAGGCTGGTTTTGTAAAAGATAAAAATTATTTTAAGGAAATGTATATCCACGAAATTAGTTCAAAATGGGGTATAGATTTGTCTGCAATTTCAAATCAGGGCAAAATGGAAAAACGTTTTGATTTTGTTGTAAAAACGGACAAGATGATTTACGCAATAGAAACAAATTTTTATGGAAGAGGTGGTTCAAAATTAAACGAAACCGCGCGGAGTTATAAAACGCTTTCTTCTGAAGCTGATACAATTAACGGATTTACATTTGTTTGGTTTACAGACGGTAAAGGTTGGATAAGTGCCAAAAATAATCTGGAAGAAACATTCGATGTTATGGAAAACATTTACTGTATTAAAGATATGGAAAATGGAGTAATGAGGGAATTGTTTAAATAAAAATGAGCATTAAACCTTATTATCGCTCTGAAAACAAAGATTTTACTCTTGCACAGGGAAACAGTCTGGAACTTCTCAAAAATATTGATTTCAAATTCAATATGATTTTTGCAGATCCTCCATATTTTCTTTCAAACGGCGGAATTTCTGTTCAATCGGGAAAAATGGTTTCCGTTAATAAAGGAAATTGGGA
>OCKZ01000134.1_pt1 | contig 11090 bp, 9 predicted proteins | sample 1495951 | NCBI WGS metagenome assembly OCKZ01 (sample SAMN03418277, study PRJEB22391) | human gut metagenome | biome: human-gut; feature: organic feature; material: feces | host: Homo sapiens | place: Tanzania | collected 2013-01 | reverse complement strand
TTTTAAAGAACTTCTTACTGCGTTTCGCTGTAAGTGAGGTGCATTATAAACTAAATTTTTTGCCTGTCAACAATGTTTTTAAAAATTCTTTTATTTATTTGATTTTGTACAAAAATCGCCCAAAATTTGCCTTTTTTTCTGTTTTACAAGCCCTTTAAACCTTTGTGTTGCTTAACTTTTAATCACTTTGCAACAAATATGAGTGATACTTCATATTTATAAAGTGATTTTTATTTCATAATTAGACAATTGAATTATTTTTAATAATCCAAGTTTTTATTATTAATATTATTACCTGTTTATTTTGGTCGAGTTATGTCATATAAAACCAATTATCTAAAGTCGTGCTTTATCACTGTACTTTTGCTCTTACTCTATATTGTGATTATTAAAACCATAATCATCCACGATATCATGAAAGAAACCGCGGGTTTACACTATGAAGAGTTTATTATCACTATTAGTGCTTGCTTTATCGTCTTAGCCGGTTTCGTTGCGCCTTTATCTTTTTTCTTAGCCGGCAAATATACTACTCATATTAAAGAACCTGCCCGCCCTACTAAAGAAAAGACTCAGGCTGAAATTGAACAAGAAGAAGCTGCTAAATTAGCCTTAGCACGTAAACAGGCTTTAAACGAACAAACTCGTCATGCTATTTCTTGTAATCCTCAACATCAAAAACAAAAATCTACCTCTAAGAATCAGACCACAAAGTCTGAAGTAAAACCAACCACAAGCAATTCTTTTGTTAGTGCCCCGCAAGCAGGAACTACTAACTCTTCAAATACACCAAATCAATCTAGTGTACCTCACCAGAATAAATCTGTATTTGCCCCTAAAACAACTAGGGCTAATGATTCAACTATTACATCTTCAACTAATGATTTGGCTATGGCTAATAGCACTCCAAACGAAGGAACTAATGGCGCTTCTACTTTGGCTCAACCCCCAAAATTCACCCCTAAACCGGAAGATTATTTGACCATCTATATTAGTAACATACCTTATAAAGTTAATGACAATGGCTTAAAAGAACTACTTAAACCTTTTGGTGGCACCATCTACAGTGTTCACTTATCACGAGATCCAGTTACTAAAAAGCGCAAGGGAATTGCATTTATTAGAATGTCTAAACCAGAAGCCGCTGAAGCAATCAATAAACTTAACGGCTTTGTATTTAAGGGGCGTACTTTAGTAGTAAAAATTGCCAACGATCACGGGAAAAAGCCAACCGAAACTATTTAAACTCTAGCTTTTTAAGTTTTAACTTTTGGGATTATTTAACTTATTTAGGTCAAAAGCTCTACTAAATTTTGGTAGAGCTTTTTTGGTTTTTATCCAACGTTTTCGAGTAAAACTAATGTTGGCAATTATTGGATTTAGGTCTGATCTAAGAGGATATGGCAGAATAAACGAATAGCCAAACGTTCGGACTAAGTGATTGCTCATTGGCAACGTTCATTGACGTATTTGCAGACTATCTATAAAAGATTATAAAAGAAGCGTTTTATGTAACTGCCATCTAGAACCAAAGAGATAGTTCCTATATGGCATTGTCGCTTACTGTTTACCTAATCTGTTTCATAATGTTTCACGTGAAACAATGTGTTCAGAGTTTGCACCTAGTGCAAACTCTTCAATTGAATTGAAGCCAAAGACCCCAAGGGCGGTTCTTAAATTGGCATTTACTCGACTTAAGTCTGTACAAAACGCTTTACCGCTTACAAGATCTATTCCTTTTGGGGCAACTTCATCACTTAACTTAAGCAATGATTTAACTCTCCTGCCAATTGCTTCCCCAGAATCGACTAAATTAACTTCTGGCCATACAGCCTTTATTTCAGGAGCTAGATGTGGAAAATGGGTACACCCTAAGATAACCGTATCCGGACGCTTATTTTTTTCAAGCTCTAGCCACGGCCGTAAAACATCAGCAATATCATTTAATGCGCATGGCTTACCTGCGAGCTTTTGTTCCGCTAGATCAACAAGGCGACTACTACCTATCTTTAAAACTTCAACATTTGCAGCATACTTTTTAATTAGTTCTGCAGTATATGCGCGACCGACTGTCGCAGGGGTTGCGAGTAGACCTATGATGCCATTTAAAGTTTTAGCAGCGGCGGGTTTAATTGCAGGTACTACTCCCACCACTGGAATTGAAGTTAAGTTTCGCACCGGACCTAAAGCCACCGTGCTTGCAGTATTACATGCAATAACTATCAAATCAGGAGCATAACGTTTTATAAAAGCTGACAGAACTTCACATACTCTATCAGTTACTTGGACTTCAGCTTTTGTTCCATAGGGGTAAAACGCATTGTCAAAAAGATAATATGGTTCAATGGAAGGATTTTGTCTTAGTACTTCTTTGTATACAGACAATCCACCTACGCCAGAATCAAAAACTAAAACCTTGGCTCTCATGATACCTGCTCCACCAAGCTAAAAAAACGCTCCTATTATAGCGCATCAATAAAAAAAATCTTTCTTTGGTCTATTGCCCAAAGAAAGATTCAATATTTTTGCGCGCTTTACCTAAATTTAGTTCTTAATAAACCAAGTTTGTTTTCCTTTGTAACAATGTTGGTTGACACCTTGTATCCGGAAAACAAATTTTTAGTTTTAAAATCTCTTTAGGTTTTAATATTTTTAGAATAAGTTCTTAAGAGCGAAGGTTGCACTTAACACCCGCCCTTCAGCAGGATAGCCTGCCACTGCATCGTATTCTTTATCAAAAATATTATCTGCCTTAAACCCTACTCTAAATTTATCATTACCAAAGGTGTAGCCCAGACCTAAATCAACAGTCCCATAGCCTGGTAAAGTATCAGATGAATATGAGTTGATATAGCGCTTAGAGTGATGTTTAAACTGAGCAAGATAGTCGAAGTCATGGCTTTCACCATTTAAGCCAAGAGTATACACTTGGCGAGAACGGTTAACTAAATCTCTGCCAGTATCTTCATTCTTTGGTCTTGACCAAACTGCTTCACCTTTAACCATTAATTCGCTAGTCCCCATAGCAAATCCAAGTTCCGCCCCGCGGTTACTTGCTTTACTAATGTTGATGTAACGATAAGTTATAGCTTCTGCGCCGATCATGTCATCATACTTTGAGTAGAAGCCAGTTACATAATAGCTAAACTTGAATTCGTCGCCATAATGTCCCTTGACCGTAACTTCACCATTTTTAGACTTTTCCGGCTTAAGAGAGGTGTTACCATAGCCTGGATAATACAGTTCACTAAAGTTAGGAGCTCTATAGGCAGTCCCCACATGCACCCCAAAAGTAAATAGATCAATTGGGTTTACCCCAAAGCCTGCAGTCCAAGTGCTCTTATGATCATAAACGCTGTTATCATCTAAACGGTATGAAGCATCAGCAATAAACATGCCCTGCTCTACCCCTAAGGACAAGAAACCAGCCTTATTTATCATGACCTTATCAGAGTCGCCATAAGAACCATAACCTGTAGTTGAATCGTCTTTTAGCACCCCGTGTTCATAATCGCCACCAAAACCAAGAGTTACCCCTTGAAGTACAGTAAAGGTGTTAGCAAAATGAGCCGTAATGCTTTCCGTACGAACGACTGACCCCCCCATATCAAGCTTTTCAGCATTTACGTCGTGGTCATAATCATTGTTATGAGCATACATAGCCCCAAGTTCAAAATTATAGAATGAACCATTGTAACGAGTATTTAAAGTCACAAGATGACGGTCTACATTATTTTCGTAGGTCTGCATGCCAGACCAAGAATTGTCGTATTCACCGGTATAATCAAGGTAATTATACATGCCATAAAGTTCTAAACCATTGGCAAAAGCATGAGTATAGGAGGCATTGAAATTTCTTTCTTTAAGACCGTGCTTAGCCCCATCATTTAAACCAGCCACAGGATGTACGTTATAACCGGTGCTGTCGCTAACCCCTAAAGCTACTTTAACTACGTCGTTTTCAGTCGGCATAAAGGTATTAACAGCATCAAAGTCAGTGCTACCATGGGTTGCATAGCTAAACTGAGCTAATTGTCTAGAAGCAAAATTAGGCTTAGTAACGATGTTGATCACGCCATCTACTGCGTCAGCCCCGTAAAAAGTTGCGCGAGCGCCTTTAAGAAGTTCAACTCGTTCAATAGCAGTTACAGGCAAAGTGTTAGCATTGATACTACCAAGACCTACTCGTAATGGGTTGCCGTCAATAAGAACTAACACCGCATTGCTTGGACCACCACGAAGGTTAAGGTTAGCAACTTGACCACGGCCACCGTAAACATTTACTTGCATCCCAGGAAGTAAATCAACCACGTCAGTTAAAGAATGGCAGTTATTCTTCTCTATTTGTTCATGGTCTACTGTAGAAACAACTACTAATTTTTGGGCTGTTAATTCCGGTAAACGAGGAGCAACAACAGTTACTTCTTCATTAGCTACAGTGTCTACGTTTTGGGCAATTGCAAGTTCAGGTAAAGCAGCAAGTACTGCTACAAGATATTTGTAGTTCATCAAAGAATCCTTATACGCGAAAGATCGAGAAAATTATCCAGGTAAGTCTTCGGACTTTAGAATTTTCCACAGCCTCCGTCACTTCCCTGCAATTAAGCTAGTGTGGATACGAAGATCGCCGGAAACTGCAACTTCTTTACCGCTGCGCGTCAGTTCTTGCTTTGCACAAGATTCCTTATTAAGTTTTGCACGCCTGAATAAATTGTGCACAATATATACGGAATTCTCATTTTTGGGAAAATTTTTTTTATTTTTCAGGAGATTTTGGGCCTATGATATAATCGCACGGTATTTTAGATGTAACGGCAGGAACGGACCTTATGAATAAATACGAAGAGATCGATACTAGCACTTACCACTCTGAACTTATGGCCAAAACCGACCGGGTCAGAGCCATGCTAACCGAAGGTTTAGAACTTCCAGAGGCTGAAATTTTCAGTTCTAAGCCCATAAATTATCGCATGCGCGCTGAATTTAACATCTTTAGAGATGGGCCTAACATTCGTTATTTCATGGTCGAAAAGGATGGAAAAGAAAAGAAGCGGGTTTTTATCACTAAGTTTGCCCCCGCCTCAAAACTCATCAATTACTTCATGCCAATACTTGCTAACTACATTTCTTGTAATAGCGTGCTAGCCGAAAAGCTTTTTGATATCGATTTTCTTACAACTTTAAGTGGTGAAAGCCTCATCACCCTCACTTACCATAAAAAGCTAGATGAATCTTGGACTCAAGAAGCAAGAAATCTACTTTCCGTACTACGTCAAGATGGCCACACTGTAAACTTGATCGGGCGCAGTCATAAACAAAAGATCCTTTTAGACTGCGACTACGTTTGGGAGAAGTTGGAAGTAAACGGCAAAACTTACCACTACCAACAAGTCGATAACAGTTTTACCCAGCCTAATGCTGGTATTAGCGCTCAGATGCTTGCCTATGTCCAAAACAACACTAAAGATCTAGGTGGTGATTTGCTTGAACTTTATTGTGGTAATGGCAACTTTTCTATCGCTTTAAGCCAAAACTTTAATCAGGTCCTAGCTACTGAAATTTCTAAATCTAGTGTAAATTCTGCTCAACTTAATATTGAAGCTAATAAAGTAAATAACCTTAAGATCCTAAGACTAAGTGCCGAGGAATTCACATCAGCTATCAATGGTGAACGCGAATTTAACCGTCTTAAACAAGCTAATGTTGATCTTAAAAGCTACAAATGTGAAACGATTCTAGTCGACCCTCCACGCGCCGGCTTGGACGATGGCACTTGTAAGATGATTTCAGCTTACCGCAACATCATCTATGTTTCATGCAATCCAGAGACTCTAAAAACCAATTTAAACTTTTTAACCCAAACACATAAAGTTACCAAGTTGGCTTTCTTTGATCAATTTCCATACACCCCGCATGTTGAGACGGTGGTATTACTATCAATGGTTAAATAATGAGCGGAATAATGCCCTAAAATCAAAGTTTTTGCGAAGTTTGATGCTTTTTTGAACACTTGTGTAAGGGGTTTTTGCTGTATGCGAAATTACATAAAAGCCTTTAAATACAGGGGTTGTAGCTACAGTTTTATTATTATCGGTAGGGTTGTGGCTACAGTTTTATTGCCGTAAAAACGATGTAGAAAAGTTTTAATTATGATGTGTAGTTTAAAGGTGGTTTTTGGGGTAATGATAAGTAGTTTTTAGAAAAACTACTACACATCAAGAGCGGTTTTTTAGTATATAGAAAAGTAGATAATGAGAAAATTAGAACAGTTTGAGCTAAATCCAAAGGTCCTATACCTCCCGGCCAAGAAAGATAAAATTTCAGTTGAAAGAGTCGGAATTTACGCACGTGTAAGCACTGCGGGAAGAGGGCAACTGAAAAGTCTTGCTGCACAGATTTCGGGGTTAACTCGTCATGTGTCAAAAACAGATAATTGGTTTTTGGTTGATGTCTATATGGATGTTGGTTCTGCAAAAACTGAATCAAATCGTGAAGAATTTAACCGGCTGTTGAATGATTGTAAAAAGCATGAATTGGATCGCGTCATAACAAAGAGTTTATCCCGTTTTGGAAGGGATAACGTGGAAGTAATCGAATCACTGCGTTTACTGAGAGATTTGGGCGTGAATGTTTACTTCATGGAAGAAGACATTAACGTAGATAAGAACTGTGATGAATTTGAAATAAGTATTCGCAGTGCACTCAACCAGTCAGAGAATGAACATCGAAGTAAGAACATCAAGATCGGGCTGAAACATTGCGCTGAGTGTGGTTCCAGCGGACTATATAAAAAGCCGTGTTTCGGGTATAAGAAAAATGTTACAGGAGATCTAATTCCTGACGAGAAGCAGGCAGAAATTGTTAAAAGAATTTTTGAAATGTATCTTTCCGGGGTAAGCATAGACGGTATTGCCAAGACATTGGAACGTGAGAATATTCCATCTCCGAAGGGAAGTAGCCTTTGGGCCAAAAAGACGATTTCCTTAATACTTACTAATGTCAAGTATACTGGGAACGTTCAGATATTGAAATCTGATTCAGGTAGAGACAGTTATTGCATGTGGGATGCTCATGAAGCAATTATCTCTAAGGATGATTTTGCTCAGGTTCAAAAAGAGATCGATCGTCGAACCAGAAAGAAACGAAAGTCTGAGAGCGCAGCCAGTAATCTTGTCCGTACAATCGATTGGGATGAACCGATTAGTAGTTCAACTTCACAAAGGTCGCAAAATTCGGAACATGTACGGACGATTAATTGGCCAGAGCCCGAGGAGTTAAAGAACCGGCAATAGTGGAATTTACTTTGTATTTGGAGACTCAAGCAGACGTCTAGCCTCATCTTTGGAAACAATGCGGTTTTCTTCGAGACTGAGAAGTTTTGCAAGTTGAGTATAAAGCCGATCCTCCATAAGTTCATCTTCCCGTTTCTTTTCCTCCCGTATTCTGCGTTCATGGCAGGTGATACAAGAATCTTTATTGGTTGGATCGAACTTGTAAATTGAAATCTCTCCGCAGACGGGGCATTTGTAGATGACAGGATTCTTGGAAACATCAATACGGTAGGTTTTGCCATCTGGAGCTGTGAAATCGATGTAGAACATAGCACGTAATCCTCTATTATTTTGCTGTTAGTATTTACGCTCTATGAGAAAGATATAGCAAGTGATTACTTAAAGACTACTCATCTATCCTCTTATACGAACTGCGCGGATAAATAAAAATATAAGGATCTGGCAAAAACTACATTTCTCACGTCGAGACGGTAGTGCTCATCTCTCGAAAGCAACCCCCCTTGTAAAACCTTGATTTATAAGGCTGTGCGAGAAATTGGCAGGGTGTTTAAAAGACCTTATGTCTGTATCCCGTTACAACATACACGTATAGGGGAACATATCAACAGAGACACTTCTGGCTAAAAAGCAATCAAAATTTACCGATGTGCAATCCGAACACTCGAGGTTAACACGCTTAAGGCTGTGGTAATTATGACGTGTTCCCAACACAACTTTGGGGTCGAGACTTTGGTTAATATGTCAAAATCGGTTGGGTTTTGAGCGGGATGAAGGTGACTTCCCCCTCATTTAGCAAAGTGCGGAACAGGTACGGGAGAGCAACTGTCCGGAACTGGAGATATAATAGATAGATGAAAAGATGATAAATCGGAATTTGTGAAAAGGAGGATATTATGAGACACAAAGTAAGGCTGACGGTCATTGACAAAAAGCTTTATCCTGAGCTTCAACGCCAATACTGTGCTGATCCGAATTCTGGTGCATGTCCATGCTACAATGTTGGTGATGTTTTCGAGTTCTACCGTGATGATGTGAGGGATGATTTCTGGCATTGCGGTCTGAATACCCTGATTCATACGGATGCTGATCCAGACACTGTTGCGGGAGGTCCGAAGAAGCCTCACTGTTCTGAGTTATGGGATGCCATTAGCCGTTATATCTACACTGGCTTACAGGGGGGCTCTATCATGAAGGGCTGGATGGACAAAGAGAATGAGATGATCGCCTGTTGCTCAGATGGAACTCGTCCTGTGATATTTAAGATTGAGCGAATAGACTACGAGGATTGATTTCGTCAAATTATCATTTATAGGTCGGGGAGTGCCATCGAAAGTTGACCAACTTCATGGAATTTCCCCTCCATTGCATACCGGGATTTATCTTTCTATGTTTATTTATTTTTATCTTTATGTGGCACTGAACGTAATGTACACTTTGAATTTTGGGGGCGGAGTGAGCTAAGCTCTTTCTTTTCAAGAAATTCTTCGACACATCTCGCGGCTTCAGGTGATGTTTCAGGGCCAAAAGTTATTGAAGAAAATAAATCGGTAAAGTTGAAATTCTGGAGCTTTTCAGCAAGCTTTAAAATTATACATTGGTCTTTGGCATCAGAAATATGCTCAACATACTTAGGGTGGAAAGCAACCATATTGGTTACATTATTTTGATGTTTCAATGAAAGAAGAAGTCTAACTTCATATTCTTTTTTGAAAGATTCATGTTTAATATCTGAAGAATAATGGCTAACATACTTGCTAAATTCAGAAGATTTTTCTTTTTTAAGCCTTAGATCGATAATGGACTTAATAAACTTAAGAAAAGTATTGTTTGTATTATAGTTCGGTATGTACAAAATAGGCGTAATTTCAGCTAAGTCGAAATCATCGTTAATTGCTTTAACCAATTTTAAAAGGTTCTTCATTGGCACTTCTATGCATATACCACATGGATTCTTTTCGATTTCTGTTTTGGGCTCAGGGTTTTCTTTGGGCTTCCCATATCTAGCCCATTGTGAAGCGTCATCCTTTAATGTTGTAAACGAGAATGAGTACATAATTGTTTGAAGAGCCAATACTTTATTGGCAAAAGAAAGACCTGTAAAGACATCATCCATGTTAATAGACTTATTCTTACTGAACATATCCGTTAATTGCTGAAGAATATTTATAATTAATGCCTGCCCCTCACCGGAATCATTCATTTTTAATATGCAATTTAATTTTAAGCTCTGTCCTGATATTATTTTTTCTAATGACGGAGAATCAGTGTAATGGTATAAAATGAGATTATTCCACATGTATTTAATGTCTTCTCTGCTTTGGGGATTAACATTAAGGTTGAATGTGCTTTGATAAAGCATGAATAGGTTATCGAAGAAGAAATCATTAACAACTTTCTTGTTCTGTTCCATTAAAAAATCGATTGAGGATGAATATTTTTTTAATCTTGATAATTCCTCACACAAGTGTTTTTGAAAATTGAAGAAGTCATTTTGTTCAGTATTGGCTTTTTGTGATTTGGCCATTTCTCGTTACCTCATATATGTTATTAACCATAGTGAAGCGTATAACATTATCTAAGCGTATATGTCAAATTAAAAAGGAACAACGCAACCTTAGTAATGAGATGTAGGTTATGTTTTTATGGGATGGTTTAATCTTTCTTATAGAACTCCGTGACGTACCCAGCAGCCTGCAGAATAAGACCGTCAGCCCAAGATGGAGTTCTGCCCATCTGCTCGCAGGCGGCATTAAGGCTCATCCGAGGATCTGCTTCAATAACAAGCTCATCGTGAATATGCATCACGATGCTGCAATGGCGTAAGGTCTTCATGGCATAGCAGAGAATGTCTCTTGAAATACCCTGCACGATGTTTTCCACGAACTTGGGGCCGTAGCTCTCGATACGTTCCCATTTCTTGGTGGAACCAATGCCCTCATAGGTAACACTCTCACCTCCGAACTGGTTTATGCCGATGCGGGGCTTTACGTAGGCAAGCTTTCTCCCGGATGGCAGGGTGATAAAAAGCATGCCGCTTCTGCAGGTGAATTTCAGCCCGTGAGTTTCAGTGGGGATTCGTTCCTTTATGGCGGTCATGACGGCATTGTCTACAGCCCACCAGAACCTCACTATATTCGGATTGGAGTTACGCCAAGCGGTAACGAGGGGCTGGAGTTCTTCCTCTTTAAGTCCCATCTCGAGAGCTCCCATTGCTTTTAATGCTCCACTACCTCCGCCATAGCCACAGGCTAGTTCCGCTATCTTACCTTTCTGCCTCAAATGCCCGTTGATGCCGTGTTTTACCACAGGAACCTTGAACATCTGACTGGCACTCATGCAGTAGATATCACCGCCGTTTTTGAAGAGATCCATTCTCCACTTTTCGTCTGCAAGCCAGGCAATCACACGAGCCTCAATGGCAGAAAAGTCGGCTACATAAAAGAGCTTTTCCTCTGGTGGAATAAAGGCAGTCCGGACAAGCTGAGACAGAGTATCCGGCACATCCTCATAGAGTATTGAAACTGACTCGTAATCCCCTAATCGGACAATGGCTCGAGCCTCATCTAAATCGCTCATGCTGTTTCTCGCCAGATTCTGAAGTTGTACGATTTTGCTCGAGAACCTCCCGGTGCGATTGGCTCCATAAAAGCGGAACAGTCCTCTCGCACGGTTATCAGCGCATACAGCATTCTGCATTGCCTGGTATTTCTTGACGGCTGATTTGGCTAACTGCTGCCTTAACGAAAGCACTGTTATGAAGTGACGTTTGTCCACCGTTATTTTTATTAATTTTAATTA
>OCKZ01000132.1_pt1 | contig 11227 bp, 10 predicted proteins | sample 1495951 | NCBI WGS metagenome assembly OCKZ01 (sample SAMN03418277, study PRJEB22391) | human gut metagenome | biome: human-gut; feature: organic feature; material: feces | host: Homo sapiens | place: Tanzania | collected 2013-01 | reverse complement strand
CTGGAGCGGGTTCATCTGCGCTCTTAGGCTTACTTAACTCAACTAAGGCGGCAATCAGATCAGCTGGCGCTTCATCTGGTTCTTCCCCGTTTTGTACCTGCGCAAACATACTGCTAATGACGTCATGAGCCCGCAAAATGACATCCATGAGTTCAGAGTCAACTTTACGGCCCCCATTACGTAGGGTATCGAACACGTTTTCCGCTTTATGACAGGCGTTAACTAAGTTTTGTAGACCTAAAAAGCCGGCCCCACCTTTAACCGTGTGGAATCCACGGAAAATGGCGTTTAATAGCTCGTGATCCTCTGGACGTTTTTCTAGTTCTACCAATTCTTCCGATAACTGATCAATTATTTCACCAGCTTCAACGATAAAATCTTGTAGGATCTCTTGATCTGCCACTTCCAATGCCATAGCAACCACCTTTTAATAATTCATCTACCTTGATAACTTGAGCTAACCAAACCAACCAAAACTTATTACTTTCCACCTTAAAAGCATTATTTGCACTTAACATAAGTGACATCATAATCGTTATCAAACTATCAACAATTAGAACCCATTTACCATATAAGCCCAAATAACAATAACTAAGTATGGTACTAATAATATCTTACTTTAGAACCCTAAAGACGCTAACAGATCATCGACATCGTCTTGCGAACTAGCCACGTCTTCACGTTCTTCCTTGTTCATGATTGGCCCTTCTGGAGCTAGTTTTCTAGCTTCCTGTTCAGCCTTGGTTTCACGGTTTTCAAATTTAACGTTTTGTTCACTAAACTGTCGTAAAAGTTCGAGCAATTTGCTTTCGACTTCACCAACTAAGTTAATGACCTTGTTAATCATTTGCCCAGTAAGATCTTGGAAATCCTGGGCCATTAAAATTTCTGTCAGCTGAGCACATAGAGTTTCAGAGTCTCGTTTTGACTCTTCAATCAAACCATCAAGCTTATGACACAAGGACACAAAAGTCGCTTTCTCAATCTTTTTGTGCATAAGTGCATCCCACATCGGTTGGATTTCTTTGATGGAAGACTGCAAGTTTTGCGCTAACGGCATGCAATTATCCACGGCATCCATGGTTCGATTAGCAGCCTTATCAGTCATGGTAATGATGTAGCGCAGACGCTCAGTTGCATCAGGCATCTCATGTTCGGCAATGGTCTGTAGTCTAGAATCCACGCTGAAATTTAAAATTCCATCGTGTAAGCTTCTAGCCATCCGGCCAAGCTCAGAAATAAACTTAAAAACTTGGTCTTTTTTAACGTTAGACTCATTTCGTTACGATGCACGATCCCAAGAATAATCTTGTCGGCTTCTTCTTGGTAACCGTCTTCTAAATACTCAAGCATCTGTCTAGCTTCAGCTAGTGTTACTAATGGTTCTCTTTCTGGGGCTTCACCCTTTCCGGCATTTTCCATCTCATAAACTCCAGTTCTGTTCCATACTTCTTAAAATAACAGCTTCAAGTTTGTATGGATGCATATTTAACCTTGAGGTTGAGCCAAACTCTTCACCTAAAATGTAACGTTAAAAAAGACCAAGTTTTTAAGTTTATTTGACTTTTAAAATTGTTTAATTTATTAATATTATTTAACATATTAAACAATTTTTATATAATCTTAAAAAATTTTAACTTCAAAACATTAGGCAAACTAACTTTAAGTATTAAAATTTTAAATAAAACAGGCTTTACCATTATTTCTTTTTTAAAGGTTTTTGTACTTTACAAATACATCTACCCTTCAGACAAGCATAACGCTCAAGTCCTTACCTAAAATTAACCACTCTGGTCTAGTTTTAAAGTTAATTAACGTTTCATACTTAGGCTTAAATCTAGCCTTCAAGTTTAAAAATGTTTCCCTTAAGTTTTAACTAAAAACAAACGGCCTTTTATATTTTTATAAAGTGACCTTGAGTTTAGCTATGTTGTTATGGACCATTATTAGATCATTAGTCCATGTTTACTGTGTACGTTTTAATTGGTTTATCTTTCTAATTTGGATTTTGATGCATTCCTAAAAGATAAAAAACCAAATTTGTTCTAAGTTTTTCTAGTTTTGGTTCATAGCTTTAAGTTGTATGGTTAAAAATTTTAACCTTATGTTTTAGGTTTAATTAAACCTAAAACTTAACCAATACGTTCAAAAATCTTATCGAGCTTTTCTTTTAAGGTCGCTGCGGTAAATGGCTTTACAATATAACCGTTAATACCAGCTTGAGCCGCTTCGATAATCTGTTCACGCTTAGCTTCCGCAGTTACCATAAGTACAGGTAAGCTCTTAAGCTTTTCGTCTGCACGAATAGCTTTTAATAAATCAATCCCTTGCATCCCAGGCATGTTCCAATCTGTAATCACAAACTGAAAATCACCGCCTTTTAGCATTGGCAGAGCAGTTGTGCCGTCGTCAGCTTCCTGAGTGTTGTTAAACCCAAGATCGCGCAACAAATTTTTAATAATACGGCGCATAGTTGAGAAATCATCAACGATTAGGATTTTGATGTTAGTATCCACTGTAATATCCTCCGAAAAAATCCTTATAAGTTAACCGGTATCTTCTTATAATTCCTAAGGATTTTATAAACAATTCATGTTGCCGATATTATGCACAGCTAGCGCAAAAAATACAGAGATCTATACAGCAAAATACAGTCCATAACCGCAAAATGTAAGGCCTACCTCACTTTTAGGAGTGTAAGGCGTGTAAACACTCCTAAAAAACCAACTAATTCACAGGAATTTTGGCGGGTACGTCTTCGCTTGCGACCTATTTTTTTCTTACAACATAAAACCATGCAAAAACATAGACTTAGAATTAGAGAAATATGAACCAAATATGGACCAAATATGAAAAAGAAAAAAAGGAATGTAAGGAAAAAAATGCGGGAACAAAAAACGGTAACAAGCAATAGAAAAGTAAGAAGCGATAGAAAAATAAGAAGAAAGAACAGCAAAAGTCCCAAAAGAAAAAGTAGTAAAAGCAGATTTAGAACACCTCTAGGGGTGACAAAAGCGAGAGCCCCAAACAGCCTTGACCAGTAATTAACGTGCTTGACTTTTTTATTTAACTAATTAACGTAATTAACGTACTACATCCGCATCGATTCAATCTTCGCCGGAGAGCCATTCTTTTAGCATAGACCGAATTCTAGCTAAAGCCTGGGACATTATTTGATAAGCTCGAGCTTCGCTTAGGTCTAGAATTTCCCCGACTTCTCTAAAGTTCATGCCTTCGTTATAGTAAAGACTGACCACTAAAGCTTCCCGTGGTGGTAGTTTTTTTAGCGCCGTAGCAAGTTCCGTGGTAAAACGCGCTTTAAGCATTTGTTTTTCAGGAGAGGCAAAAATCCCTGTATCTTTGTTGTCATCATGCAAAAAATCATCGGCTGATTCGCCTAGATCTTCGATGCCAATAAGCTTACTATTTGCGCCATCTAGAAGCATCCGGTTATATTCATCAAGAGAGACGCCGAGCTTCCCAGCAACTTCTGTATCGGTTGGTTGACGTCCAAGTTTAGCAGCGAGTTTGGACATGGCTTCAGATACAGCTCGGCTATTTTGATTTACCGCCCGCGGCGCCCAATCATAGCGTCGAACTTCATCAATCATGGCCCCACTAATACGACGATAAGCAAAGGTCTCAAAACTAGCCCCTTTTTCATTATTAGCATCGTAGGTTTGGCTCGCTTCAAGTAGACCAATCATCCCAGCTTGAATTAAATCATCAAGCTGTACGCATTTAGGAAATCGAGCAATATGATATAGCGCCACCCTCTTCACCAAAGGGGCGTATCTCATCAGAACCTCTTCACGCGGATCCTTTTGCTTTCTGTATGCATCCAATGGATTCAAGATTGTTACCTGCTTAGCATGATTGCTGTTACTTAGCATAAGCTTTAAAAGTAATATTTTGAGCTTTTTTAGCGTAATTTTTATTAACTTGGCTTAATTTAACTTAATTTAGCTGAATTTAGCTTAAGTTTCTAAAACGCGCTTTAAGTTTCAACGCTTACTTTAAGTCTAACGTTCTGGTCTCACTTTAGCTTAAGCGTTTGAGCCTAAACCAAACACAAGTTTAGGCTTTAAAATTAAGCTTATGCACTAGCTCGGGCTTTAGAAGCACCATCATTTTCACTTTGAGTTTCTACAGAACGTTTAACCAAATTTTCAATAAAGAACTCTAGGTGACCTTCAGGGCGATAAGGAATAGCCCAAGTTAAAGCTCTTACCGCTAAAGCTCTAAAAGCTAATGCTGCTGGAGATTTTGGAAAAGCATCAACAATAACCTGCCTCTTCCGCACTGCCATTCGAATATTATTGTCCATAGGCACACAGGATACAAGTTCTAACGAAGCATCCAAAAAACGATCTGTGACCTTGGTCAGTTTCGCAAAGAGATCACGGCCCTGCTTTAAGCTCGTAACCATATTAGCGATAATCTTGAACTTATAAACTCCATATTCAGTATTTAAAATCTTCATGAGTGCATAGGCGTCAGTTACTGAAGTAGGTTCGTCACAAACCACCACTAAAACATCTTGCGCTGCTCGAGCAAAGGCTAAAACCATATCAGAAATACCAGCCGCTGTATCGACGATAAGCACGTCGATTTCAGTCTTCATTTCGCTAAATGCTCTAATTAAGCCAACATGCTGAGCTGGAGTGAGTTCAACCATGGCTTGAGTACCAGAGGTGGCCGGAATAATCTTTAAACCATGAGGGCCTTCCACGATAACTTCATCTAAAGTGCATTCCCCTGAAATCACATGGGAAAGATTGCGCGTAACGCGTAATCCTAACATCACGTCAATATTAGCCAAACCTAAGTCAGCATCTAAGAGTAAAACCTTTTTGCCTTGCTGACATAAGCTTACTGCTAAATTCAAGGAAACGTTAGATTTACCAACCCCACCTTTACCACCGGTAACGGTGATAACCTTAATTCCATGATCATTGTTGTTGCCCGAGGTCATGTTTCTTAATCCTTGTGCCTGATCCATAACAGCTTCCTTATTCTGAAACTTTTAAATTCCGAGCCCAATCGGCGCCTTCTAAGCCCGCCGCTTGTGACTTACGGTTTACGCCTGGTTCTAATTCTTCGATTTGCGCCAGGACACGTTGCACAAAGGAGGCCGGATTCGCAACTTCGATATCTTCCGGAACTCTTTGGCCTGTTGTTATATAACTAAGCTCAAGATCATGGGCAATGCATAAACTTGCAGCATCCCCAAGACTCATGCTTTCATCAAGTTTTGTGAGTACCAACCCATCAATCCCAAGATTACTAAAGCGCGCATAAGCGTCCTCAAGTACTCGTCTTTGCCCTGTTGCCGGCAGCACCAAATAATGTTGCAACCTTACCCCAGCATTACGTTCTAAATCGGTTAGTTCCTGCATTAGCCTAACATCGCGCTGGCCGAAACCCGCAGTGTCAATTAAGACTAAGCTCTTACTTCTTAGTTGATACAAAACTTCAGACAATGTCGAAACATCATCAACAATTTTAACGGTACACCCCATAATACGACCATAGGTCTGTAACTGCTCAGAAGCACCAATACGATAATGATCGGTACTAATAAGAGCTACTTGGTCTGAGCCGTACTTTAAAGCAAAGCGCGCTGCGATTTTGGCTAAAGTAGTAGTTTTACCTACCCCCGTAGGACCAACTAAAGCCACCGCCCCACCACTTTTCATGATGGTGTCATTACCGCCACGAATGTTGTTTTCCAAGATTCGTGCCAATTCCTGCCAAGCTAGATTAAAAGAGCTATCCGCATTAACTTTTTGAGATAAACGTTCCGCTATATCTTCCGCAAAACCACCAGCTGTCAAGAGTCTTGTAATCATCGCTCTTACCGGTTCATCACGCGAACGTTCGTCTTGCATAAGACCTGCTAGCTGGAACTGAAGTAAGCGTCTAATCGCCTCAACTTCTTTTGATAAGCTACTGATTTGTTCTCGTGTTTCCACATTCGAGTCAGTTTTATCAATGATTTTTGGTCTATTGCCATTAAAACCACCATCTCTCATAAAGCCTCCTCGATTATTATTCTGGTCCATTAAAGAACGTGGTCGCTCGCCCCCGTTATTGATAACGTTATTTAACCCCGACGCTCCATTGCTAGAACCAACATCGTTTGAGCCATAGCCACGTACTTTACTTCTTGATCCAGAGGTGCCACTTCCCCCTGTGGAGTTAGACATAGCTCGCGAAGAATTTTCGCCTAGACCGCCAGTTTGTTCTTGTCGCGCTAAGAGTGCTGCTAACGAATCAGCAAACTTTTCTTGCTTCTTTTTTAAGCTTTCTGCCGACATTTCGTCATTTACACGAGTACCGCGTCCGTTTTTTGACATCAGATCTGACGAAATACTGACATTATCATCCGCCAAATCGTCGTCAGATTCTTGATTTGACGTCGTCCGAAGTGAGGTGGAATTGTTTTTATTAACCGGAGCTCTTTTTAAGCCATAACCACTTTGAGCGTTCCCGCTTAAACCACTAGCTCGTTTAGTATTTACCTCATTAGCCCGAGCCCCTGAATCTAAATTATTAGCGTTAGATTCTTTAGCATTTTCCTTTGCATTTTTTAAGGTTTCTGAATCTTCGACTTTATAATCGAGAGCAGCTACAATTTCGATACCACCCTCGACTTTTTTGCTGGACATGATAATAGCGTCGGAACCAAGCTCTTCCTTGATTGCCGCCAAAGCCGTCCGCATATCTTTAGCAAAAAAACGTTTTAAATTCATAAACTAATAAACCTCTTTACTGACCGACGGCACTAATAATTTTAATTTGTTTATCATCAGGTATTTCTTGATAAGAGAGTACCCGTAGCCCCGGTATAGTATTTTTCACAAAGCGCGCCAAGGTGGTTCTAAGTAAGCCTGAAGTAAGAAGAATAGCAGGTTGCCCTTCCATTTCTTGTCTTGCGGTCGCATCAGCCAATGACTTTTGCATTCTTTCCGCAAGTCCAGGTTCAATCCCAGCCCCATCTGCTCCGCCTGATTGTAATGACTTATGCAAAATAGATTCCAAATCACGCGAAAGCGTAATGACCGGAATAACATTGTCTCCGCCGACAATATCCTGAATAATGAGTCTTCTTAAACCAATGCGGCACGCAGCAGTAAGCACTTCTGGATCTTGGCTCTTAGGCGCATACTCCGTCAAAGTCTGCAAAATAGTGCGCATATCTCGAATTGGCACCCCATCGTTTAATAAGTTTTGGAGGACCTTAACAATACCCCCAAGACTAATAACTCCAGGCACCAAATTTTCCACCAATTTAGGCTGGTTGATTGATACTTTATCCAATAATTTTTGCACCTCTTCTTGGCCAACGAGCGTAGAAGCATGCTGTGAAATTATTTGACTTAAATGGGTGGCAATCACAGTCGCCGAATCAACTACCGTATAACCATAGCCTAACGCCATATCGGCATCATTCTTTTCAATCCAAACGGCGTCTAAGCCAAAGGCTGGATCTTTGGTTGGTGTACCAGCAATTTCCCCAAAAACCTGCCCAGGATTTATCGCCAAAGTTTTATCTGGATAAACTTCAGCTTCCCCAAAACTTACCCCCATCATGGTAATGCGGTAAGTGTTTGGCGAAAGATCCAAATTATCACGAATATGCACTGGTGGCACTAAGAACCCTAATTCTTGGGATAGCTTTTTACGTACCCCTTTAACTCTATTTAAAAGTTCCCCTTTTTGGTTGATATCAACTAACGGAATTAAGCGATAACCGACTTCTAGACCTAGCACGTCAACGTTAGCCACATCATCCCATGACAATTCTTTGTTTTCCGCAGCCGGTGCCGGGGTGTCATTAGGATTGCCATCTGCATTAAGTACAGGGTTGGCCACAGCCTTGGCTTCGCGTTTTTTAAGGTAATAAGCCAGTCCCCCTGAAATAGCCGCCAGAATAATAAATGCCATATGTGGCATACCAGGGGTAATCCCCATGATCCCTAGGATGGCCGCTGACACAATCAAAGAGCGCGGATCACGAAACAACTGTCCGATCACCACTTTACCCATGTCTTGTTCTGCATTTTGTCTGGTAACAATAATCGCTGTAGCAACAGACAATAGCAATGACGGGATCTGAGCCACCAGACCGTCACCTACCGTAAGCTTAGTGTAGATATCGGAAGCTTCACCTATTGGTAAATCGTGTTGCGCCACCCCAACAATCATGCCCCCAATTACGTTGATAAACATGATAAGGATACCGGCAATCGCATCCCCTTTAACAAACTTACTAGCACCGTCCATTGACCCATAAAAATCTGCTTCTTGAGTCACTTCAGCACGGCGAGCTTTAGCTTGCTCTTGCGTTATAAGGCCCGCATTCAAATCGGCGTCAATAGACATCTGTTTACCCGGCATCGCATCAAGAGTAAAACGAGCACTCACTTCAGAGATACGGCCAGCACCTTTGGTTACTACCACAAAGTTTATGATCACAAGGATCGAGAAGACAATAAGACCAACAACGAAGTTACCCCCCATAACCACGTTACCAAAAGCTTCGATTACGTGACCTGCCGCGCTCCCGCCCCCATGGCCATGTACTAAAATCACACGAGTTGACGCTACGTTTAACGAAAGACGTAAGATAGTTGCAATCAATAGCACTGACGGAAAAACAGCAAACTCCATTGGTCTTTTAGCGTAGATAGTTACCAAAAGCACAATCATGGAAAGAGTGATATTAAAGGTGAATAAAATATCCAACAAGAAAGGTGGCATCGGTAACATTACCATGCCTAAACATGCGAGCACCAATACTGGCGTCCCTAATGGGAGCGCCGGTAATGACTTTAAGCGAGATAAAATATCTTGTAAGCTCATGTGACTCATTCACCAGTTTAAAAATAAAAAGCTAACACTTACTGTTTACTAGACCTACTTTCACCTTGTTTAGGTAACTTTAGAGACTAGCTATATGCTCAAAAACAACGTTTGGGTTCCCATAAAACCATAAACCCATAAACATAGGATGGTTTGAATAAACTACGCCAACTTGGTTGTGTTACTGCGTTGCCATTTGGCTACTACAGAATTAACTCAGATCCTTGCTAACTTGTTACTGTCCTAGCTTATTACTACCATAGCTTGTAACAGGCCTATCTTAAACCGTCCGCACGAGGAATCATGTTCATCACCCCAACCGCTTAAGTTTAAAACACGGGGATGTTTACTTTTAACTACATAAAAGCCTAAGTTTTTACCATAGCATGAAGCGTTTATGCTTATAAAAGCATGGTTCACAGCTAGCCCCAAACACGCCATAATTATATAAAATATCAAGCCCAGGTTCTCTTTTTTCCCCAAAACCGCTATCTGAAGCATGATCTAGACTACCTAAAACTTGAAAAAATCCCCCAAACTCAAATCTAAGGCCTCAAAATAATAGCGTTTTTTTGTTTTTGAGCTCCAATTTCAATCACAATATTAAAGCCTTAACTCCGCAATTACCGCATTAGTGTAATTACAGCGTTAAGGCCCTCATATTAAAAATTGACGTCGCGCCATGGGTTTTAAACTACGCCTAAAATCAAACGCCACGCCTAAAATTTAGCATCACGATTACCCCCCCAAAACGCTATTAAAAACCTAAGTTACTAGAGTCTAAGTTGTTAAAAACCAACTTGTTTAAGGTTAGCAGCCAAAGTAGCAGCAGATTTTTTAAATTCCGCTAATTCTTCTGCAGAAAGTTCAAGCTTTACAGGATGCGAAACTCCGTTTTGTCCTACTTTAGCCGGCAAACCAATGCACACTCCTTCAATCCCTTCATAAACTCCATCAATCAAAGATGATATTGGCATGATGTAATTTTCATTATCAACAATGGAGCGACAAATTCTACTTACTGCCATACCAATAGCGTAATTAGTAACTCCCTTACGGCTTATAATCTCATAAGCGCTGTTTCTAACCGCCAAGTAAACTTCATTTTTATCTAGATTAAGACCAAATTGCTGGCAATAATCCTCAAGCTGAATACCAGAAACAAATGTTTTACTCCACACTGCAAGTTCAGAATCGCCATGTTCACCTATGATAAAGGCGTGCACATTACGACTATCAACATTTAGTTTTTCACTAAGTACATGCTTAAGACGGGCAGTATCAAGCACCGTGCCTGAACCAAACACTCTATTAGCCGGAAAACCTGACAGTTTTAAGGCGATCGTAGTCAACACATCCACCGGATTAGCCACTACTAACAAGATAGCTTCCGTATTAAATTCAGTAATCGATGGAATGATGTTTTTGAATATAGCAACATTACGCCCAATAAGGTCAAGTCGTGTTTCCCCAGGACGCTGATTAGCCCCTGCGGTAATGATAATTACTCCCGCATCTTTTAAATCACTATAAGTTCCAGCTTTTACCGTTACCGCCCCAGCAAAAGGTGTGCCTTGAGCAATATCCATTGCTTCACCCTGAGCCTTGGCTTCATTTGAATCTATAAGCACCAATTCAGTAAAAACATTATCATTCATCAAAGTGTAAGCCACCGTAGAACCTACGCTACCGCAACCGATGACCGCACATTTTCTTAGATTTACACTCATATTAGGCCTCTCTTTTAGACTGACAAATAATTGTGAAAACAACTTTCAAATAGTTATCTACCAAACAAGCTATCTGACGATTAAAGCTATAGTACCTAACGTTGAACTTTTTGTTTGTTAAGCAGTTAGCTATTTCAACTTTTAATGTTCAAACTTACAAAATGGCAGTTTGGCAAATTTATAAGTTTGCAAACTTGCAGTCTTATAATCTTGCAAATTTACATTTTTAACCTTTAGCCTGTTTTTAATTTCTACTTTTAGAGTGTACTAGATTTTTGATCCCTTAGGTAATCAAAAATGGAAGTATGCTATGAAGTTAACAGACAAAGACAGAATTAAGATTGCATAACTTATAATTTCAAAGGGAGCTGTGGTTGCAAGCAATTTAATGTGAGTTATTACTACCCCTAGGTCTTACAACTGCTTCATCTTAAACATCTTCTTGAAGAACTAAACCAAAAGCTCTAGTTACCAAGTACCAAACTCAAACCAAGCCGGAAAGGATTTTTCCGGCTTAATTGTCTTAAAGACTGTAAACAGCAAACGAAATTACCATAACACCCCATGTTCTTGGCTTGAAATTCTCTCAATTTGTCCATTTTTATAATGTAATCCATTAAGGATTAAGG
>OCKZ01000129.1_pt1 | contig 11532 bp, 10 predicted proteins | sample 1495951 | NCBI WGS metagenome assembly OCKZ01 (sample SAMN03418277, study PRJEB22391) | human gut metagenome | biome: human-gut; feature: organic feature; material: feces | host: Homo sapiens | place: Tanzania | collected 2013-01 | reverse complement strand
GTCAAAGAGGATATGAAGGACTGTATAGTGACTTTCAAAAAATTGAAGTAAACATCATGAACGAGTTTAAAGTGCAGTTAACAATCTGAGCGCAAATACTTATAACTTTGACTCACAGTACTGTAATTTTACTGAGATAAGAAATTGCAACTGTAACATTTGCAATGCGGGTATCATTTAAGGATTTATGATATGTAACGGTTAGCCTGACGGTAATTGCAAGACTAAATATTTGGCATGACTTTTCACAAAAGTATGTATAGAGAGTCTTTTTAATTACGTCAGTAACAATTCATAAAACATCTTATTACTGATGCAAAATTCAGCATGATCCTTGAGGTAATGTTCTGTTAAAGAATAAACAGGTAATCGTCATTTTTAAGAATACATTGAAGATCTTTTATCCACAGACTCTAATTTTTATTATTGAACAGAAATATAAAATTTACATGAAAATAAAGAGACAACTTTACCTGAATTTTCAAAAAGATCTTCTTGAGGATCGCGTTCATCTTTTTGTAAATAACTGCGATTTTAATAAAGTTGAAACTTCACATTCTGAAGAATCAAATCTATTGAAAAACGCTTTTTCTTTAAGCAAAACTGTATCTAATGCTGATAATCTAAAAAAAGAAAATCCTTATGAGAATTTAGCAGGCCCTTCTCTTATTAACAAAGCTTTGGAACATGTAAGACGATTAAATGGAACAGAACGGATCTCCAAACCTTTAAAAGCAAGTTATTTGCCTGATGAGATAAAGTCCAGATTAAAAGATCTTGAAGATACTTTTGAACAGGAAGGCCTTCTGGAAAACAGTAAATCACAAGACGAAAAGCTAATTTCTGAGAACCATAATGATTTGACTCCGTCTAATACAGAGTCAAATACAGATTTAAATTCTGATCGATATAAATCATTAAAAGGTGTTCAATTTGGGAGAAATGCTGATGACAGTCTTTTTTACAAGAAGGCTATGCAGCATGTGAATCGTATGAATAATGAAAAAAAAGCTGTATTAGCAAAAATAAGTAAAAACTTAAAACTGTTTCTTATTATAATAATAGCATTCGCAGGCTATTATGCTTATAACGAGTATACCCGCAGTGACGAAGAACTTTCTGTTTCTGCAATTCAGGCAAAACTACCCTTAAAGCTTGATCTCTACACCACCTTACAGAAGGTGTCCCTTGATGACAATTCTTTGGATCTTGAAGTAGTAAAGGCAAAAGAGTCTTTTCAGAATATAAAAGATCTTGAAAGTGCACTTAATGTGTACATTCAGAGTGCATCTTCAAATTTCTGTAAAATTCCGCTTTTTTCCGATATGATAAAAAAAGGCAGAAGAATATCAGTACTCTTAAAGTCTGACGACGATTCTTTTAGCAGAGAATTTGTTGTTTCGCACTGCGATAAATAAGATTGATTGAAATGAATTTTTAAAATTTTGCAATTTTTGTGAGGATATAATGCAAAAAGTTGGTTTAATCGGCTGGCGTGGAATGGTTGGCTCTGTTTTAATGGAGCGTATGCAGCAGGAGAATGATTTTGCTCTAATTGATGCTGTGTTCTTCTCAACATCACAGGCAGGTCAGAAAGCTCCATCATTCAACGGTAAAGATTATGGTGTGCTACAGGATGCATACAATTTAGATGCATTAAAAGCTATGGACATCATCATTACTGCACAGGGTGGCGATTACACAACTAAGATGTATAAAGCCTTGCGTCAGTCAGGTTGGAATGGATACTGGATCGATGCAGCATCAACACTGCGTATGGAAAATGATACTAAGATCATCTTAGATCCTGTAAATCACGATGTTTTAGATAAAGCATTAAATGATGGCATCAAGTCATACATTGGCGGTAACTGCACAGTAAGCTTACTGTTAATTGCTTTAGCAGGTTTAATTAAGACCGGTAACGTGGAGTGGATTTCTACTCAGACTTATCAGGCAGCTTCAGGTGCCGGTGCTAAGAACATGCGTGAGCTGTTATGTCAGATGGGTGCATTATATGATTGTGTAAATTCTGAACTTGCAGATCCTCATAGCTCAATTTTAGATATTGAAAGAAAAGTTCGTGCAAAGATGAACGATAACTCTTTCCCAACTCAGAATTTTGGTGCTCCTTTAGCAGGATCTGCTCTCCCTTGGATTGATAAAGAGCTTGATAACGGTCAGAGCCGTGAAGAGTGGAAGAGCCAGGCAGAAGCCAACAAGATCCTAGGTTATGCTCCAGGTACACTACCTATCGATGGTAACTGTGTACGTATCAGCTCAATGCGTTGCCATAGCCAGGCTTTAACCATTAAGTTAAAGCAGAATATGTCAATTGCTGACATCGAAAAAGAAATTGCTTCACAGAACGAGTGGGTACGTGTAATCCCTAACCATAAGGAAGTAACCTTAAAGGAATTAACTCCAGCTAAGGTATCAGGTTCTTTATATGTACCTATTGGCCGGCTACGTAAGATGAATATGGGGGAGAACTTTGTATCAGCTTTCACCGTAGGTGATCAGCTGTTATGGGGCGCTGCAGAGCCTTTACGCTGCATGTTACGTCAGATCATCGGCTAATATTTGATCGATCCTTCAACTGCGCTGTGTTCTACAGCGCAGTAATTTACATCTTGTTATTAAATTCGCCTTCAAAAGCTCCTTTCAATAACTTTTAACAAAATTTAAAATCTTTGTAATTCAGTAAGATACATAGAAATTAAAGAAAAGTAGTAAAAAACACTAAAGAGAAATTACATAAAGACGTTAATTAAGTATCCGGGCAGGAAAGCCCATTTAAAAAAGATTTTCCGCAGGAGGAAAACAAAATGTCAATTTATGTAAATACAAACGTTAGCTCATTAAACACCACTAACAAGTTATCTAAAGCTACTCATTCTTTGGATACCACTTACAAGCGTTTATCATCAGGTTACAGAATTAACTCAGCAAAGGATGATGCTGCAGGCTTACAGATTTCAAACCGTTTAACCTCACAGATTAACGGCTTAAAGCAGGGTAACCGTAATGCTAACGACGGTATCGCTCTAGCACAGACCGCTGAAGGTGCGTTAGACGAAGTACATACCATGTTACAGCGTATTCGTACCTTATCAGTACAATCAGCTAACGGCACTAATACCACAGCAGACCGCGCATCAATCCAAGGTGAGGTTGACCAGTTATGTTCTGAAATCAACCGTATTGCATGTAAAACAACTTTCGGTGGACAGACACTTCTATGTGCAGATAAAGCCGCAAAAGGTGGTAGCTTACTAGATAAAAATGGTAAGATAAACTTCCAGGTAGGTTCAAATGCTAATGATACAATTTCTGTAGATTTAAGCAAAGGCTTCACTGTTGAACAGATGAAAGCTGGTGCAGGATCTAATTTAGATTTGAGAGAGAAAGACTCTGATACTACAGCGGGTGTAACTGGCAAGAATGGTAAATCATTTGGTGTAAGCACTGCTGATAATGCTCAAAAGACTTTGGCTGATATCGACAAGTTCATCGCATATGTTGATGAATCTCGTGGTCAGTTAGGTGCTGTACAGAACCGTTTAGAGTCAACTATCTCTAACCAGTCTAACATTGCTGAGAATGAGTCAGACGCACGTTCAAGAATTCGTGATACTGACTACGCTGAAGAAGCTGCAAACTTATCACAGCAGAACATCATTCAGCAGGCTGCAACCTCAATGTTAACTCAGGCTAACAGCCGTCCACAGATTGCTTTAAGTCTGTTAGGTTAATTAAATAACTCTAAGATCCCCGGAAATTATTTAAATTTTCGGGGATTTTTTATTTCTTTGAACCTAAATTATGAAAACATCAGTCTTTACTGATAAAATCCATGCAGAATTGTTATCGAGGAATTTTTATGAAAATTGGTATTATCTGCGCCATGGATGAAGAGACAGAATACTTTCTGTCTAAATTAGAAAGCTATGAAACTAAAAATGTAGGACAGATCATTTTCTATGAAGGCAAGACTGCTGAAGGTAAAGAGGTTGTTATCTCAAGATCTGGTATTGGTAAAGCTAAAGCTGCTACCGTAACTGGTCTTTTAATTGCTTTATACAATGTAAACTACATTATCAATTCAGGTATTGCAGGCTCCATCTCCCCTACTCTACATATCGCTGATATCGTATTCTCAACAGATGCTACTTACCATGATGCTGACTTTACCCCATTTAATTATGCTAAAGGTCAAATGCCAGGAGAACCTGAGGTATTTAACGCAAACTCAGAGTTAATTGCCAAAGCTGAAATTGCAGCATCTACTATTCCTGAATTAAAAGATCATGTAAAAAAAGGTCTTGTAGTATCTGGAGATCAATTCATTAACACCCCTGAAGGTAAAGCAACCATTGCTAAAAATTTTCCTCAGGCCATGGTAACTGAGTGCGAAGGTGCACCTATCGCACAAATCGCTCACGATTTTAATGTTCCATTCATTATCATCAGATCTGTATCAGACTGCGCTGATGAAAATGAAACTAAGACTTATGATTTTAATGTTAAAGTAGCATCAGAAAACAGTGCTAAATTAGTTTTAGCTATGATCAAGATGCTCTAGGAGAGAGTATGCCTGTAGAGCAGATCTTAAATGCAGCAAAAGAAGTTTCCATATCTGACTTTTTTGCCACATTTTTCTCAATTTTGCAGTATCCTGCTGTGACCTTGCTTACAGCAATGTTACTTGAGATTATTCTGCCTATAAACGCATCATGGCGCTTATCTAATTTAGCGCCTCTCTTCTCAAAGCTTGCTAAAAAGGTAAATAGACAGGAAAACTCACTAGGTCAAACTATCTTTTCAAGTGTGTTCTTGCCTTTTTTCCTTTTATGCATTGCTATCTTTACCATCCTGCTTTTAAGATTTTGTATAAATCATGACACTATTGTGTCACTTCTGATACTGCCTTTTTTACTTGAATCAAAACCAGTTCTTAAAACAACACTTCAAGTAAAAAGATCACTTGAGCATGATGATAAAGAATTAGCTAAAAAGTATTTGCAAAAGATTATGCTTCGAGACTGTTCTAAACTCTCTTTAATGGGAGTATGCAAAGCTAACAGCGAAGCTGTAGCCGTAGGTCTTTTTGCAAACTGGTTCTCGGTGATGGTCTGGTATATGCTCTTAGGTATAGAAGGAGCTCTTATCATGCAGATGGTTGCAGTGATGAACAGATCATTTAGCTTTAAAGAAAAGAGAACCGAAACTTTTGGCATCTTTATTTATAAATTTGAACAGGCTCTTTTAGTCCCTAGTTTGATTGTCTACCTGCTCACCATGATCTTTTCAATTCACATTGTCAGGATCTACAAAAACTTTATCAATCATTTAAAATTCTTGCCTAATCCTGTTACCTCTCTTGTAATTGACACTCTAGGATCATATGCTAATGTGTCTTTAGGTGGACCTCGTTACTACGAAGGTAAACTTGTAAGACTTGCAAGAATTGGTGGGGAGAATGAACCTGACTTATACTCTCCATTAAAAATCTATAACAAACTAAGATTCTCAGGTATTCTCTTTGTTTGTTTCTGTGTTGTAGTCAGGATCTTTTTATATTCAGCGGCTTAATTTTGTTCGTTATTACCAAAGCTATTAACGAAATAAATTATTGCGATAACAAGTTAAAAAAATTACCCAAGATAAAGATAGTTATGTCAGATAAAGATAACAGTCAAGATTTTTTACAGTTATTAAAAGAACAGGAGCAGGAAGCTCAAGATCCTGAGTTCTCATCTTTAATTGGAGACACAATTGGAGAGATCAAAGCTCTTGTTCAGGATAAAGTAGAAAAGAGCTCTACACTTATTGACAAGCAACTTGCTAAAGCAAGACAGGCAGCTGCTGTCAGAAAATCTGAGGATGTAACCGATTCAGCCTCCTCAGGCTTTGTCCATATGGTTCAACCTAACGATGTCTTAGAGTTCCGTCGTCCTGGCGTACAGCCTTATGTAGTACAGAAACTGCGTAAAGGAGAATACCCTGAAGCTGACTTTATCGATCTGCATGGCAAGACCATTGAACAGGCTTATGAACAGGTAATGCAATTTTTGGCTTTTGCTAAAAAGCATGAATTCAGATGCATTCTTATCATTCACGGTAAAGGCGAAAGATCAAATCCTAAGGCCTTGATGAAAAGTCATGTAGCCCATTGGTTAAAGCAGATCCCTGATGTTTTAGCATTCCATTCAGCTCCTGTTTGGAAAGGTGGAACCGGAGCCTTGTGTATTATCTTAAAGAAAGGCGATAAGGCATCCATTGTTAACCGCGAAATCTATCAAAAAAGGTAAGCAAATTTGAGCTTACCTTTTAGTCAAATAGTCTAATTGAAAAAGGTCTCAGATCTAACTTACCTTTAGAGCAGCTGGTGTCACGCCAAAGTAGCGTTTGAACTCTCGGCTGAACTGAGAAACACTCTGATAGCCGACTTCTAATGCTGCCACATAAGCTTTAGCATTTTGAGTAATGATCATCTCTTTTGCTTTATTTAATCTGATCTTTTTAAGATACTGTACAGGAGTATCTGAGGTGACATCTTTAAAGAGGCGATAGAATGATGACACACTCAGATTTACTTCTTTAGCAAGATTATCCACATCAATTTCTTGATTATAGTTTTGCTCTAAAACATCAATAACTTTGTTGATCTGAACTAAAGGTCCTGCCTGTAAAGAGAGTTTTAATAACAGCTCTGCCTGCTCACCACATAAAGCTCTATATAAAACTTCACGTTTTAAAGCTTTTCCCAAAACTTTAGCTTCATTCTCATCAGACAGGCATTTTAAAAATCTTACTAAAGAATCCTGAAAATCCCCATCCATAGTAGAGGGTCCGATTGGAGATGGAATGTGCTTTGAATCAAAAGTCTTTATTCTGCCACGTAAATTCATGCTTTCAACTAGTTCACGAATTTCTTCAACTGAAAATCCAATAAAGATGCCTCTTACAGGGGCATCAAAACTTGCTATTGTCTCACACTGAGCATGGATCATCATTGAACAGACAATGTAGTCTAAAGCTGAATACTCATAAGAGTGTTCTTCAAAAGTCATGCTCTTTTTTCCTGATAGCAGAATACAAAGTCCGGTTCTGTAGACAGTAGGCTCAGCACTTTTATAGTGGTAGCGTTTAAAATAGAAAACATTATCTAAAGGAGCATCTTTAGTACCTTCATCCATATCAGGGAAGTACTCTAAAGCTTTTGTAAATTCTTCCAAAGCACACCTCTCTTTTATAGAATTATGCATGATTTCAACTGTGTTTTCACTAATATGCTCTGATTTTGGTAGGATTAAGCAATATTTTGAAAATATTGTGCATATAAAGTTATATCTAAATGCACTAAATTAAAGACAGTAAAAGTAAGTTGTACTAGAAAAGTACAAGCTAATTTATCAAAACTGTTTATGCAAAACACTTGTAAAAGGAGTTGTTGCGAATTTTGAATTTTATAATCCTACTAAGGTTTTATTTGGTAAAGACAATCTTGAGAAATTAGGCGAAGTTGTAAGGGAATACGGACACAAAGCATTGTTAGTTACAGGAGGTGGTTCTGTAAAGAGAAACGGTACTTTTGATAAAGCTGTAGCTTCATTAAAGAAATCTAATGTAGAAATTGTAGAGTGTGACGGAATTGAGCCAAATCCAAAGATTTCATCAGTTAGAAAAGGCGTAAAGTTAGTTAAAGAGCACCAATGTGATGTTATTGTAGCTCTAGGCGGCGGTAGTACCATGGACTGCTCTAAAGTAATTGCAGCTGCTGCCTTATATGATGGTGATCCCTGGGATATGATTTTCCACGGTCAGGAGAATGTCTATATTCCTCAAAAGGCATTACCAGTTATTACAGTACCTACATTAGCATCAACTGGTTCTGAAATGGACGCTGGTGCTGTAATTTCAAATGCTGACACTAAAGAAAAGTCATTTGTAGAAAACGAAGTTCTATTTCCTAAAGTTGCTGTAGTTGATCCTACATTAACTTTAACCGTTCCAAAGAATCAGACTGGCTACGGTATCTGTGACATCATTGTTCACATTACTGAGAGTTACTTTAATGGTGTTGATGGCACACCTCTTCAGGATGCTCAGGCCTTAGAGACCATTAAAAACTGCATTCACTATGGTCTAAAAGCTTACGAGAATGGTCAGGATCTTGAAGCACGTGAACAAGTACAGTGGGATTCAATTGTAGCTTTAAACGGCTTTATCAGCTGTGGAACTCATGGAGCTTTCCCTGTGCATATGATTGAGCATACTGTATCTGGTATTCATGACATTACTCATGGCGCAGGTTTAGCTATTATTAATCCTGCTTGGATGAAATTTACCATTAAGCATGGTGGCAATGTTAAGAAGTTTGTTGATTTTGCAACCTTCGTATTTAATGTAAAAGATACAGGAGATGATGAAAAGACTGCTCTTGAAGGCGTAGCTAAATACGAAGACTTCTTAAGGAAGATTGGTTGCCCTACCCGCTTTAAAGATTTAGACATCGACGATAGCAAGTTTGAAGATTACGCAGATATTACTTTAAAAGTAATCCACGACGAGAATGGCAATCTGCCAGCACGTCCTGCTCTAACTAAAAAAGACATCATTGAGATCTTAAAGATTGCTAAATAACCTTAGATAGTACTTTCAGGAAAAGCATTGACCTGAAAATAATTATCCAAAGGTACCAACCTTAACATTTGGTAGTAGGATCGTCATGCTACCAAACTTTTTTTTTAAGTTCTATGAATATTATCAAAGATAAAGAATTCCAAGGCGAAAGACCTCTTTTCTTTCAACATGACTTAAGACTTGAAAACATTAAGATCTTAAACGGCGAATCTGCAATTAAAGAAGGACACAATATTGTTGCAGTTAATTCTTATTTCAACGGTAAATACCCTTTCTGGCATATCAACGATTTTGAAATTGAAAACTGCTCTTTTGAATCCGGTGCACGTGCAGCCATTTGGTATTCAAACAATTTAAAAATGTCCAATTGCAAAATCATTGCGCCTAAGATGTTCAGACGCATGAAGGGTATAGCCCTTTTTAAAGTTGAATTTACAGATGCGCAAGAGACCTTATGGGATTGTGAGAATATTGCCTTAAAAGATGTAAAAGCCGTAAACGGCGATTACATATTTATGAACAGTTCTAATATCGCTGTTGAGAACTTTAACCTGCAAGGCAACTATTCATTCCAGAATTGTGAAAACATTACCATTAAAGATTCTGTCTTAGATTCAAAAGATGCCTTTTGGGAAGCTCACAATGTTGTAGTTGAAAACTCAGTATTAAATGGTGAGTATTTAGGTTGGCATTCAAAGAACTTAAAACTTATTAACTGTAAGATAAGTGGCACACAACCATTGTGTTATGCTGAAAACTTAACTTTAGTTAACTGCACCTTTGATAAAGATTGTGATCTTGCCTTTGAATATTCAACAGCAATTGATGCAACTATCAAAGGCCATGTTACCAGTATAAAAAATCCTACTTCTGGCATAATTAAAGTACAATCAGTAGGAGCTATCATTCGTGATGAGAATACCAAAGCGCCTGATAATTGTGTTATAGAAGAAGGTTACAATGGCTGAGCATAAATACAATTTTGATGAAATCATAGACAGAAAAAACACCTACAGCTACAAGTGGGATCTTATGAAAGATCCTGAGGTCTTACCTTTATGGGTAGCTGATATGGATTTTAAAGCAGCTCCAGCTATCTATGAAGCTGTAAACAAACTTGCACAGCAAGGCTGTTACGGCTATGGTGTTGCGACTAAAGAATACTATGATGCCATTAGCAATTTCCATAAAAGACATTATGGTCAGCATGTAGAAAAAGACTGGATCTTATGCTCTACAGCAGTAGTACCAGCACTTACAGCGATTTTACAGTCTCTATCTTTGCCAGGTGATGAGGTAATTTTACAAACACCTGCTTATAACTGTTTCTTTGGTTGTATTAAAAATTCTGGCTGTGTTTTAGCAGAAAATAAACTTATCTATAAAGATAATAAGTTCTCAATAGATATTGATAACTTAGAAGAGCTTGCAAGTCATGAAAAAGCAAGATTCTTACTCTTATGTAATCCACATAATCCATCAGGCAGATTATGGACAAAAGAAGAGTTGCTCAAGATTATCGCTATTGCTAAAAAGCATAATCTTATTGTAATTTCAGATGAAATTCACTGTGACATCAGACCTAATGGTTCTGTTTTCCATGCACTTACTACCTTAGATGAAAGCTTTAACGACAGGATCATTACCATGAGATCAGGCTCTAAGACTTTCAATATTGCAGGTCTTAAAAATGCCTATGTCTTTACTCAGAACAAAGAGTTTTTAAATCGCATCGACAGACAGTTTAATATCAATGAAATCAATGATCTGTCTCCTTTTGGTATTACAGCAACTGTTGCAGCCTACAATGAATGTGATGACTGGATTGCAGAACTTAATGACTATATTCAGGATAACTACAAGTTATTAGTAAAGTTCTTTAAAGAGAATTACCCTGAAGTTCATGTCGCAAGTTTAGAGAGTACCTATTTAGCTTGGGTTGATTGCTCATGCTTTAATATGAGTGGCACAGAGATTAAGAACACTCTTTTAAAGAAAGGAAAGCTCTATGTAAATGATGGTGAGATGTATATGTCACCATATCCAAGTTTCTTAAGAATAAATCTAGGTTGGCCTAGAGCTTATTTAGAAGAGGCTTTAAAGAGATTTAAGAAGGCTTTAGGTTAGAGATTTTAGTTAAGGAAGGCATCGCAAATTGATTTTCTCAATTAGACAGTAGCAGAAATCTTACTTTGTAATCTGCTGCTGTTAATCTCATCGAGAATATCAAATCCATCACATGTCTCATGGATTTTTTCATAGGTTAAAGCCTCACCTTTCATTTGACGACGAAGTTTCTCCTGCTTTAATGGAGTTAATTCAGAAAAAACTTCAGGTGAATAAGTTCTTTCAAAAGGAACTAATGGTTCTGCACGTAAGCACTCAGACAAAAATACTTGAGTCATACCATAATTTGCAAATTGTTCAGTAATTGCCTGAGCTCTGTCAAAATCAGAAGTTTCAGCATATTTTTTTTGCTCTGGCAGAAGGTTGAATTTTTTTCTTAAATCATCTTCTTTTAACTTAGATTCAGAAGATGAGAACTCTGGATTGTCAGTCACGTCATGAGACAACATAGCCAATAGCAGAGCAAAATCAGCATGATCAGAGGTCTGAATATCCTGATTCAGACGATTACCAAGCTGCAGTTCATCTACTAAAAGTTGATTTCTGATCTCATGAGTGAGCATGAAATGATCTCCTAATTACCTTACATATTCTTATCGGCAAAATTAGAAAATCTTTAAGTAATATTTTAAAAAATAAAGATAAAAGAAAACCTCAGATGTAGATACAGCTGAGGCTTTGATACTAATCCCAACCCCTGCAGGAGGAGATGGGATTGGGACTAGATGCTTTAATTAACCTAACAGACTTAAAGCA
>OCKZ01000125.1_pt1 | contig 11865 bp, 8 predicted proteins | sample 1495951 | NCBI WGS metagenome assembly OCKZ01 (sample SAMN03418277, study PRJEB22391) | human gut metagenome | biome: human-gut; feature: organic feature; material: feces | host: Homo sapiens | place: Tanzania | collected 2013-01 | reverse complement strand
GGGCTCGTGTGTTCTTAAATGGGTGTCGGACAGCTACTTGTTACGGCGTATGGGTGCAATTGTCTGGGGCTCGTGTGTTCTTAAATGGGTGTCGGACCCCTCCGCATACTTGAGCAATCGCCTTGGTGTCTGGGGCTCGTGTGTTCTTAAATGGGTGTCGGACCTGTATTGCGCACATTAAACTTTTTTTTCCGTCTGGGGCGCGTGTGTTTGTCTGGGACTTGTGTTTTGAACGTGCTTTTATATCTATAAAGATTAGACTTAAATCACATTATATGTAAGTAATTGTTGCAATTTTTTAGTGAAGTGGTAAAATGGCTTACATATCTTGGATACCCATTCAAGAACACACAAGCGAGTCCAGATAACGATTTATCGTTAACGTTGGTTTCCTTCCTCCTGGTCGTCGGGAGACTTAAAGGCCTGTTTTTGACAGGCCTTTAGGCTTTAATGTCCTTAACTTATAAATTAAGTTTCTCTCTAATTTTTTCAGACGACTCAAGTAGCCCATTACGTCCAGCAAAAGTATTGTTTACTTCATTGTAGCTTTTTTGGACATTGGAAATGCTTTTTTCTAAAGTTTGAAATCTTTCGTAAAGTTTGCTGATTTTATCTGTAAAACTAGATATTGTGCGTACAGCTTCATCTAAATTTTGACTACGTTTTTCTAAAGCGAACAATTCCTTAACAATGAACATAGAAGCTAGTAGTGTAGATGGAGTAGTTATAGCTATATTTCTTTGAGCCGCAAAATCAAGCAGCTCAGGTTTATGGGCAAAGGCTACAGAATATGCATTTTCTATAGGGATAAATAGAAATACAAATTCAGGACTATTAAGCCCAACTAGTTCATAATATTTTTTGTCAGCTAGTTCTGTAATACGGTTTTCAATGTTTTTAATATGAGTTTTTAATTCAGATTCAATAACTTCCTGGTTGTTTTCATTTAGTGCATCAGAATAACGCGCATAAGCACTTAAGGGGCATTTAGAATCGATGATCAGTTGTTGATTCCCAGGTAATGTTATTACAGCATCAGGGCGGTAAATCTTATTGTCGGCATTTTTTAAGACAAGTTCTCGTTCAAATACAACGTGTTCTTTGAGGCCGGCGGATTCTAACACTTTTTCAAGTATAACTTCCCCCCAGCAGCCAATTGTTTTTGAATTACCTGTAAGCGCTTCTGTAAGTCTGTTGGCTTCAGAGCTTAGTTTGATTTGAGCTGAATTTAAGAGCTCAATCTTTGTTGAAAGCATGGAGTTATGTTGGATGGCGGTATTGTTGTTGATCGCAACTTCCTTTTTGAAAGACTCAATGCTTTGATTAAGAGGGGCTAGAATGTTAGCAACAGCTGTGGTGCTTTGATTTTGTAGTGCTTGCGCTCCTCGATTGATAAACTCCGTCGCCATATTTCTAAACGTTGAATCTAAAAATTGCGCATTTTTCTGTTCTTGTTTGGCAAATTCTACTTTTTGTTGTTCTAGTCTTTCTGACAAAAGCTTGTTTTCTGTTTTTAACTTTTCAGCGCAAATTCTTGCTTGCTCTAGCTGCGGATGGAGTTCATCTAAATTAGCATAGCAACTGTTAAGTTCATCTTTGTTTTGAGTAAGCTCTTTTTTTAAACTTTGGTTACGTAAAAAAAGAAGTATTGTAATAAAAAGGAGTACCACAAATATTGCAGCAATTAAGATGAAGAAAATAATTGTTGAGTTCATGAGCGTGAAATAAGCAACGACGGCTTAATAAGTAAAAGACGTTTTAATGTTTTTTTGGGGGAAACATTATTGGTAGCTGTTTTAAAAAACTTCACTATCAAATCTCTAAACACGTAGGATTAAGGTTAAAAGATTAAGGCTACAAGATTAAGACAGTGAGGCTTTTAAATTAAAAGGTGAATAGTTAAATTGAAGCTAAGATGTTCTTTAACCAAATGTGGCAAATCTCAACAGATTTGATATTTACACATTCTTTAGGTGAATGAGCACCGAACACGTCTGGCCCAATTGATATTACATCAAGCTTGCTGTTTTGTTGCTGAATAATTCCGCATTCTAGCCCTGCATGTATAACTGTAGTTTTGGCGTCATGACCTGTAAGGTTCTTGAACTCAGAGGCCGCAGTTTGAAGCATTGGACTTTGGTAATTTGGTTCCCAAAATGGATATGAGCTTGATTCAGTAATTTCAGCTTTGCATTGAGTTACAATTTGCGCAATGGTTTGTTCAATTAGGGTTTTACCACTCGGGGTTGAATATCTTGCTAATAGCTTGGCGGTAACATGTCCTTCGCTATATTCAAGATAACCTAGGTTGCATGAAGTTAGAGGATTTTGATTGTCGTCGTGTTCAATAACTCTAGTGTTTAGCTTTCTAAAATTGATAATATCTGGAGTTGATAACAACATAACGCTAGGCTTGTTGGCAGCTTCAGTCAAAATATCGGTAGAGAACAAAATGTTTGGATCGGTCTTAACAAATTTACTAGTGAGCCGTTCGCAATTTTCTTCAATGATTGATAAAGCTTTATCGGTGAATGCAGTTTGTACTGCAAGCATCATTTCGCCTTCGGCAGGAATAGAGTTTCTGACATAACCTGCTTTAATATTACAGATATAGGCTTCAATTGAGTTTTCCCACAAGCTTTCCGTTAAGGAAAGGAGGGCGCAAGCAGCGTTGATTCTGCCTTTGTCGGCATCAATACCACTATGTCCGCCTGTAGCGTGATGAATTTTTACCTGCAAAATTGAGTAATCGTCTGGAATAGAACTAATTTCAGAGTTTTGCACAATATCAAAAGAAGTGCCACCGGCACAACCAATGCAAATTTCACCTAAGTCTTCAGAATCGATGTTGATACCTAAGTTAGCTTGCACGAAATCTGGAGTAAGTGCGTTGGCGCCGACCATATCTGTTTCTTCGGATACGGTAAATAGACCGTGTAGCTCAGGGGCGTGTAAATTTGGATCGGCGAGTAAGCATAGAATAAGGGCAACGCCAATCCCATCATCGGCACCTAAAGTGGTACCAACTGCAGTCACAGTGCCATCAGGAGTTATAGTAGTTTGGATGGGGTCGATGGCAAAATCGTGTTGTGACGTTTCAAGTTTTACTCCAACCATATCGGTGTGAGCTTGCAAAATTACAGCAGGTTTGTGCTGTAAATCGGCTGAGGCTGGGCGCACAATGAGGACATTACCACAAGGAGACGTTTTACATTTTAGATTATGTGTTTGGGCAAATTCTTGAAGATAAGCGGTGATTCCGGCTTCGTTTCCAGATACATGAGGAATTTCGCATAAATCGGCAAAATAGTTCCAAACGTCTTGGGGAGTTAATTCTCTGATGCTGTTCATTATTAAATCCTTGTTATCGTGAGGTGTCGTGTCTTGGGTTTTTAGAATATAACTACGGTTACAGACACCACCACTTTTTCTTCAAAAGCCAAAGAAGTTTAAATTTTAGTATTAGATGATGTGGTTTAGTTTAGCTTTTAAGAACATCTTTATCAAAAATTCGTCTTCATGGTCACGGATATAAGGTTTGGTGATATTCTGGTGACAACGATTATCATCAAGCAGAATGACGCAATCTTTTTCGTGAATTAAGAAGTTGCAATCAATTCTAGGCTGAGCCACAAGTGTACATTTTTTCTTCTTGGTCTTCATGTTTTATCTCTAGGCAGAATTAAAGGGAAGAACATAAGGCATTTTATCACAATTGCAACCTCATGCTCTTTTTTAAATCGAAGTTATGATCCGTATTGTCTATTAATATAAATGTACTCAAAACAGCGTTAAATTCATTTTTACATCTTGTCAACCCCTAGAAAAATATCCACAGCTCGTTGTGCACGGAATATGTTTGCAAATCTGTGCATAACGTTGTACATAACGCTCAAAAGGCGCATAAAACCGTGCGCAAAAAAAAATAAAAATATTTATGTTGCGTCTTTGGGAAAATTGTGAAATTGTTGTATATTTGCGCGCTTTGGTAGAGTTGCTTACTTTGAAAAACAAAGGGTTACGGCATTAAAAATCTAGATTTGAACTTGGTTTTAAATTTGTTTATGCACAAGATTTTGGACCTCATGAAAAACGGTGCATAATTTTTGTTTAAATGTTGCTCAGTTTAGGTAGTTTGATTGTACCTCTCTTTGTATTTTGCCCTATTTTCAAGCATGAACTTTTTTTTCATTGTGTTAAAATTTAAGACTGCATGCTGAATACATTAAAAATGAGCTGTTAAGGCTCAATATTAGCGGGATGGTGTAGCTATGACTGATATATCCTCTGAAAACCTTAGTGAAGTATTGTTTAAACCGACTCGTAAGTCGCTAGAAACTTCATTTATTTCTAATTCCGTGGCTGAATTGCCTAAATCTGGTATTAAAACGTCTTTTGATACATCATGTTGGTTTAGACAATTGTCAGAAACCTATTGGGGATGGTTAGGGTGCGACATGATAAAAATCAAGTCGGCCATTGCTCGCATTGCGGCTTCAAAAGGGCAGAGAACCAGAGAGGGTATTTTAGATACCGTATATGAATATGGGCCGGGAAATTGGATCTACGAATTTTCCATGCTCGGACGTGATTCAAACTTAGAAGCTCAGAAGGTAGAGGAAGCTGGAGATAAGGAAGAAGCTTATCGTCTTTATCGTTTGGCGTATTTATATTACGATATTGCTAGTTATCCGCATTTACGTGGGGATGAATTAGGTAGTCAAGCCACCCTGCAACACTATATTAACTACCGTAAAGCAGCTCAGCTAGCGGAAGGTGACTTTGTCGAAATTAAATTCCCAGTGGCTGGGGAACGTCAGCAAGCTTCGGCTTTTATCCATACTCCTGATAAAACTAAATTATGTCCATGCGTAATTGTGTGCAGTAACTTACAAAACTTAGCTACTGAATATTTACGTATCTACCGTGAATGTTTTTATCCACACGGTATTGCTTTGGTGGCTTGTGATTTACCGGGCATGGGCTTAAATTCAAACATTTCTCTTACCCCTGAAACAGGAATTATTCATAGCGCATTAATAGACTATATTAAGTCTTCGGTGCCATTTATAGACCAATCTCGCATCGGGGTAATGGCTCAGCGTTTTGGCGGGAACGTCGCTGTACATCTCTTAACGCAAAAAGAACCAGATATTAAGTGCTGCTGCATCATAGGGCCACTTATTAACGAATATTTTACCAATAAAGAATTCATGGTTAAAACCCCATCGATGCAAAGAGCTAACATTGCGAACAAAATGAATTTTGATGCGGCGCAATGGGATAATGTCATCCCGCAATTACAAGCGTACTCTGTGAAAAAACAAGGGGTTCTAAACGGTCTCCATTTAGATTTACCTATTTATATTGTAGGTTTTGAAGGGGACTATTTGTGTCCAAAGGCCGACTTGCAACTTTTAAAGTATGCTTGTAAGAATGCAGAATTAGAAATTTTATCGTTAGAAAGTGATGAACACGCTTTTAATGTATTTGCCAAAACATTAAAAAAAGTAACCGATTGGTTGGTTAGCCAGCTTAAGTCGGCGGAATGAAATTAAAACACAGGATTTATAAGTGAAAGCAAAAACAATAGTAGTGAAACTTGGTACTTCGATGCTCACCTCAGGAACCAAGAAGCTCGATACTGCACATATGATTGAAATTGTCCGCGCTTTAGCGGCACTACGTCGTGAAGGGATGAACGTAGTTGTAGTTAGCTCTGGGGCGATGGCCGCTGGTCGTGAGGCTTTAGGTCATCCGGATATTCCTAAGACTATGGCTAACCGCCAAATGTTTGCTGCCGTTGGGCAAAACTTCTTAATGCACACTTGGCAAACGTTGTTTGATATTTACGGGCTCCACATTGGCCAGATTTTGTTAACTAGAGCAGATCTTGAAGACCGTGAACGTTTCTTAAATGCTAAAGATGCGTTAGCAGCACTACTTGCAAATGGTATTGTGCCTATTATTAACGAAAATGATGCTGTAGCGACTTCCGAAATTAAGGTCGGCGACAACGACAACCTTTCGGCTCGCGCTGCCATTTTAGCTGATGCTGATCAGTTAATTTTACTTACAGATCAAAAGGGTTTATTTACCGCAGATCCAAGAACTGATAAAAACGCCGTACTGATTCGTGAAGTTGATGAAATTACTCCTGAAATTAGAGCTGTTGCGGGTGATAGCGTCAGTGGACTTGGCACCGGCGGGATGGCAACTAAGTTACAAGCGGCAGAGCTTGCTTCACGTAGTGGGATTGAAGTTGCTGTAGCCTCAGGGCGCGATCCGGCAATCATTGCTGATATTGTAAAAGGCAAGTTTGAAGGGACTAAATTTAAAGCGCAAGGGACTCCATTAGAAGCTCGTAAGACCTGGATTTTAGCGGGCACTAAGCCTACTCATAAGATTGTAGTGGACCAAGGGGCTGCTCAGGCTTTAGTTAACAAAGGTTCTTCCTTGCTACCGAAAGGTATTTCTTGCGTTGAGGGTGAGTTTGTTCGTGGGGCGGTGGTGCTTATCGTTGACGAATCCGGTAAGGTGTTAGCTCGAGGTATTTCTCGTTATGATAGTGCTGATTTAAGACGAATCATGCGTCATAACTCAGAAGAAATTGAAGCGATACTTGGTTTTGAGCATGGGCACGTGGCAGTGCACCGCGATGACATGGTAATGATGTAAGCTGTTGGCATAGTAAAGGATATATTTATGGAAATGGAACAAATGGGCCAAGCGGCTCGGGCAGCATCAGTTGAATTGGCTCGCCTTTCTACGGCCGATAAAAATCAGGCTCTTAACGTTATCGCAGATGCTTTAACTCAAGCGAAGGCGGAAATTTTAGCAGCTAATGCTATTGATTTGGCCAAAGCTGAAGAACGTGGCATTGGGGCAGCGATGCTTGACCGTCTACGTTTAGATGATAAGCGTTTAAATGGCATTATTGATGATATGCGTCATGTGGCTAAACTTCCTGATCCTGTAGGGGAAGAGTTTGATAGTCGCGTGCTCGAAAATGGATTGCGTTTATGCAAGCGCCGTGAGCCTGTAGGGGTTATCGGGGTTATTTATGAGGCTCGACCAAATGTTACTGTCGACATAACTTCTTTGTGCTTAAAAACAGGTAACGCCTGTATTTTACGCGGTGGAAGCGAAACTCTAAACAGCAACATGGCGATTATTAAAGCGGTTAAAACCGGTCTTTTAGCTGCCAAGTTACCAGAAAATGCGGTTCAATATATTGAAAACCCAGATCATGCTTGCGTGACTGAGCTTTTACATTTAGATCGCTACGTTGACATGATTATCCCAAGAGGCGGGGCTCGTTTACACCACTTATGTCGCCAAGAAAGCACTATTCCAGTTATTATTGGTGGCTTTGGGGTAGGGCATATTTTTGTGGATGAAACAGCTGATCTTGAACGTTCAATCACCGTGATTGAAAATTCTAAAGTACAGCGTCCAAGCGCTTGTAACTCAGTTGATACCATCTTGGTTCATGAAAAAATTGCCGACCAATTCTTACCAAAATTAGCCGCCAAAATGCGTGAAAAATCAGTACGCATGGTCTGCCATGGGGACCATACCCAAGCATTGGTAAGCCAAGTAGCACCTGAACTCGTATCACCAGGGCAGGAAGAAGATTTTGATAATGAATGGTTAGGTTTAACTATGAATGTAGCTATCGTGTTTGGTCTTGAGGCGGTGCTTACCCATATGCGTGTTCATAATGCTAGCCATTCCGATGCTATCTTAACTAATGATTATGCAAATGCTTGCCGTTTTGTGAATGAAGTTGGTTCTGCATGTGCTTATATCAATGCGTCTACTAGATTTTCAGACGGTGGTCAATTTGGGTTAGGAGCCGAAGTGGCGATTTCAACCCAAAAGTTACACGCCCGTGGACCTATGGGGCTCGCTGAACTCACCACTTATAAATGGATTTGCCAAGGTGACTATTTAACTAGAAAGTAAGATTAAGATTTTTGTATAAACAAACGTTTTGTGTTAATAAAATGTTTTAATACATAACATTTTTAGCATGTTATACAAGGGTTTATTTATATAAATCTTACATTATATGAATCTTACATTAAGTTAAATCGTTAATTGCCTTTAGCTTTCATTTAAAGGTTTATGTTGCAAGTTTGTTTAGAACTTATAGGCTTTGACTTGCGTGCTTCATGATTTAAGCTTTTAAATGGTGGGGTAAATTTAAGGAACCGCTTTGTTTTTACGAGGCGGTTTTGCTTGGAAGCTTAATCTTCTTAACCTAGGAACTAAAATTTTACATATAGGCCAACCTAAAAAAGGAGCATCTATTAATGCGTGACAGTGTGGCTTCAATGATGCAAAAGATTACTACTTCAAGACTATTTGAGTCTTCGATTATGGTAGTGATATTTATCAATTGCATTGTAATTGGGCTTGAAACTTATAACCGTAACTACATTTACGACCTCATCAACACAGTGTGTTTGATCATCTACACCATCGAAATTTTAATGCGTTTTGTGGGACGCTCTTCGCTTAAGCAATTCTTTACTAATGGTTGGAACATATTTGATTTATTGGTTGTAGTGGTAAGCTATATTCCTGACGATATCTCGGCTAATAGCGGAGTAGTAGCGGCGGTTCGAGTTTTAAGAATATTCAGAATTCTTCGTTTATTTAAAGCTAATATGGAGCTAAGACTTATCATTTCAGTCATGATAAGGTCCATGCGAGCTTTGACCTACAATGCGATTGTGATGCTTATATTTATGTATGTTTTTGCTGTTGCGGGTACTTTATTTTTTAAGTTGCCAGAAGCTCATGATTTAGAACCAACCCAAGCAAAGGTGTTAGCAGAATATGTGCAATCAGCAGCTAATATGCCCTTAAATAGTGACGATCCATATGGTAATTTAAATGAAGCGATGTTTACTTTACTGCGGATCATGACGGGCGAGGATTGGACGGATATACGCTACAATTTAGTTACCGCTTCACGGTTGCATTTGATCCCTGTGGATCCATGGGTAGTAACATTTTTCCATGTCCTTTGGTATGTGTTTGCCGCTTTTTTGTTGATTAATTTAGTAGTCGGGGCGGTAATCAATAACTACCAAATGATCATGGATGAGGAAAAGAAACGAGTTGCTCAGCAAAGAGCTAAAGAATTAGAGTAATTCTTAATGGCCTAAGAGCTTTGTTTCATGATTTCTTAAAAATGGTTGAAAAAAAATTTTCAGCCATTTTTTGTTTTTTTCCTCCGTTTTTTTTCAGCTCTTTTTTAGTTTTTTTTCATTTGGGGTGGAAAAATGGCAAAGCTCCATGAAAGTTAAGCTTATAAGTGGTGGCTTAGGTTTCAGAAAATTTCGGTTTTAGGCGTTAGATTACTCCAAAAGCGCAACTTAAGATTTGGGCTTCATAAAATCAGATGATACCGCTTTAGGCGTAAAAGCGTATAATATGCAAACTCTGTCACATTTTATTATCTACAGGTCGCATCATGTACGAATGGAAAAATTGCACTTTTAAGATAGCTAAGAACCTCAATTTCAACATAAAAAGCTTAACTTTGCCTGACCACAGTTTTAGCACTTTTGTGGGCTTTAATGGTAGTGGCAAGTCAGTGTTTTCAAAAGCCTTGTGTGGTGAACTTGAGCTTCTTTGTGGGCGCGCCCCGGAACACGTTAATGCAGCGTTAGTATCTTTTGAAAAACAGATGGAATTGTTTGAAGAAGATTTTGTTCGCCGTAATACAGACGTTGAATCTGATTTAACTGGTTTTACCCCGATGGAGCTGTTTAAAGCTGCATCTAATGATGAGGAAGAAATTAAAAAGCTCTGTGCTTCGATGAATTTCTCATATGCTTTAGATCGTTCCATTCATTTGCTTTCAAGTGGTGAAGGTCGTAAAGTGCTCATCATTGAAGCGCTTCTTAAAAAACCTGAATTGTTAGTCCTCGATGCGCCGTTTGATGGGCTTGATGTTGCGACCAGAGCAGATTTACAAGACTTGTTAAGCCAAGTTTATGCAAGTGGGGTTTCAATTGCGGTGGTAGTAAACCGTTTTGATGAAATTTCGAAACTGTGCCAAAACGTTGGTCTCATTATGAGTCTTGAACTTGTTAAGTTCGGGCCCAAAGATGAAATCATGGCTGATAGCACCGTGCATCAATTGACCCACTATGAACATTTGCCAAAGATTTGTACCTTACCACGCGTGCCTGATGATTGCCTTGACGATTTAGATCGAACCAAACCGATTGTAGAAATGCATGAAGTAACTGTAAAGTACGATGATCATGTAGTGCTCAATAAGCTTGATTGGACCGTAGGCCCGTATGAACATTGGCAAATCGCAGGTCCTAATGGTTGTGGTAAATCTACCCTTTTATCATTAGTTACTGGTGATAATCCGCAAGGGTATTGCAATGATTTACATTTGTTTGGCATGAAGCGTGGTAGTGGTGAAACTATTTGGGATATCAAAAAGCATATTGGTTATGTCAGCCCTTCATTCCACCTTGACTATCGCATCAGCACTCCTGTTATCAATGTTATTCTTTCAGGGTACTTTGATTCTATTGGTTTGTACGAACAACCAGGTGATGAAAAAATTAACTTGGCCATGAAGTGGCTTAAACTCTTAGGGCTTGAAGGTAGTGCTAAAGCTGGGTTTAAATCATTATCTTTTGGTCAGCAACGTTTAGTGTTAATCGTGCGCGCTTTAGTAAAACAGCCACCACTTTTAATCCTTGACGAACCATTGCAAGGGCTTGATAGCATGAGTCGCGAATTAGTGCGTCGCTTCGTTGAATTTTTGATGAAAAATGGCGAAACTCAGGTTCTCTTTGTTTCTCACCATGCTGAAGATGCGCCAAACGGTATTAATAATCGCTTAACCTTTATTGATAACGGTACTCGTACCTTTGACGTAAAAATTGAGCGTAATATCAACCAAGCCTAAGCTAAACTAAATTTAGTTTTACCCTAAGGGGTAGCAATTGGTTTATGGCTCATAATTGGCTTATGGTTTGTAATTGTCTTAGGGCTTGTAATTGGCTGAGATAATTTGCTCCTTGGGAATATATTAGAGCCAATGAGGCTTGGACTTAACTTTGGCTTTAAGTTTTAATTTACGCTTTAAGTTCTGTTAAGAATATCAGCTAATGATATAATTGAGGCGTTCGCATGTGGCGGACGCCTTTTCAATTTTAAGGCTAATAAAATAGCGCTATAAAAAGATGCTAAATATAAATGGTATTGGACTTGATGGTTATTATGGCTTTATCTACTTTTTTAGAATAGATAAAACCAAGGATTGAAGCTTTTTATCTAACCATTTCGTAAGTCAGAGCCATGGTTTTTTAACTTTAGTAACCCTAGTTAAACTTCGGTTACCAAGTGGTATATAGTTTTTCAAATGAACAAAATCTTATCCTTTGGCTCCATGTTAGGTTTAACGGTCCTGCTAACAGCTTGTGGGGTCACAGTCGGCACAGGTGATACTTACGATTGGCATAGTAGTTATGTCAAGCAATTGTACTTGAATCGAGGTGATATTTCTGAACAAGAATATGCGGAATATTTGCAAGAAATAGCAGATGACGCTGATCAAAAGGAGCCAAGAGCTTTGCCTCCTGGGTTTTATGCGGGCTTAGGTTTAGCGTGGTACCGAGCAGGTGATCTTGATAAAGCCACGATGTATTTAAATAAAGAGGCCACAGTGTGGCCAGAAGCAAAGGTTGCTTCGCAAGTGGCTACGTGGTTGCAAGAAGATTTTAAGCCTCAATTAACGGGGCCTAAGGGGCAGCCTGACGAGGCTACAGCGCCAAAAACATCAGAGGCAAGCGTTAAAGATAAGGCGAAGACCGATACTTC
>OCKZ01000124.1_pt1 | contig 12062 bp, 7 predicted proteins | sample 1495951 | NCBI WGS metagenome assembly OCKZ01 (sample SAMN03418277, study PRJEB22391) | human gut metagenome | biome: human-gut; feature: organic feature; material: feces | host: Homo sapiens | place: Tanzania | collected 2013-01 | reverse complement strand
AGGACCGTTGGCATACTCCAGGGCATTCATGCACTCGTCTATCCATGGCTGGATGCTATCCACCGGAGTCATACCGCCGTGCCACAAACCTACGTTCACTACATAGAGAGGCTTGGCATTCAAGTCCTCGGCGAGCTGCAGATACTCATCAAATCCCATACCGTCGCTGGTGCGATAACGCCAGTTCACGTTCTTATGTCCCGGACGCTCCTCGATAGGACCGATGGTCTTCTCCCAGTGAAAAGCATTCTCTGGAGATTCCTGTCCTTCAACGTAGCAACCGCCAGGGAAGCGGACGAACTTAGGATGGATGTTATAGAGAAGCTGAGCCAGGTCAGGGCGCAAGCCATTCTCGCGATTCTTGAAAGTAGGAGGGAAGAGGCTTACCACATCCAACAGGATGGTACCCTTGCCATCTGCCACGAGGGCAAACTGTGCCTTGGCATCATTGGCGTTGGCTGTGAGTTCAGCTGTATATTTAGTCCACTTCTTGCCAATCTTGCCACTAACGGTAGTCTCGGCATACACCTTGTCGCCCTTCTCATTGATGAGCTGCGCCTTGAGGTTGCCCTTGTAGCTACCCTTAGCCCAGAAAGAGAGCTTATAGGTTCTGCCCTGTACGGCATTGATGCCCCAGAAACCCTCGTTGATGAGAGAGGCTGTGGCGTTAGGGGTGGCAGCAACTGAGAGTTGGAGAGCCTTGCCCTGTGCCTTGTTGAGCAAACCTTTATTGATGAGCTGTGCGTTGATTTTGGCACCAGCGGCAGCTGATGTTTTCCAAGTAGGGATATCCTTGTCGGCATCCTCGAAAGAGCGGTTGCTGATGAGTTCTGCATAGAGACCACCATCGGCAGCATGGTTGATATCCTCGAAGAAGATGCCATAGAGGTTAGGAGATACCTTGACGCCAGGGTTGCTGGCATCTACATGGATAGTAACTTGGGCGTTGGCAGCCATAGCAGTGGCAAGCGCAGCCGAAAGCAAAATCTGTTTTTTATTCATTGTTGTTTATTCCTTATTATTTCTTAGGTTTATTATACACCGTAAATTGTTGTTTCTGTGTACTCCACCCCATCGTTTCGTACACAGCCGCAAAATTACAAAGAAAAGCTAAGGAAAGGGTGGACAAAAGGGGAGAATAAAGTGTAAAAAGGTGGATTTCGCACAGAAAATGCACAGAAATCCACCTTTTTATGCTTCTTCAACTGCATAAATGGTCATATAATAGTTCTTATGCTTTTCTCATTATTCACCAACAATATGCTTAAACTTTTTCCAATTTATAGCTTCTGTATATAATTTTTCAGAACCTTTAGGCACATAAAGAATGCAATCTTCTGTATGGGGAACTATTTTAGCTTCTATAGGATCAGGCCATTTTAAATGTAGTTTTGATACTTTACATCCGAGAAAAGCCTCACTAGAAAGATTGATAGCAGTTATAGGAATTAGTAAAGACTTTAATTGAGAAAAAGTCGTGAACGCTTGATTTCCTATTGATTGTAAATTTGCATCTTGGTTGATTGTTATTTCTTCTAGAGAACTGCAACCGTAAAAAGCTTTGCTTCCTATTTCCTCAACACTATTAGGAATAGTAACCTCTTTAATATTTCTACAACCCTCAAATGCGGCATTTCCTATTATCTTTAAATTATTTGGCAACTTTATACTTTTTAAGTTTATGGCATTACGGAATATACCTATTGGTAGCTCACCATATAAAAAGACATCTTCAAACTTTTTAGCAGGAATCCAGCCGTAGTACTCGAAAGGATTGTCATTCCCTGATTTTATTAAGCATTCTGTCAGGTCAATATCTATTGGATAATCTTTAAAATCTTCGTCAGAACCTAGGCACAGGTGTTTTATTGTCTCAAAATCCAGTCCATTTATGCCTCCAATAATCTTTATAAATCTGATTTGTCGATATTGCTTATAGTCATTCCCTAAGAGGACTTGTAAACTTCCAGGTTTGCTAATTTCTACTGTTAAATCTTTAGAAAATGGAGCAGGCTCTTGTATGACATAAGGGCCACAATCTGTATTGACTAGTCTTCCTTCCTTGTAGAAATCCAAGGCAAAGATACGGCCAAGTCCTTCATTCTTGTTAACACTAACGGATATGGCATATGTGTTGTCTCCTAAAGAATTTATTTTTTGAACTTTAGCCCAGTTGCAATCATACGGATATATTTTTGCTTCGAAATTGTCTTTTGACTTCACTCTAATTTCAATGTTTCCTCCTTCGGCTTTTAAAACATTTTTTTTGTTTTCAGGAGTAATCTTGCTACATCCTTCTTGTGTGATTTTTATGTGGATAGTCTTTTTTGATATAACAAGGTATAATGTTCCTTTTCTCGAATTTGTGTCGCTATTTTGATCAATTCTTATGTTCACTATTCCATGTCCAATACCATTGTTCTCTTCCTCCTCTATCATTGGGTGAATCCAAGTGTCATTTGTAAAAGTGGAAATATTCATATGTTCGAAGGTGGAGAATGGCAAACTAACTTGATTATCTTCTGCGTCTACAAAAATTCCTTCTTGAACAATCTTATCTGTATTTTGTGACCATGTAAATCCGAGTTCGTTATCACTACTATGGCAAGCTGTCATAGTAGTGATAATAACTAATAATATTATTTTAATTACTTTTTTCATTGTATAAACTTTCAATTATAGTCCAATTATTGTATAGTTTTGTAGCATCATCATAGAGATCTTTCGTTTAGGAAGATTTTCTACCCAATCTCTGATTCCGTAAAAATCTAAGACATAGTCTCCCTCTTCTTCATCATTTATGTATGAAAATGCTATTTTCTTAGTAGGATCATAAATATATCTCATATTTGATTTTGAATCTTCAAATAGATACATATTTTTATCATTGTAACCTTTCAGTCTTATACACAAAGGAATTCTTACATCTGGATTATATGTTGTCGCATAGTTGGTTGTATACGTTAATCCTTGAAAAATTGTTCTCATGTGCTTTAGGATATTTTGAACTTTGCTCATCATAACTTGGTTATTATTATTAGTCCTCAATTCTTCATCAGTGGCATTTACATATTCTCCATCACTAAGCACAATTTTGTCTCCTTGGCGTGTGTTGAGTACGGCTGCAACTTCGTAGAGCTTTTCGCCAGATGTTGTTGTTCTTGCCAAGACTTTTACAATTTCAACCTTAGGGTCAATAACTTCTTCTAGTGATTCAAGAAAACCATTTGTTGTGTCATCCATTCGATAGCGAAAGTTTTTTTCTAGTACGAAATCTGACATAGGGAATAGACCACATTCTTCTTCTTCGAGTCCAGAGGATATATCTATGATGGTATGGGTATATCTGTCACTTAAAGAATTGACCCATGAGGTTAAGTCTATTGATAGCTCATCTAATTTTCGTGCGGCAACATCTGCTTGATAAGCAGGATTGCCTCCAAATGTTTGTATACAAATCTCTGTTTCGTTAGTTTCAAACTTCGTTGTACTTCCGGATCCTGTGTTCTTTCCGAAAGAAAGGCTTCCTGAAGCACTATCATTTTTCCATGAATATGAAGCATTAATGTCTTTATCTAGCCCTTTTTCTTTACTTTCAGAAGATGAACCATTGAGGTTTTTCCCCGAATAAAAGGCTATGGCCTTTCCACCTGTAATATAGCTTCTTAGTACAAAATGGCCATATGCGTTTAGTAAATCACCTATTGTGCCTCTGTAAAGATCAGTAAGAAAGGTTGGACTAAGATACTCACGTGCATATATTTTTCTTTGGGCTGTTGTTGTCAAGAGTTCATACTGATTTCCTCTTACTTCTAAGTCAAGTTCCCCATAAACACGATTATTCTCATATGTACTACTAGATTTGAATATTTCTGTCATTTTTTTCTGTCTTCCTATCTTGAAAAGTCCCAAATTGAGTTTAAAGCCTGTTTTTACAGTTTTAGTAACTTGGCTTTTAAATTCATATCTAGACATACCATTGTAGGTAAATGAGTTGTGGTAGGTGTCATTCAAAGGCTTAAACGTAATATTGCTTGGACTCTTTAGTCTAATCTTGTCTATATCTAAGACCGGAAACTTTACATTCTCCATAGAACCAAGTATTGAATTGCCTACAGAATATGAGTAGCCAAGAAAATTGTCTGTTACTTTAGACGATTCAGTGCCTCTAGATTGCTTTCTTATACTAGCAATGAATGGCAAACTTTTTGCGTGAGGGGCAGCTTGATACCTTGCCTGCAGAATGATGTCTTTGGATAGATTCTTATTTGAGACAGAGTCTGTGGACATTTCTTCTTGTGTACAACTGCTGATAGATGCAAAGAGCAGTATGTAAATAAATAATTTAAATAATCTGTTCATTGAGTTTCTATTTAAAATTAAAAGTATTTTATAAAATAATGTCTCCACTTGAACCTATTGGAGTATATTTTATGGTTTCAGAAGGAGTTACTTCCTTTGGGTCTTCTATGATACTTCCTGTCCAAACTCCTTTAAGTATACATTCTCTAATGCTTCCATTAATATTGCATTGAGCTTTTGCAACATAATTTATGGTAACATTATATTTAACAAATTGTAATGACACTTTTGCTATGGTGGATGCTTTGCATCTAATAGGGTGAGCATATACAATGTGCTTGTCTATGTTTTGATAGCTTCCACTTGTAAAGAGAGCATCTGTTACTGTAGAAGTTGTTGGGGCTAAAACTTCTCCTTTTATTACACTTGGACGCTTAAATAACTGCCCCATGTTGCCGAAATGTAAATGAACATTCCATGTGCTTTTATTATAAAATGAACTTTCTATTTCATGAAAATCGAAAGGCACGTCTATGTTTCTTTCGGCAGATGAAGTATTTTTAACTGTTGTCGTTTTTGTAAATGTACTTCTGCTGACTGATGCGGATTCGTAATCGTATTCTAAAGAGATTAAATCAAATTTTTGATCTGGCGTAATTATAAATTCTTGTTGACCTTTGTTCGCTATTCGTTGTGCATAATGTATTTTGTTTCCACTAGTAGCCTCTAATACATAATAGAAAATTGACCATGAATTATTGGGATCAGCTTGCCCCAGATAACTGGTACTTTGAATAGCGTGATAATTCTTATTGTAGTTAGTGGGGAGTATTTTCCATCCCCTATTTGTTAAGGAATTGTTGTCGTCTTTTGCAGCCATCAATATTTTTTCGTCGGGTTTGTTAGTGTAGTATCCAACAGATAGGGGTGTTCTAGAGGCTTCTGAATAAATTTGATATGGTACCCCTGTAGAAGCTGGTAAAACTTCTATATGAAAACGGTTTTTCTTTATGTCATTTGAATTATTTAATTTCACTTCTTTTCCTTTTCCTTCGCAATATAATGATATATATCCACTTGTAGAACCATTTGTCGCAATGGAGCGAACTTTAATGGTAGCAGGTAGCTCTCGAATGGCATACATGTTGCTCTCAAAAGTATCATCTGTATTGATGGAGCGTGTAGAAACTCTAGAACGAAGAGTCAGTATCTCTCCTCTTTTTTTCATTTCTTCTGGAATGATAAACTCCTGAGGCTCCATATCGGAATTCGATGCTTCTTTGATAGATAGTTCTAGAGATGCCTTTTCTGAAGTTGTATTGTCTAATGAATGTTCTTCCTCGTACATATTACAGCTGCTAAGTACTAGAAGAAAGACTAATTTATATATAATTTTAAGCTGTCTCATATTATTATTATTATTTATGATTTTGTTAGTGAATATAGCCAATAAAAGTGTGGGCATTTGTTATAATCATAATGCTTGCTGCTTCTTCAATTATATTTTTGGGAATGTCGAATATCATATAAGGTGTTGAAGTTGCGTTAATTTTATATATGGCATTTCCGAGAGTGTCATTCAGCACAAGATTAAAGCAAATGTTGTTTTTTGAAAATTTGATATCTACGACTTCGTCATCGATTTCGACAATGGGAGTTCTTGTCAGTGGTGGCGTATGACGGATAGGACCTTTTTCTGACTTATCCCAAGGGTACAAATTCATAGGAACTTGTACTCTTTCAGCCTTTGCTAATCCTGAAATCATAAAATTCAGGAAAATAATTAGAATAACTTTTTTCATAAATGCAAACGTTTAAAATTTTGCTGCAAAGTTATCAAAATCTAGAAAAGTAAGAGCAAAATGGAGTGTACAAAGTGTGTACTTATGCAATTAACACGAATGTACATAGTGTAAAATGCTGTTAATTGCATTAGTAATAGTATTTTATAGAGATGTAATTATCTGGTCCCAGTCGGAAGGAGAACCTTGCTTTTTGAAAGATTTTACATACATTCTTCGTCTTGATGCAGTTATGGCTTCTTTGGACACGTTTACAAAATGCGCTATGTTTGTAGGTGAAATGCCGATTTTTATCAGAAGGCAAATCTTGTATTCTCTTTGAGATGTTTCAAGGAAACTGTGAAGGTTTTTGTCAAAATCCAGATAAACAGAATTGATGAGTTGGCTAAGTTCGTTCCACTGGCTTTCTTGTAATCGGAAATGGTTTGTTGTTATCTCTTTTTGTATTAGGCAATATATGTCTGCTTTTTTGATAGCTTCCAATTCTTCAGAGACTCTTGCTTCTGTTTTTATATTTGCTTTTTCTTTGAGTTCTTTGTATCTTGCCAGTTTCAACTGCAGAATTTTTTGTTGTTGTTTGGCATTTCTCATTCTCATGTAGAAGGTGATAACTGTAAGTAGAATGATTGTAACAGTCATAATTAGACCTATTGATTTCGCATAGTTAGTGAAGCGCAGATTTTTGTTCTCTATTTCCAACAGGTCATAATTGTATGACTGTTCTGCTTTTTTTATGGCAGCACTGTTGCTTTCTTTTCTGATAGAGTCATTATAATTTTTGTATGTATATAATAAAGAATGGAGTTTTGAATCTTGTATTTTATTTGCAATAGAGAATAAGACATGTTCTGTAACGTATTGCTTGGCATATATATTTCCGTCAGATAGAATTCTTTTATTATAGTACTCTATTTTTGAAAGGTCCTTGAAGTGTGAATATACTTTTAGGGCAGTAACAAGCATGCCGCTTTTATCGTGTATACTATTTATGTTACTAATATACAGTTCTGTATGATGAAGTGCAAAATCCCATTTCTGCATCTTGATAGATGTAGTTGCTAGTTTATGATGGAAGATAGTTTGCATCATAGAGTCTTTTTTGATGTTAGCAGTTTCTAAGCCCTTTTGATAATATTGTTGAGCTTTGCTTATGTTGTTCTCTTCATAATATATTTCACCTATGTCTTTTATATCGAAAAGCATGTTTCTAGTGTTACCACTTAATGAATCTGCTTTCCATGCAAGTTGCAAAGTCTTAATAGCTTCTTTATTTAGATTCGTATCGCTATATATATATGCCATTTGGCTATATATGTCCCCCTGCAGGGCATAGTTGTCCTTTGCTACATTGTCTTTGGCTTTCTGGTAGAATTCTAGAGATTGGGGCTTGTCGCCAATCTCATAATATACTCTGCCGGCATAGTAATATGCTTCGGCTAGCAGATTGTTATCGCCTGCATGCTGAAAGTAAGAGACCAAATCGTCAATGTGATGCTTTTGTTTGTTGATGGGGCGGTAAGCTTTGTCAGCAGCCTTGAGTCTAAGAAGTTGCTCGTATTTCTTGTTGGCAGTTGACATTTGTTTATTGGTCTTGTGTAAGCTGTCAAGCATGGCTTCACCTTGTTTGTAATTGGTGGAAAGCAACTGGTCGCATTCTCTTAATTCGGGAGAGAAGGTTTTCTTACAACTGCAAATAGCCAGCAAGATGATACTTGCTATCGTCAAAAAGGAGCAAAATTTAATTTTTCTCATTTTCTGTATATCTTATACCTTATTATTTATATATAGGGGTTCAGTAAAGCAGCACCAATCCTGCGAATGCCGAGTAGAGAATCATGCGGATGGGGTTGATGTGCATCACCTTCACGCCGATGAATGTGGCAAAGAAGAGGGCGATGGAGATGTAGAAATGCCATGGATTCTGAGGGGTGGAGAAGTTCTCGCCATTCATCAGGAGCAGGGCTGCGGCTCCCACCAAACCAACGATGGCAGGACGAAGACCGATGAAGATGCTCTGAACGGCTGAGGTTTTCATATACTTGTACAGCATTCTGCTGATAAGAATCATCAAAATCAAGGAAGGAAGAACCAAGGCAAAGGTTGCCACGGCACTGCCCAATACCGCCATCATGCCACTCATGCCTGCATTGTGCACGGCGGTATAACCGCAATAGGTAGCAGCGTTGATGCCGATAGGTCCTGGTGTCATCTGCGAGATGGCGACAACATCGGTAAACTCTTGCATCGTCATCCAATGATACTGGGTAACCACCTGACCCTGGATGAGGGAAATCATAGAGTAGCCACCTCCGAATCCGAAGATGCCTATCTGAAGGAATACGATGAAAAGCTGAAGAAATATCATATATATATAATAATGTGTAAAGTTAATAGGGCATTCCTATATATTAGGCGTAGCCCCTATAAACTATTAACTATAAACTTTTAACTAGTCTTATTCCGTTGGCTGGATAAACTGTCCATAGATGTATCCACCCACGGCAGCTGCGATGATTACCCAGATTGGGTTGACGCCCAAAAGCCAAATCAGAAGGGCGGATAGAATAGGTATCCAGCAGTTGACAAGCGAAATACCGGCACTCTTGGCAAGCGAGAATGTTGGTACGGCTATCAATGCTACAACGGCAGGACGGATGCCCGCAAACATGGCAGCAACAACCTTGTTGTCTTCAAACTGATGGAAAAACATGGCTATCGCTAAGATAATAAGGAACGATGGCAACGAAGCGCCGAGGGTGCAGACGATGGCTCCCGGTGTCTTTGCCAACTTATATCCGAGCAGGGAACTCATGTTGATGGCCAGGGCACCCGGACAAACCTGGGTAGTAGCGATGGCATCCAGAAATTCCTCCTTCGTCATCCAATGATGCTTGTCAACGACTTCGGATTCTATAATAGGAATCATGGCATAGCCACCCCCAAAGGTGACTATGCCAATCTTCATAAATGTTTTGAATAATGTGGAATATTGAACTTTCATTCAATGATCAATTATACATTATTAATTATACATTGTAAATTACTTTACTCTTTCTTCAATCCACTGACGTGCATTGACAAATGCCTCAATCCAAGGTGTTACCTCATCGTTGCGGTGGTCAGCTGGATACCAGGCATTCTGCCATGGGAAGATGGCACGCTCCAAGTGTGGCATCATAGCCAAGTGGCGACCATCTGCAGAGCAGATACCTGCTACGTTGTAGTCACTGCCGTTAGGATTACCTGGATACTCAGCGTAGTTGTACTTCGCAATGATGTTGTAGTGATCCTCTGGCTCTGGCAAGTAGAAACGGCCCTCGCCGTGAGCTACCCAGATACCGAGCTTATCACCGCTCAAGCTACCGAACATCACACTGTCGTTCTGAGGAATAGTCAAACCGAGGAATGTACTCTCGAACTTCTTAGATGTGTTGTGGCAGAGGTGTGAACGATGCTTGTGCTCAGGATTGATGAGGTTCAACTCAACCATCAGCTGGCAACCGTTGCAGATACCGAGTGAAAGGGTATCCTCACGGGCATAGAACTTATCGAGTGCCTCCTTAGCCTTAGGATTGTAGAGGAATGCACCAGCCCAACCCTTGGCAGAACCGAGAACGTCGGAGTTAGAGAAACCACCGCAGAATACGATGAAGTTCACATCCTCCAGAGTCTCACGACCAGAAATCAAGTCGGTCATCATCACATCCTTTACATCGAAGCCGGCGAGATACATAGAGTATGCCATCTCACGCTCACCATTGGTACCCTTCTCACGGATGATAGCTGCCTTGATGCCAGATGGCTTGCGACGGTTAGCGTCGAGACCATAGCTAGACAAGGTACCCTTGAAGCTATAACCAAACTTCATCTCGATAGGCTGCTTCTTATAGTTGGTGAAGCGCTTCTTAGCCATACCGTTCATGCTCTGCTTGCGGTCGAGGAGGTAAGAGGTCTTATACCAAGTATCGCGCAAAGCGTTGATGTCGAACTCGTGCTCGAAGCCTTCCTTCTTGATGATGATTTTGCGGAGCTCAGGAGCTGGATAACCAATCTTGGCATAGCCGATGCCGTTCTCATCGAAGAATGCCTTCAACTCGTCCTTGTGAGCATCGCTTACCTGGATCACAACACCTGGGTTCTCTGCGAAGAGAGTCTTGATGATGTCGGCATCTGCAATGTCGTGGAGGTTGATCTTCATACCGCCCTCTACGTTGGCGAATGTCATCTCGAGGAGAGTTGTAATCAAACCACCGGCGCTGATATCGTGACCAGCCATTACCCAACCACGGTTGATGAGCTCCTGTACGGCGTTGAAGCAGTCAACGAAGTACTCTGGGTTCTTCACGGTAGGAACATCGCTGCCCACCTTGCCCAGGCTCTGAGCGAAAGCAGAACCACCGAGGCGCTGCTCGTCGAAGCTGAAGTCGATATGGTAGAGGCTAGAGTTCTTGTCGTTAACGAGAACTGGGCTAACCACCTTCTTGACATCTGAAACCTCACCACCGGCACTTACGATAACGGTACCAGGAGCGATGATCTTCTCGCCGTTAGGATACTGCTGGGTCAATGAGAGAGAGTCCTTACCTGTTGGTACGTTTACGTGGATGGCGCAGCAGAAGTCTGACAATGCCTTCACACCCTCGTACAAACGGGCATCCTCACCCTTCTGGCTGCGGCAAGGCCACATCCAGTTAGCAGAGAGGCTGATGCTGTCCATGCCATCTGCCAATGGAGCCCAGATAATATTGGTCAATGATTCTGCTACAGAGAGTACAGAACCTGCCTTAGGATCAGCAAGACCTGCCTGAGGAGCATGACCCATTGCAGTTACGATACCCTTCTCGCCACGGTAGTCGAGTGCTACGACACCACAGTCAGAAAGTGGCAACTGAATCTGACCCTGACCCTGCTGACGGGCAATCTTACCTGTTACGGAACGGTCCACCTTGTTGGTCAACCAGTCCTTACAAGCCACAGCCTCCATCTGGAGAACACGCTGCAAGTACTCGTCGAGGTTATCTGCAGAATAAGTTACATCTTCATATTTACGCTCTACGGTCTCATCTACCATCACTGTCTTAGGAGTATGACCGAACATCTGAGCTACATCGAGGTCGAATGGCTTCACGCCGTCAGCCTGCTTGAAGCTGAAGTGAGCATCGCCAGTAGTCTCACCAACCACGTACATTGGAGCACGCTCACGGTCGGCAATCTTCTGAACCTCGCTGATATACTTCTCGTCGATGAGCAAGCCCATACGCTCCTGGCTCTCGTTGGCGATGATTTCCTTGGCGCTCAAAGTCTTGTCGCCGATAGGCAACTTAGACATATCGATTTCGCCACCGCACTCTTCTACCAACTCAGAGAGACAGTTCAAGTGACCGGCTGAACCGTGGTCGTGGATGCTGACTACTGGGTTCTCATCGTTCTCAACGAGTGCACGAACCAGGTTGTAGGCACGCTTCTGCATCTCAGGGTTGGCACGCTGAACAGCGTTCAACTCGATACCGTTGCTGTAACGGCCTGTATCTACAGAAGAAACAGAACCACCACCGAGACCGATGCGATAGTTGTCACCACCTACTACGACAACCTTGTTGCCCTTCTGTGGCTCACCCTTCTTATAGTCACGCTTCTTGCCGTAGCCTACACCACCAGCAAGCATGATAACCTTATCGTATGCATACTTCTCACCGTTCTCCTCGTGCTCGAATGTAAGCACAGAACCGGTGATGAGAGGCTGACCGAACTTGTTACCGAAGTCTGATGCACCGTTAGAAGCCTTGATCAGAATCTGCTCTGGAGTCTGATAGAGCCACTTACGTACTGGCATGATGTCTTCCCAGTCGCGCTCAACATCGCTCTTGCCGTTGTCATCCTTCAGGCGAGGATAAGCAGTCATGTAGCAGGCAGTACCTGCGATAGGCCATGAACCTACACCACCACCCATACGGTCGC
>OCKZ01000123.1_pt1 | contig 12136 bp, 11 predicted proteins | sample 1495951 | NCBI WGS metagenome assembly OCKZ01 (sample SAMN03418277, study PRJEB22391) | human gut metagenome | biome: human-gut; feature: organic feature; material: feces | host: Homo sapiens | place: Tanzania | collected 2013-01 | reverse complement strand
GGCATTTACTGCTTTCGCCTTAGCTTCAAACACCTTTTCGGAATGGTGGACGACAAAGACGTAACTCATGTCATGGCTATGCTACCGAAAGATGCAGTCTACTATTTCTGCAAAGCAACAACACATCGAGCCATAACTGAAGATAAAATACAGAAAATAGGAGAGGAATGCGGTCTTCACGGCACATGTTACAATAGTGTTGAAGCTGCGTATAACGTAGCTTGCAATGAGGCTTCGCCAGAAGATTTTATCTTCATTGGAGGTAGCAGTTATGTGGTTGCTGACCTTCTTACCTATTTAGAAAATAACAATTAATTGTTTTTAACGGAAAGCACCAAGTAATTTTGGTGCTTTCTTTTGTATGTTACATTTTTTTTTGGTTACTTTGCATACTATATAAGTAACTAAAAACTTAATTTATGATTAACACAACCGAAACAGAAAATATCTGCGGTCTGAAGAGAAGCGATTTTCAGACTACAGTAGGCGGTAAAGAGACCGACCTTTATATCTTGAAAAACAATCAAGGCAATGAGGTTGCTATTACTAATTATGGTGGTGCACTCGTTGCAATTATGGTTCCAGATAAGAATGGCAATAGAGCTAATGTGATTCAGGGCCATGACAACATTCAAGACGTTATAAATTCTCCCGAACCTTATTTGTCTACACTTGTAGGACGTTATGGCAATCGTATCTGCAAGGGACGTTTTCAGCTTCATGGCAAGGAATATCAGTTGCCTATTAACAATGGTCCAAACTGTTTACATGGTGGCTTGAAAGGCTTCAACGCAAAAGTATGGGAAGCACTTCAGATGAACGAGCACACACTCGTACTGAAGTACGTAAGTCCTTATGGTGAAGAAGGTTTCTCGGGCGAGATGAAAGTAACAGTTGAATACTCGTTCACTGACGACAACGAACTTGTTATTGAATATATGGCTACAACAAATAAGAAGACTGTTGTAAACCTAACAAGTCATGGATTCTTCTCACTCGCAGGCATTGCAAATCCAACTCCTTCTATCGAAAATCTGGAGTGCGAGATCAATGCAGACTACTATCTGCCGATTGACGAGACTTCTATCCCAACCGGTGAGGTGCGTTTCGTAAAGGGTACACCATTCGACTTCCGTACGCCGAAGACTGTTGGTCAGGACATTGATGCCGACCACGAACAAATCAAGAATGGTGCAGGTTATGACCATTGCTTCGTGCTCAACAAGAAGGAAGAGGGCGAACTCAGCTTTGCAGCACGTATCAAGGAGCCGGTAAGTGGCAGAACAATGGAGGTGTATACCACAGAGCCAGGTGTTCAGGTTTACAGCGACAACTGGGCTGACGGATATAAGGGACAGAACGGTGCTACATTCCCACGTCGCAGTGCTATCTGCTTTGAAGCACAGCACTTCCCTGATTCACCGAACCATCCATACTTCCCATCAGTGGTTTTGAATCCTGGTGAACAGTATACACAGAAGACAGTGTATAAGTTCGGAGTAGAAAAGTAGACAAACTATGTAGCGGAGGTTGCACGCCTCCGCTACACTGCATAAAATAATGCGGAGGAATCACCCCTCCGCAACTTTGTTGAATGTACTAATCAATAAAAAAATAACTAAAACAACAAAAAAAACAATGGGAAATTCCACAACAAAAAAAGGTAACTTCGTTGCTATCATTGCAATGATTTTCCTCTTTGCTATGATTGCCTTTGTGACCAACCTTTGCTCACCAATGGCTGTCATTCTGAAAAACAACTTTAGTGTATCTGATACTCTTGCACAGGTAGGCAACTATGGCAACTTTGGCGCTTACTTCCTTATGGGTATCCCAGCAGGTCTTCTTATTCAGAAGTTTGGCTACAAGAAGACAGCCCTCCTCGCTCTGATTGTAGGTATTGTTGGACTTCTTATCCAGTGGCTCAGTGGCTCTATGGGCTTCGTTGTTTACCTTATTGGTGCTTTCATTTCTGGTCTTTGCATGTGTATGCTCAACACCGTTGTAAACCCAATGCTTAACCTTCTTGGTGGTGGTGGCAACACTGGTAACCAATTGGTTCAGATTGGTGGCGTATTTAATTCGGCTGCAGCCGTTTGTGTTTACATCCTTATGGGTGCACTTATTGGCGATGCAAGTACTGCTAAGGTTTCAGCTGCAACTCCAGCGTTGATGATTGCACTTGCAATCTTTGTTTTCGCACTCGTTGTTATTTTCTTCACAAAGATTCAGGAGCCAGAACAGCCTAAGGCAGACACATTGGCAGACGACAAATATAGCTGCTTCTCATTCCGTCACTTCAAACTTGGTATGCTTGCAATTGCAATCTATGGTGCGGTGGAGGTTTGTCCTCCAACATACATCCTTGCTTACCTTACTTCAGCTAAGGATGCAGTAAACCCAGGTCTTGCTATGGATGCAGGTTACGTTGGTACTCTTAGTGCTGTTTACTTTATCTTCATGCTGATCGGACGTTTCGTAGGCGGTATGATTGGTGGTAAGGTTTCTGCTAAGACGATGATTGCTACCGTTAGCTTCGTTGCAATGGTACTTGTTGCATTGGGTATCATGCTCCCCGTTGAACAGACTATTAGTTTCCCGGGTATTGACTACACAACACTCAGTCTGAAATGGGGTGAGATACCTGTTGGTATCTTTGCAATTATGCTCGTTGGTTTCTGTGCATCTGTGATGTGGGGTGGTATCTTCAACCTTGCTACCGAAGGTCTTGGCAAATACACAGCAAAGGCTTCAGGCGCTTTCATGATGATGGTTGCAGGCTTCGCAGTTATGATTGGTATTCAGGGCTTTGTTATTGACTTCACGCATGACTACATGACAAGTTTCGTAGTAGTACTTCTTGCTGCTGCATACATTTTCTACTACGCTCTTTGGGGCTCAAAGAATGTCAATACAGACATTCCTGTAGAATAATCATATTGAATATATAAGGGCTTGCTCTTGCGGGCAAGCCTTTTTGCACTAATAAAACATTTATAACTAAAACCTTATTAATTATGGATATCGAATTTGTAAGAAGTCGCTTCATTAAGCACTTCGACGGTAAGACAGGAAATATTTATCAGTCACCAGGTCGTATCAATCTCATTGGTGAGCACACTGACTATAACGGAGGTTTCGTATTCCCTGGTGCTGTGGACAAGGGTATTATGGCAGAGCTTCGCCCGAATGGCACAAACACTGTTATGTGTTACTCAATCGACCTCAAGGACCGTGTAGAGTTCAAAGTTGATGATCCTCAAGGACCACGCGCAAGTTGGGCACGCTACATCTATGGCGTTGTTCAGGAGATGCGTAAACTCGGTGTTGACGTGAAGGGCTTCAATACAGCGTTTGCTGGTGACGTTCCTCTCGGTGCTGGTATGTCTTCTTCTGCTGCTCTCGAGAGCTGCTTCGCTTTTGCTATCAACGATCTCTTCGGCGATAACAAGGTAAGTAAGTGGGATATGGCTCTCGCAGGTCAGGCTACAGAGCACAACTACTGTGGTGTAAACTGCGGTATCATGGACCAGTTTGCAAGTGTATTCGGTAAGGAAGGTTGCCTCATGCGTCTCGACTGCAACAGCCGTGAATTCGAATACTTCCCGTTCCGTCCGGTTGGCTACAAGCTTGTTCTTCTGAATTCTTGCGTAAAGCACGAACTTGCAGGTTCTCCATACAACGATCGTCGCAACTCTTGCGAGAATGTCGTTAAGCATATCGCAGCGAAACATCCTGAGGCTCACTTCGAGACTCTGCGCGACTGCACATGGGAGCAACTTGAGGAGGTTAAGGCAGAAGTAGGCGAGGAAGACTACAAGCGTGCACACTTCGTACTTGGCGAGAAAGATCGTGTACTTGCCGTCTGCGAAGCTCTTAACGCAGGTGACTACGAGACTGTAGGCAAGAAAATGTACGAAACACACGAGGGTCTGAGCAAGGAGTATGAGGTTTCATGCGAAGAGCTCGACTTCCTCAATGACATCGCTAAGGAGAACGGCGTAACCGGTAGCCGCATCATGGGTGGTGGATTCGGTGGTTGTACAATCAACCTCGTTAAGGAAGAGCTTTACGATCAGTTCATCGCTGACGCTAAGGCAAAGTACTCTGCAAAATATGGCAAGGAGCCTAAGGTTATCGACGTTGTTATTAGCGACGGTTCGCACAAGGTATGCTAATTTAGCAATATAATAATATGTGTTAGGGCAATCCAATAGTGATATTGAGTTGCCCTTTTTCTATTGTTATTAAGTAAAAGGAAGCATTGGTTCTTCATAGTGTATTTTTGGTTCCTTTTCTTCTTTTGACTTTTCATCTCCACTACTTACACCAAGTCCCATTAACCTTATTGGGTGTAAGGCATTAAATTCAATTTTAGCAAGAAGTTTTTTTGCTAATGGCAGTATCTCATGTTTCGTCAAGAGTGGGGTAGTGTGGGTTACACTTCTCGTGACTTGCGTGAAATCAGCATACTTTACTTTTAGTGTAAGTGTGTGTCCTACAAAACCGCTTTCATACAAACGATTAACAAGTTCAATAGTTATATGATATAACTCAATAATGACATTAGAACGTATTGAAAGATCTTGCATAAAGGTATTTTCACAACTCATTGATTTTCTCACATTACGAACTTCTATCGGACTATCATCTATGCCACGAGCATAGTTATAGAATTGTTGTCCACGCTTCCCAAAAAGACGTGTTAAAGTAGTAAGCGATTGACCACGCAATTGTTTGACTGTAAAGATACCAAGCGAATGTAGCTCAAGGGCTGTCTTATGACCAACAAGCCACAAGTCTTCAACCTTCAATTTGTCAAGAAACGTTATCGCATTGTCTGGATGTATAACACAAAGTCCATCTGGCTTATTATAATCAGATGCTATTTTTGCGAGTAATTGGCAATAGGAACCACCGGCAGAAGCCGTAAGCCCAATTTCTTTACAAATTGCGAACTTTATTTCCTTAGCTATATCAATTGCAAGTTCTATATTTTTCTTATTCTCTGTGACATCAAGAAATGCTTCGTCAAGTGAGATTGGTTCAATCAGATCAGTATACCTCTGAAAAATTTTATGAATTGCATCTGAGATTTCCTTGTAACGCTCAAAATGCGGTTCTACAATATGCAGATCTGAACACAACCGCTTAGCCATACGTATGGATTGTGCAGAATGTACACCATAACGACGCGCTTCATAACTGGCTGTAGACACAACACCTCGTTCTGAGTCGTGCCCAACAATAACAGGCACACCCAAAAGCGCAGGATTGTCAAGACATTCAACTGCTGCATAAAAACAATCCATATCTATATGTATTACCTTACGATTGTATTGCATTTTTGATTAATTTATAGCAACTATCAAGACTCTTGATATTGATTTCAAAAGTACAAAATATTATTGAAAAACTATCATTGTGGTTGTTACAAATTGACATTCTTTGGTACTAATACGAATAAGTTATAATGGACACTATGATAAAGATTTTTTCATAAAGTTATGATTAATTGATTTATATCAAGTAGGAACACAATGCACAAACGAAAAAGCATTAGAATTTTATACGTTGTGCACCTCTTCTGTGGTAGAGGTCGGAAGCGTGTCCCGATTGACATTATCAAGGCAAGTGGCTTACGCCGTCAAGCTAAACGGCGTTGTTTGGGTTGGGCTAATCATCGCGCTAACCGCTTGGTCGACCTCGCTGCGCTCACGTTTCGGACTACAGTCCGAGCGCAATGCGCAAGGGCGTAGGGTGGAGTGCGTTGCACTCTTTTGGCTGCACCGCAACAAGTTGCTACGCAGTTACTACAGGATATAAAAAACGCGCGCAGGCGAAAGAACACCCGCACGCGACATTAATTTTTTAAACGTGCCAAAAAAGCTGATAAAATGCGATAATAAACACGTAAGAACTTAAAACCTACATAAAAACATGTGAACATAAATAAAGCAAATAAAGTCCACAACAAAGTACTAAAAATATAATATATTGTTTCCATGCCACAAAGTTAATAATTTTGTGGCGAATAAGTGACAACATTTTTATTATTTGTTGTGTTAGCATTACCCGAAGAAGAACCAGGAAGAACACCGAGAATAATTTTAGCATAGTCTTTAACCTCATCATTAAAGGCTGAAATATTTTCACGAGCAAGTTCTAAATAATAATCTTTATAATCTCGCCAAGATGCGTGACCGCTCTTAATACGATTATACGCTTCTTCCGCTTCACGACTCCAACGGTCGGCAAGAGTACGAGGAACATTTAAAATCTCCTTACGCTTCATTTCCAACTGCTGCAAAGTAACACGATTAAAGGCTTCTTGCAACTTATCGGGCTGCGTCCACAAAGCAAGCTCATTTTGCAAACGTTGTCCTTTCGTTAACTCGTCTTCGTGCTTCTCCTTAGACTTATTAAGAGATGCAGAAGAATAACTTTCAGTGGCAGAAGCATTATTCTTGCGTATTTCGCTAAGTTGTACACGTGGCTTACCTTTTTCTGTAACAATTTGTGCGTCTGTGAGGTCATAAGCCTTTTGAAGATTTTTAAACTGCTGAATAAGAATATCATATTCTGCTTTTGTCTTAGCTCGAGCGAACTCTGCGTTAATAGCTTCAATCTTCTGCAATGCTTCAGCACGTTTAGAACTTGCAACCATTTCATCCGTTTTTGCACTCTGTTGGCGGTCATAGTATTGTTTATCGACAGCAAATTTAAACGCATCCTTAGCATAATTCAACATTCCTACGCCAATATCTTGATTTAGCTTCTTTATCTTTAGAGCGTTCTCCATTGCACGTGTAGCATTATCAATATTTTTGGCGGTAGTGTCAGACTCAACATTTTTACGTTGAGCATCAACAAGACTATCCTGCATAAAAGAACGTAGTGAAGTTGACAATTGTTGTCCTAAACCCATAGGTGAAGGAATACTAACGGGGCTTGCTTGGTCAACATTCGCAGAGCTCGTAACGTTGCCATCAGTACCGAAAGCAGTATTAATACCTGCCTTTTCTTTACCAAGTTGAGACAAATAAGCTTGGTCTTGTGTTAATTCACGCTGACGCTGATAAGCTATTGCTGCGTTCTCTTGATTATAACGGTTTTGACGAGCCATCAATTTTTTTTGATAGTTATAATCCATAGCACCGCCAGCAATAGAACCACCAACACCAAGAACAGAGCTAACTAAACCACTTAAAAAACCCATAATAAAAAAGTTTTAAAGGGTGCATAAGACTATGCACCCGAATTAAACAATTAGTTTGTAGACTGATTAACCGTACTATTATCCATTTCGTCAATAGTATCGTAAGAGTTTTGAACAGGCTTAAGCCAATTCTTAACTTTTACATCAAAAATAGTCTGACAGATAAAATTATCATTAACGCCATAATCAGCGTAAGACAAAGAATCTGCAAAATACCAAGGCAAATCTAAATCGCCTTTAACATTGTAAAAAAGGCGGTTATAATTCGACAAAAAACCATACTTGCAAATTTGCTGCCATGAGATAGACGCAGAAGGCACACCATTACGTTCAATTGTAAATAGAAAATTAGTTTTACTTACATTGCCTTGAGAATCTTTTTTATCTTCATAATAACCGGAATGTCCAAGTATAAGACGGTCGTTAAAATATGGCAACAAATCACGTTTAAAATAACCACAATACATGTCACCATTAACAATATTCTTCTTAACCTTAAAACCAGTGTAACGAGGAACCCAACCAAAACCTTTACTTGTAAGTCCTAAATCTGTTTTATTTGCATCACCAAGCAAAAAGTTATCACTAAGAAAAACGCCTTTTGGTGTGAACTCATAGCCAAGCGCATCAAATTCGGGACGTGGTATAGTATCATTGTCAATAGCATACAAAGTAGGGTCATTACCTTGGAATATATTAGTAATAGGGACAATACAAGACATTACAAATACAAAGCCGTGAGTAGGAGCCTTAAAAGTAAAACCACCTTTACCGAAACCGATACCTTTACCGGCGTAGGAGCCAAGATAATCGCCCTTATCAGCGTTACCAACATCGGCAGTTTCCGAAGTACTGAAAACATCGTCTATATCAATAGGCGTGCGCCATTCAGATATATTAAAGCTATCTTTGAAGAGGTCAAAAGAAACGTCACTACCGTAGTGTACTTTTACCCAATCCGATAAACGCTTACCAATAACACTATCCTTACTAACAAAACGAGTCAAACGACGCAGCAAATCAATACTTAACCATGTAGCCAAAGGAGGATTACCAATATTATTGGGAACTCCAAAGTTATTAGGTTTAATATAACCTGGAGTATTATTAGATGCATAATCAACAAGCGAATACAACGAAGTATTAACAGCAGGAAGACGTTGCGCTGCACCATTCATAGGCCTTGAACGATGAGCAGCAATATAGCTACTTGCATCGGTATAATATAACTCTTGGAAATCACGAAGAAATAACAAAAAATCTTTCATGATGGCAGATGAAAGACCACCTTCCAACTGATAAAAATTAACATTATACTCCCAAATATAACCTATAATTTTAAAGCAATTTGTCTGTTCAAATTGTATCTCACGTGTAAGACCAAAATAATCATAATACGCTTTATAGTATGCCAAAAGTGGGGCAATACTAACAGGCTTATTATCCTCACCGTTCAGAGAATAACCAAGTCCTAAAAACTGCTTACGCAAACACTTAGCACGAGTGGAAAAAGCAAAACAATAAAGATAAGTTTTACCATCATCACCAGTCAATTGTACTATGTAATCAGACTGAATGGGAACAATACCATCATGAAAGTCAGTAACTTGCACAAAATCAGGACCAAATTCGCTAAAAAGACTACCAACAAAGCCTAAACGCTTACGCAAATAACTATTGAAAGTAATTCTATTAGAATTATTATTAATATCAACATCATTCATAACTTGCCATTCTTCAACAGAACTTGTACCAACTCTTTTATAAACCGTACAAGCCGAAAGGCATAAAACATTCCAAAGAAGAAATGAATTAGTAGTTACAGGCATCTGAATAGGCTTGACAGATACACCCGAAGGAGTAGTAAAAGAAATTTGACTTAACAAACTCTCATAATAAGGTACAACGTCTGTCATTTTTACAAAACGTGCGTAGTTCTGCAAGTACATACGAGCAAACGAAGGCGTAGGCATAGGAGCCAAGCGAACTAACTGCTTAGAAGAAACACTAATAGTAGAATTAGGCAACATATACTGCGAAAGAAGTGGCTGCAAAAAGCCGAAATCCATTGTAGTATTATTGTCGAAACTCATGTTATGAGTATAATTTTTATTGGCAGAAGTGCCTAAAATAACTGATTTAAAAGACATAATTTAAAATTTAAAGATTAAACATTTGTAGGTTCTTGTACAGGTTCTTGTACAGGTTCTTGTGCAGGTTCTTGTACAGGTTCTTGTGCAGACAAAGAAACATCAAGAATGTTTTCAACATCTGAATACGGATTACTAAAAATAGCAGGGTCAACGGCAGAAAGAGGTTGACCAGTAGCCATAAGGGCAGACAACTTGTAATCGTCAACGTCTGGGAATGTTTCCGCAATCTCTGACGCATCAACTTTTACAACGGTTTCAACCTCTACACCGTCAACAACATTTGTTTTAACAACATCGTCCATAACCTTACAAGAGCGAGAAAAGGACGGATTAAATTTACAATTTCTAAAAGCCATAAAATAAAAATTTAAAGTTTAACATAATTTTTCATCATAACCGTAAGCACCTTGAATGTGTTTAGCTTTTTCAATAGCTTCACCACGTTTTGAGTAATGATATAAATTATATTCTTCAAGAGCTCGGGAAAGTCTGCAATAATTTTCTTCAAAATCCTTATAACAATTAAGTTCTTCAAATGTCAACTTATCAGATATAATGGGAATATCTGGGAACATAGAGGATGTTAAAAGTATATCAGACAAGGCTATATTATCATGCCTTAAATAATACACATTTTCCCAAAAATCAACATTCCAAAAATTCGCCTTGTTATCTCCAAACTTGTAATAAAACATTTTAAGTTGAGTAGGCGAAAACTGCTTTAGAAGACAATGCCATAAGGCTTGCTTTTTGAAGTCTGAACGAATAAACAAAGAAGATAAACCGAACTTATTTAAGGTAAAATCCGATTTAAACTTAAGTTTACTATGAGATACCAATAGCATACGTTCATAAATCTTCTGTGTAACACGTTCAACACGTTGCTTGAAATTGAACCAAAGCCACTTAGCACCGAAATTTGACAAAACACGATCATACACCTTTTTACGGGTTTTGATTGAATACAAACCGAAGTGAATGTTATCGTACATTAAGCGACTTATAGCACTATCCCATAATTTTACATATTTCTGTTGCAAAGGGCTCCAAATACCTTTAGTAATAAGGTCTTCAATGTCCTTTTGTGTACCATTAGCAACAATTCTTGCTACAGGAGCGAAACCAATATTATTAGACTTGTAAGACTTAGGGCAACAGTTACGAAATTCGGGATATTTCTCATAAAAATAAGTAACATCATCGTTTTTCATGTACGACAAATCTTTGCAAATATACTTGCATACGTACTTTGCGCCAGCCTTTTGAGAGCGAAAACGAGGGTCTTTATTACGTCCTTTGTCATCAACGTAAACGCCAAATTTACCGAGCTTAGGGAACATAAAACCAAGACTGCAAGACGGCTTATAATGTCCGTTTTTATCACGTTCGTAAAGCCAACACCAACATTCACGGCACATCTCTACAAATTCCTTATAACGTTTACCGTCACGAATAAGAAAGATAGAATGATAATGGGGGCGTTGAGTATTTTTGCCATATTCAGAGCAGACAAAATGGCGATAGAAGTCGTTACCAAACGCACGACGAGAACGCGTTTTAACTCTATCCAAAAAGGCTAAAATATCCGAAGACGAGAAACAAGGTACTGAAATTCCTTCACGTTCAAAGTGAGGAAGACAAGCATTATTATAAGTGAAAGTAAGCATTAAGCCAATACCACCATTCTTGTACCATTCGGCAACCTCAAGGCAAAGACGGTCTTCCCATGTGCTTTTGCGTGCATCTCTACAAGACGCACAACGACCACACGGCACCACATTTTGAGCAGAAGACAAATGGGGCAAATAGTATCGGGCGTTACTCTGAATAGTGATAGGGCTTAAACACATAATTACTTAATTTTTATAGATAGTGTACCATTATGATGAATGTACGTAGTATCTACTGTGTAAATACTTGTACGTCCGTACGAATTGCTATCATAGCGAGCAGCAGCGCACGAAGTGAAGAAAGCCACAATAGCTGAACAGATAGCCACAAGAATAGCAATAAGTAATTGTTTCAAAGTTTTATTCATACTTAGATATTTTTTTAAATTTAACAAATGAATATAATTTTTCACGCAAGGGAATATCAATTACGATACAAAGATAAAGTAAAAAATATTATATAATGGACATTATGATAAATAACTAATTGTTTGTATTACAATTGAAAACTACCGCCTAATCAAAAGAATACTCCATCTTTAATTTCGACTTTGTTTTCATTTTGCTGTTGATATATCATTTTTGATTAGAAAGGCATACCAACAGCAAAATGGAAAGTCATATCATTCCAGTGTGGATTTGTTATTGGAAAGTGTTCTTTGCGTGTATCATAAGCTGGATTTACGGCTTTCATACCGAAGTCGATACGCATAATGAAGTAATCGAGATTTAGGCGCAAACCTAAACCATATCCAACTGCGATTTGTTTGTAGAACTCGTTGAATCTGAATTGACCTCCAGGTTGATCTTTGTAATCCTTTAGAGTCCATATATTGCCAGCGTCCACAAAGAATGCACAGTTGAACTTCCAAAATAGAAATGTACGCAATTCCATATTCATATCAAGTTTCATATCACCAGTCTGATTAATGAAATCAATACGTCCATCCTTCCCTTTGAATTTTCCAGGGCCAAGAGCTCGAACATTCCAACCTCTTACAGAATTTGCACCTCCAGAGAAGTAGCGTTTTTCAAACGGAAGAATAGTACTATTTCCATATGGATATGCAATACCAAGACATTACAAGGATATA
>OCKZ01000122.1_pt1 | contig 12161 bp, 7 predicted proteins | sample 1495951 | NCBI WGS metagenome assembly OCKZ01 (sample SAMN03418277, study PRJEB22391) | human gut metagenome | biome: human-gut; feature: organic feature; material: feces | host: Homo sapiens | place: Tanzania | collected 2013-01 | reverse complement strand
CAATCACTCGCTCGTCCTTGGCTCCCATGTATAGCGACTGCTGCTGAAACTTAGTCAAGTAAATGTTGTGTGCTTGCTGCATGTCTTTGAGTTTTGAGTTTTGAATTTTGAGTTTTGAATTATCGGCTATGCCGATTTTGAGTTATTCAGTTTTGAATTGATTAGCCTCCAATTCAAAATTCATAAATTCACAATCGCAGGCTTTAGCCGAGAATAACTCAAAGCTCAAAATTCCTAATTGCTGTAGGCTTGTGTCCGATATGCCACTTATTGCACGTCCTGCACCGATACACCGTATAGACCTGTGCCTTCAGTTTAGGGTTCTCCTGTAAGAACTCCCACGCATCATCTTCCGTCTTGTAAGCCTTCTTCGCCTTCCATGAGTGCTGCTTGCGTGTGTAGTGTTCGGGATCTGGCTTAAATGGCGGCACCTTGTTGAAGTACTTTTCCATTTTTGAGTTTTGAGTTTTGAATGTCGAGTTGGTCGGCAAGCCGATTTTGAGTTATCCAATTTTGAATTTTTGTGTTATTTTGTGTTTCCTGTTGTTCTATCCCCTCAGTTAAACCATTTTACAGCAGTCTCGCCCTTATATCCCTTCTCCCATACAAACCATGCGTAGGCGGCTGCACTGCTGCCGTAAGCCTCGAAATCGCCGTTCTTGGCGCATTTCAGTCGTGACGAACTTACCCAAATGCGAATGGGTGGGGTAGAACGGAATAGCGAGCGACGCGCCTTGCCTTCGAGGAACGTCAGTTTGAGGAACATCGCCACTTTCTTTCCTTCGGGAATGATGCTCAGAGCCTTCTCTACAAACTCCTGCGCGAATTTGTACGGTGGGTTAGTAACGATGTTGCCGTCCCATGCCAAATTATCAATAGCGAGGAAGTCAGCCACCTCGCCGTAGCCTCTATCCACAAGGTCGCGGCTCACCACCTCATACCCTGCTGCCTTCAGCACCTCGCTCATGTGTCCCTCGCCGCACGAAGGCTCTAATATTCTCCCCTCGAACTTCTCCAACTTGCAGAGCCATTCCGTAGCCTTGGGCTCTGTTGCATAATAATCCTCTCGCTGCCTGTCTCCATCAGCATGATTGCTCGCTCCCAATGTCTTGAACACGGCAGCTGAGCCACCCACCCAGTCCTTAGCCATTGTCAGCCTCCTTTCCGTTTAGTTTGTTGCTCATATTGTGTGTTGTCTATAATTCATCCCCAAAATCTAATTTCATCTGCTGGAACTTCTCGGCATACCATTGTTTGTATGACTTTCCCGAAATCCACCAGTCGTAGATATTCTCCGCTATTTCGTTTTCTTGCTCCTCTGTCAAGCGGTCAGAAGAGGAGCTGTCTGAAAACCCGCAGCGGCAAGTTTCCATATTCCCGTGTTTCGTCTTGCAGGTCTCCCAGTTGTCGTTTGTCCGCATCCATTGCTTGCAGATGCGGAATGTCGGCATTGCTGCTCCTCGCATTCTTGAGATTTCTTCCCCCCCAGTCGGATTGTTTGTAGAATCGAGACATGTCCAATGTTTCGGGTCGGGATGCTTGATGTAGCCGCCTGCGTCCTGAGCAATCCTCTGACGTTTCGGAGAGGCATCCAGTCCCTGCGGATTTTCCACCAGATATATGTTTGCAAAATCCCCCCTACGTATGGCTTTTATAGCCGAAATCCAACCTCGCTTGATGTGCGGATAACGCTTGTTTTCGAGCATCTTCTGTTTGTGCGAACTCATCGGGCAACCTATGCAGCCTATACGGTGCCAGCCTTCGTCGTAGAGCGAGCAATGCGGAACCTTCACCACTTCGTTGAGAAATTCCCATACGTCCTGCTCCGTCCAGTAGATGATGGGTGATACGAGCAAACTTTCTTTGCCGTGGATGCAGCCAAGGGTCTGTTCCTCGTCGGCATTGGTGATGTTCACTCCGTCCGCCTTCGACTTCCGCTTCATGCGTTTAGCCTTCTGCTCCTGTCGGTATTCTTCCAGTCCGTCGAGGTCGCCGCTAAACTTTCGGTTGTTTATCTCCACCTCGTTGCGTTTGGCTCGGCGCGAACTCTCTGCCTTGCGTATGCCGATAAGCGTAACCTTGCCAGCACCTGCTGTTTCCTTATATTCGGCACAACACCAACGTACACGCATCGTTGGCAATATCTGTTTCTCGATGGCGTGCTGGAATATTGATTTGCCGGGCTTTATTAGTTCTACTTCGGGATAGCTCTTCTTCACGAAGCGTATCACTTCTGGAGGATCAACACTCGTAAGGTTCATGTGACCCTTGAACTTCACTCCTGCCAACTGCGTCATGTGATAGAGGGCTTGCGAGTCCTTGCCTCCGCTAAACGCCAAGTAATAGCCTTGCTCGGCATCATAGTTGAGCGCAATCCTCTCTGCCTTCTGCAACAGCTCCACCGAGTGAAGCATTTTCTTTCGCAATCGTGCCGAAGCACGGTCTAATGCTTCGGCAAGCGTAATGTTAATCTTCATTTGTATATAAATTTATGTTACTATATTTTTACTATCAAAGCCGGTATTTAGCTGAATAGGAATCGGCGTGTCATGCTAAAAAAGCTTACGAAAAGTCGTCGTTACCCGAACGCAATCTGATTGGACGGCGAACGCAATCCAATCGGGCGGCGTACGGAATCTGATCGGGCGGCGTTCGACGTAGCCATTCGTCGCCTTCTTCTATCAGTTCTATTCTCATTTGTATTTCGTTTTATTCGGTATCGTCTTTCGATTCAAACTCATATCGCATCGGCATTTCCTTGTCGTGCGAATCTTCCTTCTCTTCCATATACTCGAAGTAGTCCGGTTCTTCCGGCTTCTCACCACTCAGCAACTCCTCATCCTCAATCTCTTGCAGGTCTTTGGTGGTAAGACCATACTTGCGGGCCATTCGCTGCTTCTCCTCGTCGGTGTAGTTGATGCGGTCGCGCTTGACGATGCTCACGTCCTGCGTGATGGCAATGCGACTCATATCCGGCATCTCGTCCGTAGCGTCGCGCTCCTCGTCGAAATCCTTGTAGATTTTGCCCAGAGCCTCCATGCCCTTAGCCACGGCACGGTCATTGTTCTGCTGCTTGCCCGTGCGGATAAGCCATTCAGCTGAGCCGAGGAACATAGCTTTGTGGCGCGGGCTCTCGTCGGTCTGGAAGAAACGGATAAGGTGGTTGCACACTAATACATCGTTGTTTAGCTCCGTAACGGTGCGCGGACAGATGTTGCCCTCGTCGTCGAGCGTAATCTTCAGCGCAAGCACCATTGCCTGCGCATCCTTGTTGCCTTGGGCAGCCTGGTTGAAGAACAACTCATAGTCGCGTCGGGCAATATTGCGGCACACGGTGCGAGGGTCAATATCCTTGTTTTGCACCCACCTCTTGTAAAATTCAGAGCACACCTGCATACGGTAGCGTTGCTCCAGCTTCGGGAACGCCGTTTCAATGGATGTGCCGTAGCTCAACCACTTGTCGATACGGGCGAGCGTGTTTTGCGTAAGTCCTGACATGTTATCATTAGTTTATTGTTGTACTTTTCTTGCTCGTAAAATTACGATGTTTTCCGTCCCCCATACGGACATCCTCAATCTCCCATACCCCACCATGTCCGCTGTGCGTAGCGCCTTATAGCTATCTTTGTGGTATAAAAACAAGGATAACAACACAAAAACAACAACACAACTATGCAGAACCCTTTTTATCTTTCGCGAGCCATTGCCGCAGTGCTCGGCTTGCTCTGGTGCCACATTGAGCCATCAATCGACTTCATCACCGTGTGCTTCTTCGCCCTAATCATCGACTGCTACACAGCATGGCGTTGCAATCGTCGCATCTACGAGAAATATCGCGAGGAGATAAAGCGTAACCCGAAGTGCAAAATGGACGGAAAGCTGCGCTCAAAGAAGATGGCAAAGATGGTGTGGACTTTCTCCGTACTTATCATGTGCATCTGCCTCGCCTCGTATCTCGACCGCAACATCCTCGGCTACATGAACACCCACCTCGCCAACCAACTCACCGCCATGTACTGCCTCGTTCAGTTCGTCAGCATACTCGAAAATGAGAGCACCTGCAACGGTGCTGCCTGGGCAAGAGTGCTTCAAAAGATTGTGGCAGACAAGACCGAGCGACACTTCAACGTGAAGCTGAAGGAATTGATGAAGGAGAAAGAGGAATCGGCGGAGTCGGCAAAAGAATAAACAATAACGAATTTTAGTAGCATTATGACAATAAGCAATATTCTTGAGCATTGGGCTTCCATCTACAAGCCCCTGTCTCACCACCCCGAGAGTGAGCGTCTTGAAGACCAGAGCTTCTTTCGCATCCGCTACATAGACCTCGAAAACATCTTTTCCCGAAATGCCAACGTCATCCACTCGCCGTGTATGCTCCAGAGCGTAATAACTACGGGGGAACTCGTTGATTCTCGCAAGGCGGTAGTATCTCACCAAGTGTGGTTCCTTTCTAAGCTGAAGGATGCACCTCAGAACCTCGGTCGTTACAGCGGCACACAGCTCGAACGTGCCACAAGCGACCTTGTGGAATATTGCGAGCAACTTGTTTCATGGCTTTTCGAGGTGAAGCGTACAGGTGTTTGCCCCGTCACCAAGCGCAGTTTTGCTGACGATGCACAACTCCTTGCCGAACTTCGCAGCATCGACCCCGAATCGGTATCGTTTGGCGTTATGCCCGACATCTATGCTAACCAGTGGCTCATAGCAGGAGTGGACTGGAAGAGTCTCAAACCGCTTTACTCTTTTCAATGTGGCATGAACGGGCAGTACATTTTACCCAAGGACAACGGTCAAGAATAGGAGGTAGGTTATGGCAAGATTTACCTCTCCAGTACAATCGCCCTTCGCTCCTTTGTCGCGTATCGCTCCGTTGTATCTCAGTCAGACTCTCATGGACCTTGAGGCAAACATGCAGGCACAGCGCATTTATCCAACAGAGGTATATCGTGGTTACGAGGAGATAAACCAATATCGTAGGGAGCACGGTATGTGGTGGTCTACGGGTGAAGGAGCAAAGTCGTTCGACGGGCATATATATCAGGCAGACGATTCCTCGGGACTGCTCACGGTAGGCATACGTTATAATGACTATCTGCGATACGTTGACCTTGGTGTCGGCTTGACTGGACACCCATCCGACCCTGCTGCCCATATTACAGCAGATGTGGTAGACCGCCAACGTCCGGCAAGAAACGCCAAGCGTTACATTCGTGGCAAGTGGAACCGAAGGCAGGGTAAGTCTCACCGCCCTGCCATCCTACGAACCATTCGCCGACTGCGTGACCGCTACCGCAACTATCTTACCGACTTCTACGGCTACCAAGGAGCTATTGACATTGTACAAGCTCTCGAAGGCTTTGGCGAACACGCAAAGTCTACATTCTAAACACTAACACAACACAAAAACAAATATGGCAAATTTGAAGACCGAAGTAATCCTCACGATGAACGGCAAGGCTGCTATCCAGGTGCTCGAAGCCCTGAGAGACAAAGCCAAGTCGGTTAGAGAGGAAATAGACAATCTCGACGAGAAAGCCCCCGATTTCAAGCAGCGCAAAGCAGGACTGGAAGAAGTGTATAAGGCTTTGCAGTCGGCAGAAACGGATGTTATAAAAGGCACGGAGCGACTGGACCATGCTCTTCAGAATCTTACGTCCACCTCACTTCAAAATCTCCGCAAGGCTTTGGGCGACGGTCGTCGTCAGTTGCAGAGTCTGTCTGAAGATGACCTGGAGGAGATCGAGGAAATACGCAAGAAAATGAAGCTGGCGGGCGACCAGGTGCGCCTGCTTGAAGGTCAGTACGTCAAAATTCCCGATGGATTAAAGAATATAAAGAATCAGTCGGACCAATGGCTCGACAAAGCCATCAAGCAGCAGCGTGACCTCGTAGGCTCATTGGAAAAGTCGGATGCGTCTTATCAGAAAAACCTCTCTACATTGAAGCTGTTGGTGGCAGAAGAAGATAGACGCAAGGGAAAGATGAGCAAGAATGATGCTATGGCTACTGTTTCCAACAAGTATGCTAATGCTTCAGAACTCCGTCGAGCCAAGACTACTATCACAGAAGTGCGCGACAAGACCGACTCTCATAAGGTGGACGAGATAGAGCAATATAACAAAGCCCTGCTGGAGATAGACAAGCGTCTTGGTTCTATTTCCGGACAGTTTGTTGACGTGCAAAAAGGCATAAGCAATGTCAGCAACCAGTCGGACCAATGGCTCGACAAAGCTATCAAGCAACAGCGTGACCTCGTAGGCTCATTAGAAAAATCTGATGCTTCGTATCAGCAGAACCTCGCCACATTGAAGCAGTTGGAGGCAGAAGAGGATAGACGCAAAGGCAAGATGAGCGAAGTAGAGGCACGTCGAACGGCAAGTGATGACAATGCTTCCGCTTCGGATTTGCGTCGCGCCAAAGCAACGCTTACTGAGGCTCGCGATAAGACAGCCGTCGGTAAGACTGGCGATATTGACGCTTACAACCGCGACCTTCAGGAGATAGAAAAGCGACTGGAGGCTGTGTCGGGTAAAGCGCAAAAGGCTTCTATGAGTTGGAAGCAGATGAAGCAGGTGTTGGCTGAACCAAACAAGGCTTCGGGCGAAGACATTAAGCGCACAATGGACGTAATCGCCCAAAAGATACAACAGCTCCCTGCTGGCAGCAAGTATGTGGCTACGCTCCGTCGTCAATACGCCATGCTCGAACAGACCCTCAAAGGTACTCGCATGTCGCAGAGCGCCCTTAACGATATACTTACTCGTAGTAAGCAAGGCAAGGCATCCATCGACGAGCTGCGCCGTGCTTACAAGCAACTGGAGGAAGAACTGAACCAGCTTAACACCAAGAGTAAGGAGTTTGCCGACAAGCAGAAGTCGATGAAACAACTGAAAAAGTATATCGACGATGCTACTGGTGCGGCGAACAAGCAGGGTGGGGCATGGAGAACCGCATTAAAGAATCTTACGGCTTATGTAGGATTGTTCGCGGTATTCAATCAGCTCAAAACCTATCTCTTTGATGTTTTTCGCCTGAACGCTAAATTTGCCGAGCAGCTTACCAATATCCGTAAAGTTGCGCTAAGTACAACGGAAGAAGTGGCTCAGTTGTCGAAGGAACTTGCTAAAATCGATACCCGTACAAGTATTGAGGAGTTAAACAACTTGGCCTATGCTGGTGCAAAACTTGGAATCACAACTCAAAACTTAGCAGGCTTCGTTCGTGCCGCCGACCAGGTAAACGTCGCATTGAAAGAAGATTTGGGCGATGAAGCGTTGACTTCTCTTGCTAAGATTACTGAGGTTATGGGGCTTGTTGATAAGTACGGCGTAGAGGATGCCATGCTAAAGACAGGCTCTGCCATCTTTCGACTGGCATCTACATCTACGGCTTGCTCGGGCAAGATTGTTGATTTCTCTAACCGTATGCTTGCTCTTGGCGATGCCGCCACCCTTACAACGCCGGATATTCTCGCTATTGGTTCTGCTGTTGACTCAATGGCCCTTGAACCCGAAGTGGCAGCTACTGCATTTGGTAAACTTGTGGTAGAGTTGCGTAAGGGAACGTCTTCAATAGAAAAAGACCTCGGCATTGCGCAAGGTTCGTTGAAGAAGATGATTGAAGAAGGCAAGGGTATGGAAGCCATTCAAACCATATTCCATAAGATGCACGAAAGTGACAACGTGTTTGCACTAAACTCTCTCTTCAAGGATCTCGGTTCTGAGGATGGTGCTCGTCTTACTAAGGTTATGGTCACGATGGCAGAAAAAGTGGGTATGCTCGACAAGGCTGTTGCTGAGTCTAACAAGGCTTTCCGTGAAGGTACGGCTGTCACTACGGAGTATGAAATGCAGCAGGAGACTGCTGCGGCATATATGGAACGAGCCGCTAACCTTTTTGAGAAACAGTTTGTTTCGGCAGACATGGCAAGCGGACCAGTGCGCGATTTGGCTAAGGCGTGGTATGAAATGGTGGACGCTCTCGTACATAACGTTACGTTTATGACCGAAGTGCGCATACTTATCACGTTGCTTATGGCTTCTATGAAGATGCTCCTCGGTATGTTGCCAACGCTTATCACTATGCTGAGTACGGCTGGAGTAGCAGGAGCATTTGCTAAGTTGGCAGAACTTACTACAGGTCTGACCGGTAAAACAATGTCTCTTGCAAAAGCCTGGAATGTGATGTATTCGTCCTTTAAGAAACTGTCTTTTGTGGGACAGATGAGCGTGATGGGTGGTCTTATTGGTCTTGCCGGTACCCTTGTCGTAAAACTTGCGCAATGGTCGTCGTCTCTCAAACAAGTGGCAGCAGGACAGCGAGTGCTCAATGAGGTGCAAGAGGAAGGCCAGCGCAGAGCTATGGAAGAGCAGGAGTCTCTGAAGCGTTTGCGCCGTGTAATGCACGACACGTCCGCATCGATGGATCTTCGTCTTGAAGCCATGAAAAAACTGAATGGTGCTATCCCTAATCTTAACGCAAAGATTGATTCAGAGACGGGAGCTGTTCAAGAGAACACTGAGGCTTGGGAGGAAAACTTTAAGCGTTTGCAGGATTATTACGAGCTGGAAGGCGCTCGCTCTAAACTTGCTGAACTTGGACGAAAAAAAGTTGATGCTATTCTTAAACTTCAGCAAAAGGAAGATGCTTATGCCAATACCAATGTAGATGTCAATCCTGGCAGGCCCGTAACTTCTGGCGGTGCTGTAATGGGCAGTCAGGCACAGGGTGCAATCGGACAAGCAGGACAAAAAGCAGCAGCAAAACGAGCACGCGACAAAGCTCAAAAAGAATACGATGATATTGTTGCACAAGAGGATGCGTTGTATAAAAAATTTGGAGCCAAACTTGAAGGTGAAGGTAAGAAGGTTGGCAAGAATAAAAAAAAGGTTGGTGGTGGAGGCGGCGGTAACGCTGAAAACCCCGAAGACGATGCTCGCGCCAATATTTCAGAATTTATCACCAAGATAAAGAACTTCTATGAGCGCCAGAAAACAGCCATGATTGAAAAGATGACTGCTGATGGTGTTGAAAAGGATTTGCAGGACTATGCTGTGGAAAATATTGAAGCTCGATTACATGCAGCTCTTGCAGCTGCAAAACAGTCTCTTGTTCTTGGCACTAAAGCATGGGATGATTTTAAGGGTTCAATGGATAAAGACCTTAAAGAAAAGGACGACGAATACGGATTATCGCAGTCAAGAATGTTGAAGGAAGCAGTTCAATCAGCTGATGTAATGAAGTTGCGTACCGACCTTCTCAAACAAATGCCGAAGATAAAGAAAGGTCAGATAGTTGGACTGAAATCTGATGAGCGCGACCGTGCATATCTCGATCGTGTTTGGCTTGAAGAATCGAAGAGCGAAAATGAACAAGCAATACTCGGACAAAAATGGTTCGAGCAACGCCGTAAGGAGTTGTTAGAGCACGATTACACCGGTGTTGTACAGCAGAACTCATTTCTTGGATTGGCAAAAACCGGATTTGTTGATATAGATATAAATGAAATTGAACGGGATAGAAATTCTATCGTAAAGGTATTGGAGAAAGCACGCAACAATATTGTTGATGTATTTCAAACGGGTGGAGAAAAGGATGCTCTACTTAAACTTCTTTTTGGAGAGAATTATGAGAATATGCCTATGCAATTTCTTTCTCTGCTTAATGAGTCGGAAGAGAATGTGCGTTTGTTTTACCAAAAGCTCATTCAATACTCCGATGAGTATGCCGCAGCAGAGAAGAAGCAGTACGATGACGCTAAAAAAATTACCGATTTTCTTTGGAAGCGCGACAAACGTAATATCGATCAGCAGGAAAAGTTGCGCAAGATACAGAATGAGGGCAACCTTTTCGGTAAGCGTATAAACCTCCTCTCTAATCTCGGTCTTGCCAACCTTACAGCCGACCCGGAGATAGAACTGATGAAGGCTCGTATGCAAGCTGCTGAGAACTATTACGCTTTTGTTAAAGCTAACACACAGGAAAAACAGTTAATTGACGAAGCCGAGCGTGCCCGTCAGGAAGCCGAGCTTGCTTATGTCAATCAGATGGCAACGGCAATGAAGTCGCGTCTCTCGCAGATGAAGGAACTCGTACAGCCCATCGAGGATTTCGGTGCTGCCGTAGGACAGGCTCTTGCCGAGATGCGCTACGATGCCGAGAGTGCAAACGACGCTATTAAGTCTGCCCTTAAATCCATGCTTGAATCATGGGGCAAGATGGCTCTCAACGATGTCAATACGCAGATGTGGAAAGCTATCAACGATGCAGGTGCCAAGCGAGGTAAGAAAAACGCACAGCCCGACATAGAGGCGGCGCGTGCTAATGCCGACGCTAATGCGGTAACGATGAATACATCGGATATTGGCACGGCGGGCAATCCTGCTCATGTAATTGTGGATAATGAAACAAAGCCATCGGATTCTATTTCGGACAAAAAGACAGATGTCGTTGTGCACTCGGGACCAGGCGGACCTGATGCGCTGCCCACGGTTGCTCACAAGGATTCGCCTATGGCAACTTCTCCTATTTTGGTGCCCAACAACACCGAAAGACATGGAGCTGGAGGACTTTTTAAAAGTGTCGCCCCCGACACTATGCCTTCTTACCCGTCGAAAGATAAGGTTAGCGCAGAACTCCCCGTAAAGATAGGAGATGACAATGTTGTTGACTCTCATTCTAATTCTCAGGAAAAGTCGGATTTGCAGCACGAATCTTTTTCGCGTGTAGAAGAGAAGAGGAAGAATAACTTTCCATCTGATTTTCATCCTGACCAGTATCCTGAAATTACAGGTAATTCAAAGAAAGAAAGTCCTGTACCTACGGTTGATACAAAAACATACGAACCGCCGGCAAACGCGGCATTAAAGTGTGCGCATAATACCAATAACCCTCAAAATGAAGAAAATCGGGAGGGTGTTGTTGGTTTAAGCGATATACAAGAAAATGTCCGAGGTATTTTAGAGGTTGCCAAGGATCTGCAAAGCAAGGTCTCGGATGGAACAGAGGGCGATGTTGGTAGTCCTGCTGAACGAACAGAGGAACCAGATTCTTCTGCAAATTCTACATCGTATTCCGACCCTGCTCATCGCACAAAAAAGGCATTGCCGACAGATGCTCAGGAATCTCAAGGCAAAGTGCGCAATTCGCCTTCAAATCAAAGAAAAGGTTCTACAGCGTTTAGGGGTACAGCGGAACAGGCAGGAAGTTCTGTTGCTGATGCCATTACGGGGCAATCTTCTTTAGCTGAAGCAGGCGCAGGAATTGTAATGGGAGGAGTAAATGCTGCTCTTAATGCAGACCTCGGTGACAGTAAGAAGAAAAAGAAAGAGGAAAAGCAGCGCAAAAAACAGCTTCGAGAAGAAAAGAAGCACCAAAAGGCTCTTTCTAAAGAGGTCAAGCAAGGCACAAAGGAGCGCGAAAAGACTACCGACAAGGGCGTGAAGAACATGACCGCCACAACGGAGCAAGGGAATAAAGAGCAGAGCAAAGGCACGGTGGTTGCACAGCAGACTATGCTTGGTGCAACAGATACAGTTCTTAACGCTACCCTCGTTGCAACCCAAAAAAATAACGATGCTATTGTGCAATCGGATGCAGCACGTACTGAAGCCGGGGTGACATTCTCTATCGCTGGAGCAATAGCAAAGTGCTTTGATTTCCTGGGTCCGATCGCCGGCCCTATCGCCGGCGCTGTAGTGATGTCAACTCTTATGGGTTTGCTCCAGTGGGCTTTAGGTTCGGCTTTTGGGGGAAAAAAGAAAAACTCCACCAAAGGTCCTAATACTAAGGTCGTGTCTGGTATGCTCACCTATGACTCCGGCAACGTGCAAGACCTCCGTCCGTTTGTTGGTAACGACGGTAGTCTCTATTGGGCGACCGAGGACAATAAGCCTCACGATGGCGTGTCGCTCCTCACGCAGCCTACTGCCACTACTATCAACGGCCAACCGTCCCTCGTAGCCGAGAACGGGCCTGAACTGGTAATCGGACGCGAGACCACCCAGGCGATGATGATGAACAATCCGCAACTACTCAAAGCCCTCGTCAACTACGACCGCAACTATTCCGGTCGCCGAGCCTACGACAATGGCAATATTGCGGAAACGTCCGCCACAATGTTTTGGAGTTTTGGGGATAGAAGTTTATTCTTTCTGTAT
>OCKZ01000121.1_pt1 | contig 12227 bp, 5 predicted proteins | sample 1495951 | NCBI WGS metagenome assembly OCKZ01 (sample SAMN03418277, study PRJEB22391) | human gut metagenome | biome: human-gut; feature: organic feature; material: feces | host: Homo sapiens | place: Tanzania | collected 2013-01 | reverse complement strand
GAAAGGACATAACGGAGCATGCACAAGTCATCATATATATAATAGGTGTCATTGCTGTCGCCAATGCGAAAGTCATTTGTATCACTTGACTTTATTATTTGTTGGGCATTTGCATTCATATCACACAAAAGAAACATACCCGAAAATATTATCATAAATATTTCATTTCTAATATAGTGCATTACTTTCATAACTAACTAAAATTCTCCATTTTTGAATTATTTTCCATCTAATATATCTACGCAAACTTCTTCTATAAGATTTTCTTTAGAAAAAAGTGATAGACATTTATCCAAATTTATCAATGCAAGAAAATGCAAAATTGAATCATAATCTACTTGATAAGATTCTGATTCTGTTATTACGAGCCATGGGAAACCTTTAAAATTCAGAGAAGGCATTACCTTCAAAAATTTGTGTTGATTATATTTCACACAAAGTTCTATTGTACCTATATACGTATTTGTTGAATGAGAACGAAACAAAGACACTAAAGAATCAGACGGAAGTTTACTAAGTTCATACGCTTCCTGTAAAATAGCTTTCTTTTTCTCATCTGAAAGTTTTCTTTCTGACAACAAAAGACTATCCAATTTATCAATATCTTCATGAGAAATCAAGAACTTGTTTTTTTTCTTTGTCAAACTTGCAATCCCTTCATCTAAATTTCTAATGCTTATCTTTGAAGGAATTGGTTTAAAAGAGAGGATATCACTCACATCCGTCTGTAACTTATAACCTATCAGTCTTTGCACAGGATTTATGGTCAAATAATCCTGCTTTACCTTATAAGGGAAAATTAGTCGGTATGGCGCATATCCTTCATACCAATAAAAAATCAATTTCATATTCTTTACATGCGCACCCACACAAAATAAAGAACAATGCAAAAGCAATAATACCAATAATACTTTTTTCATTTTTTTCTTATAATATTAAAATTTACAAATGGAATTCTTACGGTCCTTTTGTCATCTATGATTTCAATACAGTTATTGTCTTTATCTATAAGATTTACAGCTTTCGGGTTTCCTAAAAACATATGTTCTTTGCGCAAAGCATATTCGTGAGCCTTGACAACAGATTCTGAAGTAACATCAGTAGGGAATCCATATTTTTGTAATTCATTTTGTTCCAAAAGTTCATGATAAGCTGCAGCAGCACCGCTTGTTCCTTCATAATCGTTAAGTGATTCCATATCATTTACGTCAACTCTTTTTTTTAACCAATCACCAATTAAAACTCTTTCACTATTAGAAACTACATTAATGATAATATCATCATTTGAATTAACAATATTTGCTATATCTTTTTCATACAAATTAGGTTTAGAAGAGGCAGTATACAGAATCGTTCTACTTGAGTGATCAAAACGAAACACTTGTTGCCCAACCCCCTCATTTAAAAGATTTACAAATCTTTCCACATTTACGCTATCGCCAGAAAGAGACACTTTACAACCATCAGCATCAAGAAAAACTACGGGATTACTTGCGCAATATAAGTACGGACTAAGTTGAGTGTACTTTTCACCAAGTCTATCCACTCTATCCCAGCTCACCTTGGCAGCATCATACATTCTTGCCCCATGGTCATACCAGTCCAATCCATGCATGTGGTCGAACTCTTTACCTATGTACTTATTTCTTTGGGTTTCAGAATTGTATGACAAGTCGCCATATACTCCACCGAAAGGATAGTAATGGTTCACTTGCTCTATCGTTCCATTCTCATTCACCACCATCCTTACACTACCGAGATGGTCTTTCTCATAATAATGGAACGTAGGATTCTGACCATTGTTGAAGGAGCAATAGCCACCATCGAAGAGATACTTGTCAAGCTTACCGTCTTCAAATATGAAGTTACCGATGTAGTCTGTCATGTTTGTCACGACTGACTCATGGGTGGTTCGCAGCTTATTGCCTGCTGCATCATAGATATATTTCGTCTTGAAGCCATTAGAGAAAGTGATGCACTTCAAGTTACCAAGAATATCATACTCTATATTGCTGATGCCCTTGTTTAAGTCTTTTATTAACGCACCATTCGCATCATAGAAATACTCTGTACTCGCATTAGCTCCATCCTTGAAATCAAAGGAGCCGTCATAGAGTAAGCTACCAGCCTTATCGCTGATTGCCTGAATCTGGTTGCCATTGTAAGAGTACGTCAAGTCGTCAATGAGACCGAAGGTTCCATTGTTTTTCTTGCCATATCGCTGCAAACGCTCGATGGAGCCATTCGGAGAATATGACAGGATATTCTCAGAATAACGATTCTTGTTCTGACTCATATCCGCACCCTCCGAATAGGTGGATTCCTCCAAGCGGTTCAAACCATCATAGGCAAAATCGTAACCACGGAGCACATTGTCCTTGCTCGTCTGCCATTGCATTCGGCTGATGTTTCCATTGAAGCATGGATATGCGCCAGTGTTTTCATACAATAGATTCTGCTTGAATCTGTCGGACTTCGTCTCTTTCAGCCAGTTGCGGATATTGTAGTCATACTTCACAATGCCCGCATTGCCGCTACGCTTTACAGAGACAAGCCTGCCGATATCATCATAACTATATGACGACACCGTCCTTGTTACATTTCCTACTTTCAATGTCATAGTCTCGATTTTATCATTATGCTTGTTATAGCTGTTTGTCTGCGTGACAGTCGTACTGATGCCACTTTTGAAAATCTCGCTTATTATTTCCAAAGGTTGCTTGGTAAAGGAATAAGTCATATTCTGAGATAACAAGGCATCATCGGGCATGGTTTGTTTGCTCGCTATTACCTGTCCCCTCAGGTCATGATAATATACCGACACCAATGGTTTGCCATCTGTAGCCATACTGACTGTTCCCGTAAGCGAGCCTTTGCTATATTCCTCCTTAGCTTGCTGATTTGAAGCAAGATTTTGGGAGGTAGCTTGCTTTACGAGCTGTCCATTTATGAAAGCATGGTTATCATAATAGTTAGCTTGCAGCAACTGCTCATTCCTCAAGCCCAAGTCATTCGCTGATGAGTATCCACTGCGGCATATACCTGCATCAGAGACATTGAGAGACACGATGGCAGAAGGACAAGAGGAATTGATGGCAGTCGTCGTGCCTTGCAATACTTGGCTATTGACAAAGTCATAAAGATAGAACACATAGATGCCCTTCTTTCTCTGCTCGCCATCCTGCGAGAACATAAGATTGTCGGCGTTGTCATACCATAGTTGTTGATACTCGCAGCCTGGCAAGCGTTTCCAGATGCATCTACCTCGCTTGTCGTATCGATACTCATAGCCATACTTTTCCACACTCGCCTCCTCTTGGTATGACGGAGAAAGGACATAACGGAGCATGCACAAGTCATCATATATATAATAGGTGTCGTTATTGCCATCCCTACGCTCCAAAATCTTATTGCCCAAAATATCCTTGTAAGTTTCCAACGTTTTGCCATCCTCGTCTATTGACTTTTCCATTGTCAAGGCACCTGAAGTATAATAGCCAGTTTGAGCTAATGCCCCAGAAGACGAAACAAAATACTTCTTTACACTATTCTCAGCATTGGTGCCATAACGCTTTTGACTGGAACGATGAGCATTGTTCCAACTTGCGCCTGGTCCCATTTGGCTTACGACACGTCCCAGTGGGTCATACTCCGATACAACAAAGGGATAACTGTCCTTGAAAAAGGAACATGAAGATGCAGCTAGGCTAGAAGTTTCTAGATAGCCACCATCGGTGCTCCTTGCGCCAGGTATCCACTCCTTGGTTACCTGCTCAGGGATACTATACTCCTTTTTGGTATATGTATAAGCACCCTGCCCACTCATGCCTGTAGTTGCCACTTCATCCTCATAACCCAAGTCGTCAAAATAGCTGATGGTGGTTATGGCATCTACGCCATTGGCATCAAGCATCTGCCTACCAAGGATATAATTCTTGGTAGGACTCTGAGCCATAGACACGAGGCTATGAAACAAAAGGCATATATAAACTAAACACTTTCTCATATCACTACTTTTTATAGTTATACGAATATTCTTGAATTACTTTTCCCTCATGATTACATATTGTCTTTAACCTGTTAAAGGAATCATAATTATAGTATGTAGAATATCCATTGGAATCAATCATTTGCACTACACCTATTCCTGGATTATAAATGAAGCATTTACATAATACAGAATGGGCATCCAACTTACTTTTTATTGCTATCAAATCTAAATATGAAGGAGTCTTTTTTCTCTGCAATACAGAAATGACACTACTCCCTATCCAATCAACAACCTCGGCATATGAAGCACCCTGTATTTCCATTACTGGATATCCATTATTATACGACCACAAATAGGTTACCTTTTCAGATTTATCCTTCATGACACATTGTATGTTTCCTAGAAGATTGTATTCATACTCCATTCTCACCTCTGGAGTAGCAGTACCTACTGCATATTGTTCCTTATTCAGTAACAATAAAGGATGCAAACTATATGCAGTTTTTACTGAAGTAAAAGTTTTCAACTTAGAAAGAGCCAATTTATCATTCTGATAATTTCTTTGACATAAGACTGGAGAAAGATAATGCCTAGCCTGCATTGCTCCTTCTATCCCATCGTCAATATCACCTGGATATAGATATTCTGTTTTGCACTTAACATTGTCTTTATTATTATAAAAAGTTTCTTTAGAGACTAGATGATTGTTCCTATTATACTCATAAGTTTGTGTCTGTACAATATTACCATTATCCCCATAAGTAGTATGAACTGTTTGGGCAAGACTATTCCAATATGAATAATAGGAATAAACTGTCAACTGGTATAATTTAAAGAATTCAGGGCGCATCAACCCACTCTTAAAAGCACGAAGATCGCCATAAACTCGATTTTCTAAAAAAGAGTTACATTTATAAAAATGACCAGTTTCTCTTCGATAAGTATTAGCAACTTCAGAGCATAATTTGCCTTTTGCAGAATATGATTTACAAGACAACAGGTTACCATTTGTGAAATCCGCAAACTGAAAATAGTCATTGAATATTGCTTTGGCAGGCTCATTTACATAAGTTGAAATCGTAAAACTAACCAATGAATTATTCTTATCATATACATTTTTCTTTACACAAGAATATCCAACCCTTCCTTTACTCACTGAAGAAGTATAAGAAGAATTTCCAAACAAATCACTGCTAAACCGTAAGACATCATAGGTAACCAAAGACTCACTAGTAACCCAAAGATTACTTCTTTTTTGAACAAGCAAGGCAGGAATCAAAGACTTGCCTGAGCTTTTACCATTATCTAGATTGTATTCATAGACCACCTTATCTACAAGGGAGCCATCAGACTTAAAATGAGATAGAGAAGACAATCGAAGTCCAGCTCCGATAGAAACAATTTCAGATTCCAACTGAGCTACAGAAGAACCTGTTTTCTTAGGCTTTACTGTCAATTTTCCACCAATATAATTCGGATAAGACTGAAAATCCCATTTACCTAAACCAGAAGGCAAATCTGCAACTAAAATATAATTTCCTGAAGGCAAATCCATCTTATAAATAGTAGTTTCAAATCTTAGTTTTGAATAGTCTATATTCAAAGAATTCATATTAAATTTCTTCACAACTGGTGTTGAACCTGTTTTTATTAAATGAAGGGCACATTCTAAAGAAGCCATTTTACGAAATTCACTTTCGCTTCTTGCTTGCACAGTTATTTTCAATTCCCCCCACGAATCCTCAGATACTTGGAATTGTTTCTGAGTATCTGGACCTGTCCCTGGATGACTACCATCTGCTACAAAATTAATATCAGCAACAGAATATGTAGCACCAGCCACCTCCACAGAAGTAGCTGCTGGTAACATTACTTTTGAGCTAAAATGATGAGGTTCAAAATCATAAACAACATAACCTTTTGTTGGATATGTTATCTTATGAAGTGTTCCTATTTTCATAAACTTCTCATCAGAGAAACGATTTGCACCTTGTAATTTTAGAATGTCAGCATTCAGTTTGTCTAAATTGCCAATATAACAATCAGAAGGTTTTGGCATCAGCCCATTACATATACCGATGTCATTACCATTACTGCGATAAGCATTTTTATTTTCTTGTCCATTATAATATCCCCAAAAATCAATAGCACACGATGTTTTCAATGGCAAACCGCCAATACTATACTTATCTGCTGTTTCGTAATATTCAAAGGAAGTAGTCAAGCTATCAGCCAAAGCATTATCTAATTCACTTACAGAGAGTAATTTTAATCGGTATTTTAATTGATTATTAAACCCCTTAAGATCTTCCTGACTATAATTTTCCTTTTGAGGAAAAGCTAAATAATTTCCTCCTTTCAAACAAGAATTAAAATAAGAATAGTTAAATTTAAACTCCTTGATGGTTTTACCTGAGAGAGGAGACTTTAAGGACAGGGCACTTAATCTACGAGCACCAGGCAAATCAATTCTATCTGATAAAGAAAAATCCACCTTCATTGTTTGATCATCGGTTTCTATAGAAGACAGATACTTTTTATCTATCCCCCAAACCCCACCAGAAATACGAGATTTTACACCAGCATTAGGAAATCCTGCAACCGTTGTAGCTTGAAGAATAGAATAATTCTCTATAAAGTCATAACTTTGACTATAATGAGGTAACAAAGAATAACTATACGACTTAGAATAATCAAAATAAATATAACCACCAGAAGGAATTTGTATTTGTGTAAGATACCATGCGGAAACGAAACTCCCCCAACTAGATTCCTTAGAGTATTCTTTTTCCGAAAAAGTATATATCACCCCATTTACATCAATAAATTCCCACTCATTATTAGGTAGCTCTTTGATTTCAAAAACCTCATTAGAAGGTCCTATCATTACATATTTATCCGTATATGGATTTTTGAAAAACAAGAAGGAATGACCTAAGATATTAGCTGAATAAAAGTCCCATTCAGATTCGCCATTTTTCAAATCCACCAACATTTCATGAATATTATCAGCTTCAGAATCATACGCAAAATCCAATTCTGCAAAATTACTATCCATCTTAAAATGTGGTGCAGGGTTAGAATTCAATATTCGATAATAATCATTATCCCAACTTCCATGCCTTCCTAACCATTGGTCATTGCCACCTTGAGAGACATAGTTTATACATCCACCAACATTCAAATTCCATCCCAAACCTACCCATGAAGCTTCTTGAGCAACTTGCACACCATCTCCATCATAAGTTAGATTTATAGGAATATCTATTCCTTTGTAAGATAAAGTATAAAGAGGTACTGAAATCGCAGGATTTCCTGTATACTCATTAATTTCACCACTTCCATATTTCATAAAAGCACTAGCCTCTGGAGACTTGGGGGTAACTTCAGGGAACTTGATTTCGGGAGTTTCATATACGGCTATAGAATTATCATTCCGTAACGTATCAAGTGGCATGAGCAAACTATCCATGTTTACCCATGCTAAAGAATCATTCTCTATTGCATTAATCTTTAACGAATACACAAAGAGAAATAAAACAACTACGAGTTGGTAACGTACATTCATAAGCCTAGTTGGTTTTATTGGGGCATCATGCAAGGTCGCCCTTGCATGATGCCTTATATTTATTTTTTACGAAGAACCTCAAATATTATGCCAGCCAATTTCTCAGCACCTTTGGCATTCGGATGGATGCCATCACTGAGCATCATGTCCTTATATATATAAGAGGTGTGGAGGTCGATATAGGCGCACTTATTCTTCTTGGCTAGTTTCTGGATGATAGGCATCTCAGCATTCACGATGACGCTATCGCTGATGGTCCAACTATCCTTGAAGGCAGGGATAGGAGAACAGAGATAGATCTTTGGCTTGCTTGGCAATGCCTTCAGGGTATCTATCATCGCCTGCATACTCTGGCGATACTCCTCAGCACCCTGAGCCCAATTGTGGGTCTTGGCATCATTGGTACCTAGCTTGATGATGACGATGTTAGGCTGGAAGGCTTGCGCATCACGCCAGGCTAGTTCCTTCATATAAGGTACGTCGCCCTTGTTCATCATCGTACGGGCACTGACGCCATAGTTCTTCACCTCATAGCCATCGCCTAGCTTCTGCTGCAACTGAGCAGGATAGCCCTTGACATCTGCCATCGGTATGCCGAAGCCATCGGTAATGGAATTGCCAATGCATGCCACACGGATGGCAGAAGGGTTAGGTTTTGGCAGAGAACGAAGCCATGCAGTCAAGTCGTCCAACATCTGCTCATGATAAGGGAAGCCATGGTCGGCATCACGAAATCCCCAGCCATGACCGGCAGTAGGATAAACATGCATCGTACACTCATTGCCTGCATTTCGCATAGCTGAATAGTAAGCCACGCCATTGGTTACTGGTGGCACCACCTCGTCATCATTCGACATCAGGAGAATGGCACGAGGGGTGAGATGTGGGCGAACAGCCTTGTCATTGGACCACTCATCTACCAACTTCTGATCTTTCACGCCTTCATTTCCCAAGAAATTATAACTAGAGCCAGCGTGCCCCAAGTCTGGATTCATAGAGATGACTGGATAGAAGAGAATGGAGAAGTTAGGGCGAGCATCATACTCAGCATGGGTGCTGACCGAAGAAGCCAGATGGCCTCCAGCCGAGAAGCCCATGATACCAACATCCTCCTTGTTGATATGCCAAACAGCGGCACTGTCTCTCACCGTACGCATAGCCTGATAAGCATCGCTGAGCGGAATGTTATGGTCGCCTTGAGGCATACGATACTTCAAGACAAAGAAGGCGATGCCCTGCTTATTGAAATACTCAGCCCACTGATGTCCCTCATGATCCAGGGCGAGATGAGCGTAACCGCCACCCGGACAATCCACCACAGCACGTCCCGTAGGATTCTGAGGCAGATAACAAGTAAGCTGACTATTGCCATCGGCACTATTCTGAAGCACAAACTTTCTAGCCGTAGACTGGGCTGACATGCTAACAAAAGCACCCATCATCAAGGCCAGACTTAATATTTTCTTATTCATTGTTTATTCTAATTAGGTTTATATCATAAATGGATGTATCGAAGAGCCAAACCTAGTTGGCACTTCGATACGCATAGTAGTTGGTTTAGTCGAAAAATCCTGGTTGGTGATACTCGATGCCGAGCTCACGATCCACGGTGGCAAGGATGCCCTGCACCTGTCCCATGGCAAAGGCTCTGCCCAAGAAACTGTAACCAGCATTATAGCCACGCTTCTCATCGCCGAGCATACACATACCATGGTCCACTCGCATTGGCAAAGTAGGGTTTACCTTCTCGAAGATGCGAGCCAACTCGATGAGGTCGGCACGTCCACCCAAGTGGCTAGCCTCGGTGAAGTCGCCATTAGGGAAGATATGGCAAGAGCGCAAGTGTACGAACCAGGTACGGTCGGCATACTTCTTGGCGAGTTCCACCACATTGTTGTGAGCACCAGCCGAGAGACTGCCCGCACAGAAGGTCAAGCCATTGTGCTTGTTGTCCACCGCATGGAGGAACCAGTTAATATCCTCATCGCAAGTCACGATACGTGGCAAACCGAGGATTGGGAATGGAGGATCGTCTGGGTGAACACACATATACATGTCACACTCCTCGCAAGTAGGCATGATGGCATCGAGGAAGTAGCGCATATTCTCACGTAGCTGCTCCTTGGTGATGCCCTTATATAATGAGAGCAACTGGCGGAAGAGTTCCACAGGGCGCTCATCACCCTCCTTGATGTTCACATTCACGAATCCCTGCGTCTTCACGATGATGGTGTCCACCAAGTTGTGGTCATCCTCAGGAGTCATGTGCTCCTTCAGTTCAGCCACCTCTTTCAAGATGTCTCTGCCCATCTCCTTGCCCTTGGCATCCCAATCTGCCTCAGCACCCTCACGCTTCAAGATATGGATATCGAAGTAAGCGAACTGAGGGAAGGAGAAGTAGAGATTGGTAGAGCCGTTAGGATTTGGGTGGTTGAGGTCAGTACGCGCCCAGTCCAATACTGGCATGAAGTTATAGCAGATGGTGTGGATGCCCTCAGCCGAGAGATTGCGAAGACTCTCCTTGTATCGCTCTATCTGCTCATCACGGTCAGGACCCGCATACTTGATGCTCTCCACTACCGGCAACGACTCCACTACGCTCCAGCGCATGCCGTAGCTCTCTATATATTCACGGAGATCACGAATCTTCTCGCGAGTCCAAACTTCACCATTAGGTACGTCGTGCAGGGCAGTAACGATGCCCTCCACACCGATTTCTTTCAACATGGCCAAGGTAATCTTATCATTCTTACCAAACCATCTCCAAGTTCTTTCCATTTTTTAAATTTGTTATTAGTTTCTATTAATGGTGCAAAGATAATCATTTTTTTGTTAATCCAACGTTATATTTTGTTCATTTTTTTGTTATTTTGTTGAAATCTCTTTGCTATTTGTTTCTTTTTTACTATATTTGCACAAAATATTAAAATCAGACGTAAAATTGAAGTAGTATGAAGCAGTTTTTCAAGAGTGTGGCAGCCACAATCGTTGGTATCTTTGGATTCGGAGTCATCATTTCGATACTCGGTTTCATTTCGCTTCTTGGCATGGTGATGAATAGCAGCAAACCAACGCTGAGAAACAACTCAGTATTGGTGCTGAAGATGCAAGGAGAAATCACAGACCAAGCTGAAGACAACTTTTGGGGCGACTTGACCGATGGGCAAATCAACCAGATGGGTATGAACGAAATCCTATCTGCCATCAAGAAAGCCAAGACCTCCGACAAGGTAAAAGGCATCTATCTGGAAACAGGCGTTCTGGAGACAGACTACGCCACACTGCAAGAAATACGCAAAGCACTCGCCGACTTCAAGAAGAGCGGCAAGTGGATTATCGCATACGGAGATGTATACTCACAGGGAGGATACTACCTCTCTTCTGTAGCCAACAAGGTGTATATCAACCCTGAAGGCAACATAGACTGGCATGGACTGGCAGCCCAACCACAATTCATGAAAGACCTCTATGCCAAGTTTGGCGTGAAGTTTACCGTGGTCAAGGTGGGCAAATACAAGAGTTATACGGAGCAATATACCGAAGACAAGATGAGCGAGGCCAACCGAGAGCAAGTGACCCGCTACATCAACGGACTCTGGAGCCAGATGCTAGACGACGTATCTACCAGCAGAGGCATCAGCAAGCAAGCGCTCAACAGCTATGCCGACGGACTGATGGCATTTGACGACAGCAAGAAGCTCAAAGCCGAGAAGCTGGTGGATGGCTACTGCTACTATGACGAAATCAAGCAGGTGGTAAAGGACCAACTGGGACTATCAGAAGACAAGAGCATCAACCAAGCCAGCATCAGCGAGGTAAACGATGCCGTGATGGATGACGAGCAGGGAGATGCCATCGCCGTATACTACTGTCAGGGCGGCATCACCCGCATGGCTTCCTCTAGTCTAATAGGTCAAGGACAAGAAATTGTGAGCGACAAGGTAGTGAAGGACCTGGAAGAGCTGGGCAATGCCAATAGCATCAAGGCCGTAGTAATCCGCATCAACTCGGGCGGTGGCGACGCCTACGCATCAGAGCAGATATGGAGAGCTGTCAAGATGCTCGACAAGAAAAAGCCAGTGGTCATCTCCATGGGAGGTATGGCTGCATCGGGAGCTTACTATATGAGCATGGGAGCCCGCTATGTAATGGCACAACCGATGACATTGACGGGCAGCATCGGTATCTTCGGTGCCCTGCCAGACCTGAGCGGACTGCTCACCCAGAAGCTCGGCATCAAATATGATGAGGTGAAAACCAACAAGAATAGCGCATACGGCAGTGCCGGTATGATGCGTCCATGGAATGCAGAGGAGCTGAACAGCCTGCAAGCCTACGTGAACAGAGGTTACGAACTATTCCGCAAGCGAGTGGCTGACGGCAGAAAGATGACTATAGAAGATGTTGAGAAAGTGGCTCAGGGCCATGTATGGTTAGCCACCGATGCCAAAGGCATCAAACTCATCGATGGATTTGGAGGCTTGGACGATGCTATCGCCAAGGCTGCCCATCTGGCTAAGATAGACACCTATCACTCAGAGGAATATCCTGCACCAGGCAACTGGATGGACCAGTTGCTCGCCAAGGCTATGGGCGACCACGGTACCTACCTGGATGAACAACTCCGCCTCACCCTCGGTGAGTATTACGAGCCATTAGAGGACGGCT
>OCKZ01000119.1_pt1 | contig 12383 bp, 8 predicted proteins | sample 1495951 | NCBI WGS metagenome assembly OCKZ01 (sample SAMN03418277, study PRJEB22391) | human gut metagenome | biome: human-gut; feature: organic feature; material: feces | host: Homo sapiens | place: Tanzania | collected 2013-01 | reverse complement strand
ACTAGCCTCAAAAAAAGCCAAAGCAAAATAAAAATGCTTTGGCTTTTTCTTAGAACTTATTTGGGCTCGTCGTGCATGATTTCTTGCCAGCACTTTTGCACCAACGCCCGTTCATACGCGAGCTCACCGTGCTTAACTACCCGATCACGGCCTTGTAAAGAGCGTTTATGATAACAATTACGAATAGACAAATAAGCTTCAATGATTTGTTTAGCTTGAGCTGACGGTAAGAGGCCTAAACGCGCACATTCCTCAAAAATTCTAACATTATCAGACCAAAGGACCATATCAGGGAATTCATGCGCATGAGCAAGTACTAAGAATTGACCGATAAATTCAATATCTGTCATGCCTCCAAACCCCTGCTTGATATCGAACTCATTGGCGCGTCCCCGCACTAAAGAAGCACGCATTTTATTGCGCATTTCGACTACTTCTTGGCGTAAGGTTTCTAAAGTCCGTGGTTTTCTAATAATCTCATCTCTAATATTATTAAAAGCATTTACCAAACGTTCAGGTCCTAAGACGGCTCGCGCTCTAACTAATGCTTGCAATTCCCAAGTCCAAGCTTTAGTTTTTAAATAATTTTCATAACCGTTGATGGAGCAAATTAAAGGCCCAGCCTCCCCTTCTGGACGTAAACGCGCATCAACTTCATAGAGTACCCCTGAAGATAGTCTCGTACTAAAAAGATGCATAATACGTTGGGCAAAACGTCCGTAGAACATCCTATCACTTATGGAATTGGCTCCATCTGTATTGCCTTCAAGATCACTATCACAGAGGAACACTAAATCAAGGTCTGAACCATAAGCAAGTTCAATCCCACCTAGCTTACCATAGGCGATCACACAAATACCTTTATCACCATGGCGTACAGTGTTTTCCGGAACCCCATACTTATCAGCTAACTGATTCCAACAAAGATTTACCACTTCATTCAAAATAGCTTGCGCTAAAAATGTTAAATAATCGCTAACTTTCATCAAAGGCAAGGCGCCGACTAAATCTGCCGCGCAAATTCTTAATAACTGCACTTGTTTGAATTGACGCAAGGCTTCCATTTGCTGTTCAAGATCATCTCGTTCTACGCGCAATAAGTATTGGCGTAATTCTCCAGGATAATCTTTAGGATCAGTCGGTTTGTATAGGTTTTGAGGAACTAACAATTCATCAAGCAATATTGGATGCTCAGTCAATTGCTCCGCAATCAACATACTGCCGCCACAAAGCTTAATTAAATGTTCTGTAACCGATGGGTTTTCTTGTAGCAACTGAAGATAAGTCGTACGAGTACAGATACTTAAAATAAACTTCGAAACTCGGCCAAACACTTCCGCAAGTCCAGTATCTAGTTTTGACATGCTCTTTAAAAGATGTGGCATTAAGCGGTTTAAAATATCACGTCCTCTAGGGCCTAGCGGTTTAGCTGCACACTCTTTACGTAGATTAGTTAATATTTCCCCAAAGCTATCCGCCCCTGCTTTATCAGAAAAGTTTTCACGTACTAAGGCTTTGGTTTCTTCGGCGTTTAACTGCAAAAGCCATAAATCTGAGAACAAAGGATCTTCTGAGGTCTTTTGTTCATTAGGATCCGCAATCAGCATGGCAAATTCATTATGCACAATGTCGTTTACTTTATGCAATTTAGTTAAAAACGCTTCGTAATCCTCACAGCGCATAGCTAAAGCTAAACGATCACAATTTAACGGAGTATCTGGTAGCGTTTGGGTTTGTTCGTCATTTATTTCCTGCAATATATTTTCTGTACGGCGCAAGAAGAGATAACATTCTAACAGTGAATCTACCGCCTTTTTCTCAGCGCATCCACTTTCCGCCATTGCTTTTAAAACATCAGGCAAATGACGTTTTTGTAGATCTCGAATGCGGCCACCACGCATTAATTGAAATACTTGCGCCACAAATTCAATTTCTCTGATCCCACCGCTACCGAGCTTAAAATTATTATAAAGGGCGCGCCGTCTTACTTCAGCTTCAATCAACCCTTTCATTTTTCTTAAAGATTCAACTGCACTAAAATCAAGATAGCGTCTATAAACAAACGGTCTTAACATATCGCATAATTGGCGACTTTCTGCAGTTTCCGGGCCTAATACTCGTCCTTTAACCATGGCATAACGTTCCCAAGAACGCCCATGTTTTAAGTAATAGTCTTCCATAGCCGCAAAAGTGCTAACCATAGGACCACTATCCCCAAACGGTCTTAAGCGCATATCGACGCGATAAACAAAGCCATCAGCCGTTTGTTGGTTTAATGTTTGAATCAACTGTTGAGCAAGTCTTGTGAAAAACACTTGGTTATCTATTGGTTTACGCCCGCCAACGGTTTCACCGCGTTCAGGGTAAACGAAAATTAAATCAATGTCGGATGAAAAGTTTAGCTCTTCCCCCCCAAGTTTTCCCATCCCCATCACGAGCATGCGTTGTTGACGCTCACCATCATAGCTGTATGGCGTCCCATAAATTTTACAATGACGGTCATATAACCAATTTAAACTTACTTCGATAAAAGTTTCTGCTAAAAGTGAAAGGTGTCTAAAGCTCTCGTATATTGGAGCCTTGCCTGTGATTTCACGCCAAGCAATAACCACCATTTCCCGACGTCTAAACGTACGCAACAGATGCCTAAATTCGTTGTCATCCTTAGCTTTGGCCACATGGTCCTTTAAATCAACTTCATAACTACAACATCTATCATCATTATTTAAAGTACCAGATTGCAAAATATCAGCTAACATCGCCCGACAAGCTATACAGGAACGAGCAATAAAATCAGAGTATGCAAAAACCGTTTTAATCGCCTCTTTATGAACTTCAAATAACGCTAATTCATCAGGGGTGGCACATTGCCATAATCGTTCCAAATGTTTTTCGGCTTGTTCGTTCATGGCATTGGTAATACGCATATCCAAATTCCTCTTTTTTAGTCACAACCGTTCTTTATACTTGGTAAATACTCTCATCCAATAATCAAACATAAACCAAAACTCGCCCAAACTACTCACCTTGGCTATACTCACCTTAATTTTAAAGGAATAAACCTTATGCTTTTGGCATAGGTCTTTTGCGCATAGTTTTTTAAGCTTTGTTTGTTAGCTTTGGGGAAACATTGGTCTAGCTAAGCTTTGTTTTTTAAACGTTTATTCGACGTTTTTCAAACTTGCTTTTTCATAAAAGCTTGGTTTAGAGCCGTATTTACAATGGTTATACTAGCTAGCATAGCGCACTAAAAAGATAAAATCTTTTAAGAAGCACGCAAACATAAGTGTTTACCTAGTTTTTACCTAAATTTTGAGACGAGGATTGAGCTAAAGTTCGAAGCTTTTGGGGGCATAAAAAAAAACAAAGTCCGGTCTAGCTTAAATTTAAAGGTTAGTTTGGGCTTAATGCTGGCTTAATACTTGTTTTGATAGACTTAGTATGGATCTAACGGACTTATCATAGGCTTACTTCAAGTAAGCCTAACCTTTAAGAAGTCTAGCTTAGGTAATGCTTTTAGGGCTTAGTTTTATATTTAGGAAGAATTTAAACCATGACTAAAGCTTAGCTAAAGCACGATCTATCCGCGCCTGCACAAACTCACTTTGTCCTAAAGCTTGACGAAAAGCTTCAACCTTGGCTTGAGGTTGTGAGGTTAAACAAAGATCTAAAGCACGAGCGAGTTCTTTTAAAGCTTCGCTTGCCGCCACAAAACTTTCCGGTATCTGCCCGATGAGTTCTATTAAGCCTTTGAATTTATCAGTAGACTTTACTGATACTTGAGTGTTCATAAAAATTTCAGCTTCAAGCTCACTTAAAGCATGCCACAAGGTTTCTGCGTCTTTTACTTGGGTTAAGTCACAAGTTGGAACCTGGCTTAAAGCTGCGTAGATAGCTGAGCGCTGCATTTTGCTCATTCCTCCGGCACGCACTAAAACTTCAGGCACATTTTGTGCCATATGATGAAGGATTTGGGCGAGCATAAAGCTTAACACTTGCGGTTCACCATCCTTTAATTCAAGTTCTAACTCCACTCCATATACCGGACCATGTTGGCCTTGGTAAGTAACTTCATCAAGGCTTAGTTCCACTATGCTAGAAGTTTGATGTTGGTCGTTTAAGAGGCTTGGGCTTAGTAGCATCGTATGACGTCGACACTCTTGTCCCATATGATTGTATATTTGGCCCTGTAAAGATGCCACACTTAACCCATCAGCTATCGCCTGAGCAAAAACTTCTTGCGGAAACAGGGCTAACTCTGGCACTTTAGGCCGCGCATCAAGGGCAATATTATATTCAGGGTGCACATGCAAGCCTGCAGTTCGCGCCGAAGGTTTGGTTTTAATGGTCATTTCATATGCGGAGCCGGTGCGTCTTACCCTTAACGCAATACCATGGTGGTAGAGATCTTGATTTTTAGTATCAAAATACAAGTTTAGGAGATCTAAATCTTCTTCCGCCATAACCTTTAAAGCTGGAATTGATCTAATCACTTCTGTCACTTTATTCAACGTATCAGCAGTCAACCTTTGTTTTTGGTTATGTTTTGCCTCAAGCATCAACTTGATTTCAATCTCGTTAGCCATGTTTTTAATGCTCCAATTGGTGTATCTGTTTTTACCTTGGCGTGTTTTGTGTAAAACGAGTTTATTATAAGGCAGCCTTTATAAAAAGACAGGTCTTCCATCACCTCCTAGGTAAAATCTAACCTCTTAAGAACTAACCGAAATTTAACTTTAACCAAGCCCCAAAGTAGTTGAGTCGTTTTAAAAATACCTGGCCAAGCTTTTAGTCTCATATTTACCTAATATTCTTAGCCCCAAACACCTTTGCTCTTTCGTTTCACAAAATGTTTTGCTGTTTCATCTAGAACCAATATTCCCAACCATACGCGACCTTCATCACAATTTGTTGTTGTTTGAATTTATATAAATTTGTAAAATGGCGGTTAAGCAATACGTAGTTATAACTAGAATGGATTAAATATCCACATGTAAATAGAGGTTATTTAACCACCTTATTTCTTGGTTAAGTATGGCGCTTTGGTCCTACCTAAGCACTTGTATTTTAGTGCTCGGAGCCTAGTACCTAAAAAGTTGCTAAAGTTTGTCCCCAAAAGAGAGAGTCAATCTATGCAGGTTAATATCTTAAACCTTTTTGCTAAGTCTCCCCTTAAGCCACTCTACGACCATATTCAAAAGGTCCATGAATGTTGCTGTGAGTTACCGGCTTTTTTTGAATGTGTATTTGCCGATGACTGGGAAAAGGCCCAAGCTATTCAACAACGCATCAGCCAACTTGAAAAAGAAGCTGACATTATCAAACGCAATATTCGTATCAACCTTCCAAACTCCCTCTTTATGCCGGTAGATCGTACCGATATCCTTTCCCTTTTGACCCAACAAGATAAAATTGCCAATCGCGCTAAAGATATCGCAGGCATTATGCTTGGGCGTCAATTAAAAGTACCAAAAGACGTCAGTGACGAATTAATGCGTTATATCAAACGTTGTCTTGACGCAACCGAACTTTCCACCAAAGTTATTCATGAATTAGAAGACCTCCTCGAAACTGGGTTTAGAGGCAAGGAAATTAATGTCGTCGAAAATATGGTTAAAGAACTTGACCTCATTGAAGACGATACTGACATGATCCAAATTGGTTTACGCCGTCAACTCTACTTAAGAGAAAAAGAACTAAATCCAGTTGATGCAATCTTCCTTTACACTGTGCTCGACAAAATCGGCGATCTTGCTGACCAAGCAGAGCGCGTCGGTTCACGTCTTGAACTTATGATTTCAAAAAGCTAAGCGGAGATACAGCTAAAATGGAATTGCTCTTGCAGCATAGCGGCCTTATTATATTTATCGCCGCGACTTTTGCATTTTTAATGGCTTGGGGTATAGGGGCTAATGATGTTTCAAATGCCATGGGTACCTCAGTCGGCACCAAAACTTTAACTATTAAGCAAGCTATTATTGTCGCCATGATTTTTGAATTCGCTGGCGCTTATTTTGCTGGCGGTGAAGTGGTAGATACCATTAAAGACCGAGTAGTTGATTGTACCGCGATCGCCCCAGGAGATCTTATTATTGGGATGATTAGCTCTATGTTAGCCGCAGGTCTATGGCTCATTATCGCCTCTTTCTATTCTTGGCCCGTATCTACAACTCACTCAATCATCGGTGGAATTGTGGGCTTTGGGATCGTGACCTCTGGTGTTGGTTCAATTAAATGGAATATGTTTGCTGGGATTACCGGTTCCTGGGTTATCACTCCTGTTATTGCTGGCGTGATTGCTTTTGTGTTATTTCTCCATATCCAAAAGTTCATCTTCTGCCGTTTTCATCCATTTAAACACGCTAAACGTTTAGCCCCATGGTATGTATTCCTCACAATCTTAATCATTGCGATTGTAACTATTCAAAAGGGCTTAAAACACATTAACATCCATTTGAGCACTGGTGAAGCTTGGATGCTTAGTATTGTCGTGGCTGCTTTGGCTGCTTTTGGGGCCGCTGTTTTCTTGCACTATAAAAAATTCAATAAAGCAGACGAAGCCCGTAATCACTACGTCAATGTAGAACGTGTTTTCTCAGTACTCATGCTCATGACTGCGTGTGCTATGGCATTCGCCCACGGTTCTAACGACGTGGCTAATGCAATTGGTCCTTTGGCTTCAGTAGTGACAGTTCTTCAAAATGGAGGTGAACATGTGGCCAAAGCCGGAATGCCTGATTGGATCTTGCCTTTAGGGGCAGTTGGTATGGTTATTGGGCTTGCTACCTTTGGTTATAAGGTAATGAGCACCGTAGGCTCTGGCATTACCGCTCTTACTCCAAGCCGTGGTTTTGCCGCCCAATTAGCTACCGCTTCAACAGTAGTTTTAGCATCAGGAACCGGGTTACCAATCTCTACCACTCAAACCTTGGTTGGGGCTATCATGGGGGTAGGTTTAGCCCGTGGGATTGCAGCTATCAATATCAACATGGTAAGAAACATTGTAGTTTCATGGGTAGTAACGCTACCAGCAGGAGCTATTTTAGCTGTAATCATTTTCTACATTTTTAAATATTTGCTTCATTTGCTAGGTTAAATAAACAAACTAACCCATTATATAGCAAAAAAAATGTAAATTCGGCCGAACACAAAAGTTCGCCCCTAAAATCTAATCATCTACTTAAATAAAGGTATCGCCTTAGCCCTAAGTCATCAACATGAATAGTTTATGAACAAAACTCCCGCCGTCATATTTTCTAATTTTTGACGTGCTTTTTGGAATAGGCTACACCAAGTAAATCGAAGAGATCTCTAGTTTTTTTTAGGGATCTCTTTTACTATCCAGACTCCTCTGCCTGCGAGCCTACTCGCTTGAAATGTTTGTAGCTTTAGCATTAGCTTCTTTAATGAATCTCTTGGGTCAGCAAGAGCCGCAAGGATGAGTAACGCCATTTGTTTGAAGAGGGCCTTACGGAAGAAGTAGCGGCCCTCAAGAAAACTCGCTACATCCTTATGTCAAACTGCAGCACTCTTCAGGCCAAGGACGCGCAGGCTAGGACAGGAGAGACGATCACACGCTCCGGTTCCATCTTCCCAAAGGAAGCGTATGTTCGGAAGAAGGGCTACGAGGCAAAGTATGATGAACTCATCATCTAGAACAGGCTGCTGTTCACGCTTGATCTTGTAAAGGCGTGGCTGTCCCTTGCCTAGCCCCGTACCGACGAAGCCCTGATGGCGGATGATATCACCTGGATCATGATAACCTACACAGCATCCGGGAACAGTCACCTTCGGTGGTTCGGCAGGCTTCTTGGCAATCACTTTGAGGGCATCATACCCCATGCAACTTACGAAATCTCCTTCGGCAGGATGAATGGAATTAACAATAAGATCAAGGTCTAACGGTTGCAGGCTTACGGTCTTTCGAATGATGATTATTTCTTCCTCAGACTATTTGACGCCAGCAGCAAGGACTACGTCTGTAACCCGCTATCCCATAAGATTTGTGATTGAAGCAAAATTCTTCCGGCTTAATTGTCTTAAAGACTGTAAACAGCAAACGAAATTACCATAACGCCCCGTGCTCTTGTCTTGAAATTCTCTCAATTTGTCCATTTTTATAATGTAATCCATTAAGGATTAAGGGAATTTATTATGAAGGCAAATTGGCTTCCTCTTTCAGCTGCTGTTGCTTTAGCTTTAAGCTCAGTTGCAGCTTCTGCTGTTGATTTTCATGGTTACTTCCGTGCTGGCGCTCAGGCTAACACAAATGGTGGTAACGTATACTGCTTAGGTACTGGTGAAAAGGGTCACAAGGTAGGTCGTCTTGGTGATGAATGTGACACTTACTCTGAATTTGCTCTTACCCAGGAAGTTTACAACAAGGCTAATAACAAGTGGACTGTAAACACTTTGTTTGCATTTGGTACCTATGAAGCTTCAGATGACTATAATGATGCTCCAGTTGATTTACAGGGCAATGCTTGGCAGGGTACTGGTGGCGCTCAGAACCGTGGCGATACTTGGACTAATCCATGGGGTGGTCAACGTGTTTCAGTTCGTGAACTCTGGACTGGTTACCAGACTGATGCAGGTTATCAGATTTGGGCTGGTAAGCGTTTCTACCAGAGAAAGGATATCCACATCCTTGACCTTTACTACCTCAACAACTCAGGCTACGGCGCTGGTATCGAAGGTATCGACGTAGGTTTGGGTAACCTCTCATTTGCTGTTACTAAGTGGGCAAATGATAGTAGTGTGAAGCGTACTACTTGGAATGATACTTTGATTCCTACCAACAGAAACGTTTACAAGTTGGACGCTCGTTGGAATGGCATTCCTGTAGGTTTCGGTACTATTGATGCTGCTGTTATCTATGCTCTTCCTTTTATTTCTGATCATCAGAGAGATATTGATGGCTCTTCACGTTCTACTCAAGCTAACTCCGGTGCTCTTGTAACTCTCGAACACAATTCAGCAGTAAATACTGATTCTGTAAACCTTATGAACAAGTTCGTTGTTCAGTACGGTACTAACGGTTTTGCTTATGTTGGTCAGTTCAAGAACCATGCTGGTGAAAACTACTCTCCTGATATCGATATTCAAGGCGTTCGCTTAATCGATTGGGGTACTTTAGATGTTGGTAACTTCGGTTTAGGTTATAGCCTCTTGTGGGGTCATATCAACGTTGGTAAAGATCACAATGCTAATGGTAACAACGCTTGGACCTATGACCGTTCAGGTTGGGAATACAGTGTAGTACTTCGTCCTGAATATAAGTGGACTGAATTTACACGTACTACCCTTGAACTTGGCTATTCTAAGATGAAGGCTACTGATTGGGTTGCTGCAACTGGTGATGATGATCCTGATGCTTACAAGGTAACTCTTGCTCAGCAGTTCACCCCAGGTAAGGGCTTCTGGACTCGTCCAGCAATTCGTTTCTATGTTTCTTACTTAGGCGGTACCCAGTTAAGCAAGGGTAATCTTTACTTCTCAGCTGTTGATGGCAACTGGACTGCTGGTAAAGCATTCAAGGATGCTAACGATGGCCACAACTATCAGGTTACCGTTGGTACTCAGGTTGAAGCTTGGTGGTAATAGCTTAAGCTAGTATCAAATAAGCAAACAATAGCTTATCAGTATCAGGGAGGTCTAACGACCTCCCTGTTTTGTCCTACTCTTAAAACCCAAACCAACTCTAAATTTGCTCAATTTTTGTTCAAATTTATAAACTAATATGGAATCTCTTTTACTATCCAGATTCCTCTGCCTGCGAGCCTACTCGCTTGAAGTGTTTGTAGCTTTAGCATTAGCTTATTTAATGAATCACTTGAGTCAGCAAGATCTGCAAGGATGAGCAATGCCGTCTGACTGAGGAGAGCCTTACGGAAGAAGCAGTGGCTCTGAAGAAGAATCGCTACATCCTTATGTCAAACCGCAGCACTCTTTAGGCTAAGGACGCGCAGGCCAGGACACGCGAAACGATCACACGTTCCGGTTCCATCTTCCCAAAAGAAGCGTATGTTCGGAAGGAGGACTACGAGGCAAAGTATGATGAACTCATTATCTAGAACAGGCTGCTGTTCACGCTTGATCTTGTAAAGGCGTGGCTGTCCCTTGCCTAGCCCCGTACCGACGAAGCCCTGATGGCGGATGATATCACCTGGATCATGATAACCTACACAGCATCCGAGAACAGTCACCTTGAGTGGTTCGGCAGGCTTCTTGGCAATCACTTTGAGGGCATCATAGCCCATGCAACTTACGAAATCTCCTCCGGCAAGATGGAGGGAATTAACAATAAGATCAAGGTCTAACGGCTGCAGGCTTACGGTCTTCCGGATGATGATTATTTCTTCCTCAGACTATTTGACGCCAGTAGCAAGGACTACGCCCGTAACCCGCTATCCCATAAGATTTGTGATTGAGGCTTTTTAACCTTTAGCCTGTTTTTAATTTCCACATTTGTGAATTTTTACTTTTAACTAGTTAAATTCATGGCCTTTAAAGCATAAACCTTTAGGGGCTTAGTTTTTTTTAACTACCAAACATTTTGGTTAAAAGCCTAGTCTTCACCTTTGGCCCCACTCGACAAACTTTTAATGTCATACTGAGCTCTAACGAATAGGCCCGATAGAGTATGTAAAAATTATGAGACTTACTTGTCTTTAAAACAGGCATCTAATCGGCATATAGCTTTTAAAAGAGCCTTATGTCGTTCCATATCATCATGGTAAAACTCATAAGCGTATGGAAAAACCGCAAGTCCTTTAGGTAGAGATTCACCTTTAGAAATAAGATCGTTGAATCTAAAAATAAGCACAAACTGTAACCATTCATGTAATTCCATGGTATCCATAAAAAACGGCGTAGTACTATTAAAGGCCTCTATAGCCGGCGGATTGGAACGCCAATAATCTAAGGCTTTAAGTTCAGATTCAATAGAGGCTAAAGCTTCTGCTACAGCTTGAATTTGTGCTTTATCTTCAATGTAATTCATATGCATTCTTTGGTTAGGTTATTTTTTCCGGACCTTGATTAGAATACTCATGCCACCACCTTGGTTCTTTTAGACCTAAAGTAAATTTAGCTATGCCGATAAATTCATATTAGATATAAAGCTCTAGCTATAAATCTATAAACTCTAAAGCTTTCAGTTTAGAACCAAAGTAAATCTATAAGACTATAGGTATTTTTTACATTAAACTGCCTTTGACGCAGAGTAAAACTTTTACGCGGAGTAAAACTTTTACGCGGGGCAAAATACTCACTTAATATATGTCACCTTACCTATAGCTTTTACGAATCTTCTAATCTCGCTATGACTTCATTATATGTATTTTTACACGAGTTTGTTAAGATGCTTCTTTGAACGTGTAAAATAGCAGTCATAATCCTTAATAGTTCGTGCCTCCGCTGACTTATTATTATAATTGCTAGATATTGAAACCTTGATATTCAATTGGTGCTTATTAGTTATCAATTATCATGTTCATGGTTTTAAAACAATGTCACGACCTCTGAACATTTGGTAAGCTAAAAACTTACCCCTAGGAACCACACTTTATGCCACAACAAGATATCAGCCTCGTTATCGCCGCTTGCGATCAAATTTTTTCATCCGGACGAAAACCTTCAACTGCTACAATAAGACACACTCTACCGGCAGGTTTTCCATTCCCTGTTATTATCAATGGCTTAAAATTTTGGGAAACTCAACAAAAGAAAAAAGAACGACTTAATGCTAACGAAAAGCCAAATTCTAGTCATTTACCGGACCAAGTAAATAACAGCCACAATAACCAAGAGTCCAACCAAAACGATAACGCTTCCACTGAAAACGAAGGTTTTAAATCTTTAATGGATTCATTAAGTGCGGAAGGTGGACATACCTCTATTACAGATATTTCTTCACAATTAACCACTCAAGCATCCGATCCTCACGTAGATAATACTTTAAGCCAATCTTCCGAACTTGCTTACTCTACAGTTCCCCAAGAAACTTTAACTTCTCGTAACTCAAGAAAACCTAAAAGCAAGTACCCACAAAATCACCAAGAATCTAAACTTGCTTCTCAATCCCATCTTTCAGATGAAAAGTTCTTGCAGCTACCGATCACAGAACAACTGCTTCATCTAAAACATCTTCTTGAAGAACTAAACCAAAAGCTCTAGTTACCAAGTACCAAACTCAAACCAAGCCGGAAAGGATTTTTCCGGCTTAATTGTCTTAAAGACTGTAAACAGCAAACGAAATTACCATAACACCCCATGTTCTTGGCTTGAAATTCTCTCAATTTGTCCATTTTTTATAATGTAATCCGTAAAGGATTAAGGGAATTTATTATGAAGGCAAATTGGCTTCCTCTTTCAGCTGCTGT